>Ga0222716_10004963_pt1 | contig 10385 bp, 7 predicted proteins | sample C33_13DmetaG_FD_165044 | JGI IMG/M metagenome (GOLD analysis project Ga0222716, IMG submission 165044) | Estuarine water microbial communities from San Francisco Bay, California, United States - C33_13D | ecosystem: Environmental > Aquatic > Marine > Unclassified | place: USA: California...
GACGGGAAGCGGCAAGACGACGCAGTTGACCCAGTACCTGTACGAGGAGGGATTCGGGCGTTTCGGGCAGATAGGCTGCACGCAGCCGAGGAGGGTGGCGGCCATGAGCGTGGCGGCCAGGGTCTCCCAGGAGATGGGGGTCGAGCTCGGCGAGGAGGTCGGGTACACGATCCGTTTCGAGGACATCACCTCGGACAAGACCAAGATCAAGTACATGACGGACGGCGTCCTGCTCCGTGAAACGCTCGTCGAGGAGGATCTCGACAGATACTCCTGCGTGATCATGGACGAGGCGCACGAGCGGTCCCTCAACACCGACGTCCTGTTTGGAGTCCTCAAGAAGGTCGTGGCCCGGAGGCGAGACTTCCGGCTTATCGTCACGTCGGCCACGCTGGACGCGGGTAAGTTTGCGACCTTCTTCGGCAGCGCGCCTATATTCAAAATCCCGGGCAGGACGTTTCCCGTGGATGTGCTCTTCTCCAAGACCCCTCAGGAGGACTACGTGGACGCGGCCGTCAAGCAGGCCGTCGCCGTGCACCTCGGCCACCCGCCCGGCGATATCCTCATCTTCATGACGGGCCAAGAGGAGATCGAAGCCACGTGTTTTGCCCTCCAGGAGCGCTTGGAGCACTTGGGCGAGGGCGTTCCCCCGCTCATGATCCTGCCCATCTACTCGACGCTGCCGTCCGACCTGCAGGCCAAGATTTTCGACAAGGCCCCGGACGGCACCCGTAAGTGCATCGTGTCGACCAATATCGCCGAAACGTCGCTGACGGTCGATGGGATCATCTACGTCATCGACACCGGGTACGTCAAGATGAAGGTCTACAACAGCAAGGTCGGCATGGACGCGCTGACCGTCTATCCGTGTTCGCAGGCCGGAGCCAACCAGCGCGCCGGCCGTGCCGGGCGCACGGGACCTGGCACGTGTTGGAGATTGTTCACGGAGAGCGCGTACGCCCACGAGATGCTCCAGGCGACCGTGCCAGAGATCCAGCGGACCAACCTCGCGAACGTCGTCCTGCTGCTCAAGAGCCTCAACGTCGAGGACGTTTCCGAGTTCGACTTCATGGACGCTCCCCCGGCCGAGAACATTGCGGCCGCCTCCTACCAGCTGTGGATACTCGGCGCGCTGAGCGACAGCGGCGGGCTCACCAAGCTCGGCCGCAGGATGGCCGACTTCCCACTCGACCCGGCGCTGGCCAAGATGCTTCTGGTCGCAGAGGAGATGGGATGCTCGGAGGAGGTACTGACTATCGTATCGATGCTCAGCGTCCCTTCCGTATTCTTCAGACCGCCCGATCGCGCGGAGGAGAGCGACGCGGCCAGGGACAAGTTCCTGGTGCCGGAGAGCGACCACCTGACCCTGCTCCACGTCTTCCAGCAATGGAAGACGAACGGCTGCCGCGCTGAATGGTGTTCGACCCACTTTCTGCAGCAAAAGGCGCTAAAAAAGGCCAAGGAGGTGCGCGAGCAGCTGCGCGACATCATGAACCAGCAGCGCATCAGGCTCGTGAGCTGCGGCCACGACTGGGACGTGGTGAGGAAGGCCATCTGCTGCGCGTACTTCGAGCACGCGGCCAGACTCAAGGGTATTGGCGAATATGTCAACGCCTCCAGCGGCCTGCCCTGCCACCTGCACCCTACGTCGGCCCTTTACGGCCTCGGCTTCACGCCCGACTGGGTCGTGTACCACGAGCTCGTTTTGACGACCAAAGAGTACATGCAGTGCGTGAGCGCGGTCGAACCCGAGTGGCTGGCCGAGGCAGGGCCGGAGTTTTTCACGCTGAAGAAGGCGGGGGAGCCGCTGACCGCCGCCGACAGGCGCCCGAGGTCTGGACGGAGCGAGAAGGAGGCCGAGGACGGGAACGGCAGGGAAGACCGCGCCCTGTCCAAGACGTCGAGCAGGGCGACGCAGACCAAAGAGACGATCGTCTCGATCGGTGGTGGCGGGAAGGCGGGCGCCCGGAAGAAGAACCTGAAGCGGCGAACATTCGGCCTCTGAGTTTGATGGATGCGACGACCAGTCGCGATTTTCGTTCATCGTTCATTTTTCCTTGATCATTTGATTCGCGCAGATGGAGCTGCAGACGTGCCGAGGGGGGCTCGGCCAGCCGAGCGCGCGAAAGGGGAACGCTCGGCGTGTTTCTCTCAAATCGAGCCCAAAGATTGGCGTTCGGTCCCCGACGCGCAGGGACACCGTTGCGGCAGCCATCGACCCCGCGAGTGGATTGGCCCATGTCCATGATGTACTGCAGCAGTGGGACGCGATCTCGAATCACATGCTCAGCTTGGCGTACGAGCCCGTGGTGTTGCCCTGTCACTCGATGAACTGCGGGGACATCGTCTACCGCAGCTCGCTGGATCCCGTCCTTCGGATGGAGCAGCGGGTCACGTCACCTCAAGGAATCCTGCTGATCGCCTCCGCATGCACCTATCTGCTCAGCAAGCCTGGCGTCCTGCAGGGCATGATCGACACGTACGTGGCGGCACCGCTCCAGCGGATCAACACGCCGTCCTACTCGCTCGAGGACGTCAAGGTGGGCCGCAAGCTTGCGATGGGTGGGTTTGGGACCGTGTACACCGGCGAGTTGCCGAAGAAGGGGAACAAGCAGATTATTCTGAAGAAGGCGACCGAGTTTGGCGAGGCCGAAGTGTGGATGAACGAGCGGATGATGCGTGCGAACCCCGACGTGGCTGCCAAATTCATCACGGCCTTCTCGGAGAAGGCCGATCCGCTGCCGGGAGATCCGCTGTGGTTGCTCTGGGACTTTGAAGGGACCGACACGTTGGCGGACCTGATGAAGTCTAGGGAGTTCCCCCAGAACATGGAGAAGACGCTGTTCCAGAAGCCGCTCAGCATCTTGCCCGGGCCGAACAGACGCGCTATTGCCATCCGGGTGGCAATGTCTAATCTGCTCGAGGGACTGAAGGCCTGTCACAGCGTTGGGATCGTCCACCGGGACATCAAGCCCGCCAACTTCATCCTGGCCTCGAAGGACAAGCGCTTCAAGCTGATCGACTTCGGGGCTGCGGCGGATCTCAGGGTGGGTATCAACTACGTCCCCAATCAGTACCTGCTTGACCCGCGGTACGCGCCGCCCGAGCAGTACATCATGTCGTCCCAGACGCCGCGGGCGCCGCCGACCCCCGTCGCGGCGTTCCTTTCGCCGGTGTTGTGGCAGCTGAATGGGCCGGACAAGTTCGACATGTATAGCGCAGGCATTACCCTGCTCCAGATGGCATTCGCCCCGCTGCGGTCAGACGGCCAGCTGATCGCCTTTAACAAGACGCTGGGCGAGCGGTACAAATGGGACCTGAACGCGTGGAGGAGGTGCGTCTACTCGCTCATTCATTCGCGCTCGCTCTCTCGCTCGCCCTCTCTCACTCGTGTTTCGCGTTTTTCCCCTCGCCTCTCGCTGCAGATCTGTGGAGAAGAAGGGCGGCAAGGAGTACGCGCAGTTTGCCGAGGGCTTCCAGACCCTCGACGCCCTCGGCGGCGGCGGCTGGGACCTCGTGACGCAGCTCGTCACGAGAGAAGCCACCGATAGACCGTCCGCCTCGGCCGCTCTGGCCCACCCGTGGTTCGACTCTTCGTTCCTCGCGACGATGACGTCCACGGTGGACTCGATCGGCCGCTCGGCCGTCAAGGCGACCACCGCGGACGACGGGTGGCTAACCAAGCAGATTGCTCGTTCGGGAACCAGTGAGGCTGGTGGCTTCACCGAGGCCCAGCTGAGCGAGGAGCTGAACTCCCTCGGCGTGAAGAAGGACACTCCGATGCCGCGCGCCTCCAACACGATCGCATGGTGGCAAGGCCGGCAGCAGCAGCTCAACAAGGGCATCAAGCAGGCGAGAAAGACGGTGAAGGAGCAGCTCGGCCGGAATAGCACGACCGGATCAACAAAGCCGTCGATCCTGGAGAAGTTCCTGCAGAGATGACTTGATCGACTCCAAGATGAAAAACAAACAAAGACTCGAGCTTTCCTTCCTCCGAACCAAGGTGCAGTGAAAGACAGCAGTATCATGCCAACAGGGACGTTGGCTTCGTGGTGGTGAGCAGCTTCGCAAAGTGCAATACCCGAGGATGAATTTCTGGTCGTTCCGAGCATTGCTCGCGATTTTCGCCCTGCTGTGCCAGGTCGCGTGCGCTCAGCATCTGAAATGGATGTTTCGGGCCAAGTCGGGATACGCGCCGTACGTCGTTTTTCCGAACGAGCGGAACGCGGTGACTCAACTGAACTTGACCCCCTTCGACGACCCCAACCGACCACGCCAAAACCCCGAAACGCCCCTGACTGACAACGACGATGCCACTGCTGTGACTGCTGTGATTGCTATGACTGCTATGACTGCTCCTATTCCTGCAGGTACAATACGCCCTTCGCGCCTGTCATCCTTCCGGGTCCCGAGCCAGGCTCCGACCGCGTGATCGTGCTCTCGCAGACGCAGGCCGGCCAGTATGCCGTCGATGCGCTCGACATTGTCTCGGGCGCTCGGATCTGGGACGCAGTCCTGCCGTACACGAACGAGCAAGACATTTGGCCAGGCATAGAGAGTAGTAACCCGTTTCAGTACCTCGGCAACACGATGAAACTCGCGTTTATTCGCGTCCCGGGGGTGCTCATCGCCATCGACGGCGTCTCCGGCCAGGTGGCCTGGCAGTGGCCCATCCCGTTCAATACGACCCTCTCGGGCGTGACGGGCTGGGATGACGGGATCGGACTGTACGTATATGCCACGTGCCACGACGGCACTCGCTCGCTCCTCGCCGACGTCTGCCGCCTCCCTTTCTCCCCTCTTTCTCTCTCTCGCTCACGCGACCGACCGAAACGAACAAAAACAACGAAACGACAGTATTCTGCAGGGACAACCGATCGTGTCGCCATATTTTCCCACGGTCCTGCGGCCGACGCTGCTCGCGGGGCTCTCGGCGGCGGAGGGCCAGCTCCTGTGGATGCAGAACGCCACGACGGCCCTGCCGCTCACCCAGGCGGAGGCGTCGACGTACGCCATCGAAACGATCGAAGGCAGTAAAGATGGCCTCCTGTATTCGAGGGCGAACAAAATCCTACTGCTCGACTGGAGCACGGGAGAAAAGATATGGGGCACGAGCGTCGCCCTCGAGGGGTCTGTCGGGACGGGCTCGGGCGCCAACATCACGCATCTCCGATACGTCCCCCAGCATTATCTCTCGACGTTTCCCCCTCGGATCCTCATTAATGCCAATAACTGGGGCTTCCAGCGATTCGCGATGCTCCAGTTCAACATGACCAACTCGTCGGCCCCCGCCTACAACACGTGGCGGTCAAAGCTCCCCGAGAACGCCATGAACAACATTGATCTCACGGCTCCGACGATTGACAACTCTCCCGATGCCGAGATGTTCTACTACTGGAGCAATCGGACGATCTGGAACTACGGAGAGGATCCAGTGTCGAGCCGCTACCTCGTGGGCAAGCGGTTGACCGACGGGAAGGAGATCTGGAGCACGGAGATGGAGCCGGTCGGCCTCCCGTCCGCGTTCAACGGCCGTGTGTTCGTGACTTCCTCGAAGGGACTCGATTCTGTCCAGGGGACCAGCGGTGCTGGCCTGTGGAGCATGCCCGGAAAGCTCAACCCCGCCTACACGTACGAGACGAGTCCGACCTTCTCCAACAAGACGGGCATCATGGTCGCCACGCGATGCGTCGATGGAGACATCCCCTCCCTGTGCATGTACAGCCAATTCGATCCGGCCAACGACGGGGCCGAGCGGCTCGGGTACATCTGGAGCCTCCTGCCGCCGGCGCTCCTGCTCCTCTTGGTGTAAGGTGTGACAACCGTAACAGCGCGCCATTTGGCATCAAAGAATTGACTTCATGACCAGTATCACGAGCAAAAACGCGATCATTGCGCACAATACCAACACTAACGACGCCAGGATGCCCCGCCGCTGCGACTTCTCGGCCCGTCTCAGCTGCGACACCCCCTGCTCGACCGCGGACGACGTCTCCTGCAGCTGATGGTCGATGCGATCCAAGACGGTCCCTTGCTCGACCACCATGGTCGAGAGATCCTTCATGATGACCCCCAGGTCGTGGATCGACCCGACAATCTTGACGACCTCCCGGTCCCTTTCCTGCGCGAGCGCAGCCGAGTTGTCCACCGCCAGGCTCTGCATCTCCGATAGAAAGGTGTCCATCCCGCCCGACGCCTCGGAATCGAGCGCCCCCAACGCGCTCGCCGCCGTGCTGTTCCGCCCGTCCCGTTCTCGTAACCGCACCAGGTAGCTCTTCTGCTGTTTCCGAAACTCCAGCGACAGCTTCTGCAGCTCGAGCGCCAGTGTCTTTTGCATATTGTTCTGGATTGTCCGCTCCACCCGACTCATCCCCGCCGAGCTCGCCGCCCCGTTTGTGTTGCACGCCAACAGAGCCTTCTCGCACGACCGGAACAGCGACGTGATTTGCTCCGTCGCCACCTCCACGGCCACCTGAGGATGTGCGAAAACACAATGCGTGAGAGAGGCAATACGAACGGTCATGATCATAATACCGGGCTTTCACGGCCGCCGACGCCGACGCCGACGCCACGACGTACCTCGTCGTTCCGCGTGTCGTCAAACGTGTTCAGACTCGCTTTGCCGTGAAGCACCCGGATGTCTTCCATCAGCCCCCGGATCGAGCTCATCTTCTGCTGCAGTTCCTGCCGCAGACGGGCCAGCGGGTCCTGACCGGAAGCCTTGGACGGATGGCCCTCCTCCAGCGAATTGTCATCGTGTTGCGAGAGCAGCCGCGTCGATTCCCCGTTGTTATATACGGACGCGCTCGAGAACTTCTTCCCCTTCTCCCTGTACGATATGAACTGCTGGGTCCTGTCTCGGACCGTGCCGACGTGGCTGGACATTGTTTTGGAAAACGTCGAAGAGACAGACAACGAACGTTCTTGATTGTTCCGAGAGAGAGCACGCGCGTATACGGCATCCGGCATCCGGCATCCGACATCCAGCACCCGCGCGGCGACAGGAAGCGCAGCGAGAGAGGCGACGAGAAAGAGGAGCGACGGATCGATCCCAAATTCAAAATCCAGATGAGCGCTGGTCCGTCCGGGGCAGGCAACGACGAGCACGGGAAGTCCGTGGAGGAGACTGAGGAGCTGTTCAACATGGGGGTGGCGTGCATCAAGACCGGGGCGCTCGATATGGCCCTGGACATCTTCGCCCAGGTGCTTCGCTCGCGGATCGCGCGCTACGGCGAGCTGGCGCCCGAGTGCGCGTCGAGCTACTGTCGCTACGGCGCCGTGCTGCTCTACCAGGCGCAGGATAGCGCCGACGTGTTCGGTTCTAACCTGGACACGGACGTGCATCAAGACGTTGAAGACAAGGAGAACGACAAAACGGCCAAGGACCCGACCCCGCCGGCCTCCTCGGGGGCCGTCGACGCGGACGCCGAGCTCGCCGCTGCGCTGGCGGCCGAGGAGGATGGACAGGAGGGCGAAGAGATCGAGGCCACCGACCTCGAGGTGTCGTGGGAGAACCTCGACTGCGCGAGGGCCATCTGGGAGAAGGACCCTCAGACCAACGCCAACGAGCTGGCTTCCGTGCACGTGCTCCTCGGAGACGTCGCCCAGGAGAACGAGGCGTTTGAAGATTCGCTGACGGACTACCAGCAGGCGCTGCTCTACCAGAAGATGGCGGGATACGAGGAGGGCGACAGGAGGACTGCCGAGGTCTACTTCAAGCGCGTGATGGCGCTGCAGTTCCTGGAGAAGCCGGAGGAGGCGCTTTTGGACGTGGACAACGCCAAGAGGATCCTGGAGAAGCGTCTCGAGATCATCAAGAAGGACGCCAGCGGCAGCGGCGGCGGGAGCAACGAGGACGCGGCTGCCGAGGCCCAGGACGTCGAGGCCATCCTCGAGGACCTCAAGGAGAAAAAGGTCGAGTTGGAAGCCCTGGCCGAAGAGAAGCGGGCCATGGCCGAGGCTGTCCGCGGGGCGCTGTCCAAGATGACGCAGCAGCAGGGAGCCCAGGGCGACAACTCGCTCGCACCCGCCGGCAACAAGTCGAACATCACCAGCCCCGTGAAGGACCTCGGCGTCGTCGGTCGCGGTACCAAGCGGATCAAGCTCGAGCCCACCGCCGTCGAGCCTAAGAAGGAAGAGGCCGCGGCCGGGGAAGCGGAAGCGGAAGCGGACGGGAAAGGGGGCGGAGACGTCAAGACTGAGGCCAAGGTCGAAGCAAACGTCGCGACGAAGCGGAACTTGGACGACATGATGGGCGGTGGCGACGGTAACGGCGGCAACGGCGGCGGCGAGACCACAATTGGCTTCTGAAGCTTCTGAATCACATAGAGATAACATTCACGGTGAGATAACGTTCACGATGGGTGCGCTCGCGCGTCGATCATCTGCTCATGCGTCGATCATCTGCTCATGCGTCGATCATCTGCTCGTCCGAGACGGCGAGGGCCGACGGCTGGCCGGGCGTCTCCGCGGGCGTGATAGCGCCGTCAGTGTTCTGTGCCTGGTCAGGCAGGGCGCCCATGAGCATCTCGGCCGTCACCGTCTCCCGGGGCGCGTCGAACCGCTGGAAGTTTCCATTGCACACCGTCGCCACGTGGCGCAGAGCATCCCTCTTCGAGAAGGCCGTGGTGATGCTCGTGCTCGCTGCGGCCACGCCCGCCATCACGAGAGACGGCGTCTGGGACATTTCGGTCAAGCGCTTGAGGAGATAGACGACCCATGTCGACCCAGACAGCAGCACCTCGATCGTCGGGGCGCCACCTCCCACCTGGGACGTGCAGTGGTAGGGCGGCAGCGGCGCACCCGCGGGCGGCACCTTGAGCTGGATCGAGTGGGCATCGGCGATGAGCACCTGCCGGACCGCTACCTCGAGCAGTTCGCGGTGGTTGTTGAACGCGGAAACCTTCGGCCCGCCCATGACCACGTCAAAGGTGATGCCGCTCTCCGCCTTCATCGAGCACCGGAAGGCCATGTACGTCTCCGGCAGGTATGGCGGCTCGATTTGGACCGCCTCGACGTTGGTCAGAATTGCTGACAGTACCTGTGCCGCCACAATGCCCCGGATGCCCTGGCAGAGGGACCCGAGCCGCGCCGACGTCGTCAGGTGCGCCGAGACGCCCGACACCAGCAGCCTGAGCTCGGCGTTGGCGACGCACAGCTTGACGTTGTCGAACTTGGACACCATGGCGTCCGTAAGCTCGTCATCCAGAGCGTCGTCCTCGCCCAGACCGGGCAGGGCCGGAAACTTGTCGCTCAGGAGGTGCGGCAGGGTCGGCGGCACGTCCGAGCCCCCCTCCAGCTGGGTGCAGAACGCGCAGCACAGTTCGGAAGCCAGCGCAAACGCCGCCTCCGGATCAATGCGACCCGGGAGATCGACGAGCGAGTTCATGAACACGTACAGGAAATGGTACGCGTTGAACACCAGCGGCGCCTCGTCCGCCATCCACGCCACCACGCACGCCCCCGTCACTGCCCGTGCCCGCTGCGCGAACTTCTTGGCATCCTTGGCATCCACGTAAATAATCTTCGTACCTACCTGCTTCATGGCCTTGATGATATCCTCCCGCTGATCCATGACCCCCGCCGGCAGCCGCGCCAGGACCTCGGTCCCCGGCGCCAACCCGTCGACCTCCGACGCGCTCCCGCCGGCCAACCCGCCGTGCAGCAGCACCACCGTCGGCCTCATCTCCGTGATCGCCGCGACCACTTCCGACGCCGCAGGATCCTTCAGCACCTTATGCGTCGTCTTGGTGTCCAGCGGCAAGTAGGGAACGTGCACGGCCAGCCCGTCTGGGACGGCCAGCTGCAACCCGCTCCCGTCCGACCCGCCCCGGCCCGCCGACCCCCCGCTCCCCTTGGCCGTCCTCATATCCTGCCCATACAGCAGGATATCGCGCATCATGCCGTCGACCGAGCACAACCGCGTGACCACGTGGTCCACGCTCGTCCCATACTGCACCACGAGCACCTTCTGACTGAGACTCCTCGCGTCGTTCTGGCTCCTCGCTCCGCCAGGCATCACGTGCGAGATATCCGCGTACGAAGAAGAAGAGGAAGAAGAGGATCGATACGTCTGCTTTGCCGTCCACACGCGCACGCTTCACGGTTCTGATGAATTCGAAAACTCAGGGGCGAGATTTCGCTTCGTTCGGCCGTCTCCTTCGCGCCCACTGCTCGTGCGTGTCCGACTCGGGAAGGGTATGCGGGTTATCCAATCGACCGTGTCGATTCTATCTATTGATCTTGTTCTTGCGTCGCGCCTGCCTGACGTCTCCCGTCGTAGTTCGAATAGGATCTCTCTCTTCTTCCTGAGTCAGTTCGACAGTCGAGAGACCAGCACGTCGTCGTGCACACGTATTGTGTATAGTGGCGTACTCACGTCTCGC
>Ga0222716_10004968_pt1 | contig 10381 bp, 5 predicted proteins | sample C33_13DmetaG_FD_165044 | JGI IMG/M metagenome (GOLD analysis project Ga0222716, IMG submission 165044) | Estuarine water microbial communities from San Francisco Bay, California, United States - C33_13D | ecosystem: Environmental > Aquatic > Marine > Unclassified | place: USA: California...
ATTTTTACAAAAAAAAAATAAAAAAAATTTTAAAAATAAAAAATTAACAAACCCCCCCCCCCCAAAGGATATTTATGTATTTTAATAGGCATTATACAAAGCCTCTATATTTCATAACTATTAATATAATATATTTATTAATATAGAATAATAATTCTTTATTTTTAATGATAGAACTAATATTTGATATTCCTATTGAAGTAAAAAAATTTGGTGATTTTGCTGTACAAAAATCTTATCATGTTCCTAATTCGAAAGGTGGAAAAATTATTCAAATTATTAAAAGAAGGTCGCAAATGACTGATGTAAATAAAATTACTTATTCAACAACTGAAAATATAAGTGAATATACATCTGGTAATGTTAAATTTTCAAATTTTGATTATGTTGAAGTTTTCCAAATGGTTAAAGGATATTCACAAGGCGGTGGTGATTTAATTAAAAATGGTGCTCTAACAAAATATGATGAAGACAATTATCCTATTATATATGATAGTATAAAAGACAAAGAAAGATTACCATATTTGACAACAGGAAAAATTGATGTAACAGGAATAAATTATTATGTTAATACAAATAAATATAAAGAATTTGTTAGTATATTTAATCCTATTAAAAAACCGGATAGTCCATCAAATGGATTACCTATGTCCCCTCTAAATAATGAAAAAGAATTTCAAAATGTTGTTGATTGGTTAAATAAAAACTCTGAATATGGACCAATTAATCATAATATAAAAGTTATATGGAATAATAATAAAACTATTTTATATAATTACATCGGAAATGAACTTCAACATGAAATTGAAGAAAATCATTATGTAGATTATATAGACAGCAAATTTCCTAAACAGTTATCTCGTAAAAGCTCATCACCACCACCATCATCTCCTAAAAGGTCATCATCATCTCCTAAACGGACATCATCATCTTCTAAAAGATCATCACCATCACCATCATCTCCTAAAAGGCCATCACCATCATCTCCTAAAAGGTCATCATCATCATCTCCTAAAAGGTCTTCGCCCAAATAATCCAAAACTAAATTATCTTAAAAAAAGATAATACTAATCACATATGTATTAAAAATAGTATATGTTTGTCTAAAATTTAAAATTATTTTGAATGCTAGAGTCATTCTCACTTTAAAAAAATTAATAAAATAAATCGTTTTTTTTTAATTTTTTGAAACAAAACAGTATCTCCTCCCCACTTGTTAGTTATATATAATTTTAGTTATCAATAGTTATCAATAGTTATCAATAGTTATCAATAGTTATCAATAGTTGTCAATAGTTATCAATAGTTATCAATAGTTATCAATAGTTATCAATAGTTATCAATAGTTATCAATAGTTATCAATAGTTATCAATAGTCTGTTATAGTCTGTTATAGTCAGTAATAGTTAGTAATAGTTCATTATAATCACTACGAATACATATCATATTCAAGATATATTCAATTTATACACGAGTATACACGAGTATACGCGAGAAAACACTTTCATATACAATTAAGTACAATTATATACAAGGTATTAAAATGTATTAAATAATTAGATATAATTTTTGAAAAAAATTAAAATGTTGGTAGATGAGTTTAAACAAGATTACTTCAACAATATGAGTATAGATGATATAAAAGCAAAATATGATATAGGACAAACAACATATTTCACATTATTAAAGAAATTGGGTATTAAAAGGAGACCATCGAGTAAAATCGCAAAGATATTAGGAGAGGATTATAAACCCGAAAAGATTGCAACCAAAATATCTCATATACCTATTGACGATGTATATGAAAAAATAGATGAAACTGATGATAAATTATTATATAGTAAACAATATGTTCCACGAGGTACTAAATTAGATATTGAAAAGAAACCAGAAACAAAAAATAAATCAACAACGCCACCAAAACCAGTCACAAAAGATACAATTGAAGACCAAAAAAAAGATGATACTACTCCTCAAAAAAGCGAATTATTGAATGCGATAAATAGGAGTACAAAAGTTAGGGAAAAAATACTGAATAAAAAAAATAATAATTAATTAGAATAAACAAATATGGGTAAATCTTCTGTTATGACCATGGAACAAATGAAAGAGAAAAATAGGGATGTTATACTAACAAAAGAAGAATATGATGCTGTGGTGAATCAAATAGAATGTTTAAATACTGATTTGGAACAAATGAGTGAATCCAATGAAATCAATGAAACCAGAATAATTTATTATAAACAAGAAATAGAAAATCTCGTTGCCAAATGTAAAGCATACAAAAATAAAATAAGAGATCAGCTAGATTTACAAAATGCAAATAATGAAATTGCCGAGCAAATGAAACAAAATAAGACTAAATTGATGGACAAATTGAATAATAAACAGAAATCCAAGTATGTCAAAAAAACCAAGGAAGAATTGCAGGCAGAAATAGAAGAAGAATTTAAACAATATCGCAAGAGTTATGAAAACGATATTTAAAAAACTGATATAAAAGTTTAACGAATACAATAACGAGTAAATTAATCTATAATTTATAAGTAATAAATGAGTGATATATCTAAACTATCCAAAGATGAAATGATCAATTACCTTTATGTAAGAGACATGATACGTGGAAATAATCAAGAAAATATTTTTCATATCAGTTACATTGATATGATGGGGTATGCATTGCCTTTCTTATTACTAATAATTACTTTTCTTGTTTTTGTCTTGATTTATCGTAATGACACTAATAAAAAAGAAGAGAATTCTTAATCTTAACGATTTTTTTTTCAATATAAAAATTTATAACAATTTATATATAGAGAACTATAATGCCCATAGAACTTGGGTATGATACAATTGCTATTCTTGATATGACAGAAAACACTAGTAATATCATAGAAACAGTAAAATCATCTGGGGAAAGAGATGGAGATACTATTGTCAATGTGCCAGTTGTTCCTGTACCACAAGTAGTATCTAGTGTCCCATCTGAAACTATTGATGCATCATATAAATATATGGCTTTTACACATAGTGGAGGTAGTGAAAACCAAACAGAATATTCTTTATTATTTAATACAGAAACTGAATGTGATATATTGATAGTAGCTGGCGGTGGGGGAGGAGGAAAGTCAGGAGTATCTGGTGATGGTGGTGGAGGAGGAGCAGGTGGTTTAATCTATTTACAAAATCAAACCATATCATCTGGTTCATATACTATTAAAGTAGGCAAAGGAGGGGATATACAAACAATATTGAATGATGCTGGATATAGTGGTTATAATTCTTCATTTAAAGATAATATAGCAATTGGTGGAGGTGGTGGTGGTGGTCAACCTGATAATGACACAAGAAATGGGGGAAATGGTTATGATGGTGGTTCTGGTGGAGGCGGTGGAACTCATAGTGGTGGTAATGGTGGAAAAACAGGAGGGACAGGAACATCTAGTCAAGGCAATGATGGTGGGATAGGAAGTTCATCAAATGCGAATTCTGCTGGTGGTGGAGGTTCAGGAAGTGTAGGAGAAAACGGCACATCAACAAGTGGAGGTGGTGGCGGCACAGGTACTTTAATAAATATAACTGGTGCCTATATAGCATATGCAGGTGGGGGAGGAGGCGGAAGTGAAGCAAGTAATAATCCAGGTTCAGGTATGGCAGGTGGTGGTAATGGTGGTGGCACAGACTCAGATGGAAGTAATGCTTTGGATAATACAGGAAGTGGTGGTGGAGGTTCAGGTGGAGATGGACATGGTGGTGCTGGTGGTTCAGGTATAGTTATAATCCGTTATAAAGTTACTGATGCAACTATGGAACCACAACCCATAACATATTACACTGATGTAAGAATATATCCACCAGTAAGGGAAATAACATCTGCGTCACACAATGTTTTAGGACAAGGTTATGGTAATGGGTTATATGAAATTACTGAGAGTACAAGTGCAGGTTCAGATTATGCAGGGTTTACCTTATTTAATTTGACATATGATTTGTTTTCTGGTTCAGCTTCACAATATACATCTGGTGTTTATTCGCAAAATAATCATATAGTTTCAGATTACAAAGGAGATTGGGTCAAGATTAAACTACCATATGCTATAAATTTGACTAGATACGCATTCAAACAAAGTAAAGTTTCAGGAGATAGTATTTATGCTCCTGGAAAGTACAAGATATATGGAAGTACTGATGGAACAAATTGGGATGTGATAGTCCATAAAGATGAAAAGATATCTTATAGTAATAAATATAATAATGTAGTATATGATATTAGTGATGATTATTTTGAGGAAGACATTAGCGTAACAACACAATATCAATATTTTGCTTTGGTTGTTAATGAACTACTTGGTACAGGAAACACATTGAAATTTGATGAATGGTTTATCTATGGAAAAGAATATATCTCAGAAACGAATGAATATCAAATTCTTTCATTTCCGTTTGATCATAACACATTTGAATATCTGGAATCTGATAGTACTAATTTAGTAACATGGTACAAATTTGATGATCCTAATAATATAGGATTGGATAGTTCTGGTAATAATAAAACCGGTGTTAATTTTGGTTCATCTATCAATACATCAGACTATAAAATTGGTTCAGGAAGTTTACAATTGTCAAATACATATTTTCAAATTCCTAATTTACAATTTACATCCGAGACAACTATATCCTTCTGGTTTAGATGGGATTTGACACAAGTACCTTCAGGTGGTTATAATAAAATATTTGATTTTTATGATTCAATAACAGGATTTCGTTGGTGTTGGCAGAGATATATTACTCAACAATACACATATTGGTTTATGGGCAATGGTTCCAGTAGTACTGGAAATAAGGTAATGAGCGGCCATGTTTTAACAAACAACCAATGGTATTTTTTTACATTATGTGTTGATATTGCAACAGGAAATTTAAAAATTTACAAAGATGCAACAAAAATACGGGACTCAAACCATCCTGGATTTTTTTCAACAAATGCTGTATATGATCAAGCGCTTATAGGCGCACATTACACAGGAAACAGTGGTTATATGTATGGAAACGTAGACGACTTCCGAATATATGATAAAGTATTATCAGAATCAGAAATACAAGACTTGTACAATAGGAAAATGTTCACTAAATATGAACTAACCTTTGATAATCCCACTGAATGTGATATACTAATTGTAGGTGGAGGTGGAGGTGGTGGTGGCGGTAGCGTTAGTGGTAGTGATGGTAATGGTGGTGGTGGAGGTGCCGGGGGTTTGGTATTTTTACCTAATTTTAATTTGTCATCTACTTATACTATCAAAGTTGGTAAAGGCGGACTAGGTACAACAGACCTTGGAATAAATGGAACAGATTCTTCAATTGCTAAATCAGATGGAACCAGTGTTGATGGTGTGGATAATTTTACTGGTACAGGTGGGGGTGGTGGAGGAGATGGTAGAACATCAAGTCAAGTATCAGGGCCAGGTAATGCAGGTGGTTCTGGTGGTGGAGGAGGGGGTAATTCTGTTACATCAGGTGGTGTTTCTACACAAAATACATATTCTGGTAAGGGGTTTGGAAATATTGGTGGTGACTCATCGTCAGATTACGGAGACCAACCTGGTGGAGGTGGAGGGGCAGGAGGACCAGGACAATCATCAGTAGCCAGTTCTGAACCCAATGAAGGTGGTGAGGGTGGTATTGGATTACACAAAGTAACAATTGATGGAGTTGAATATAAGTTCAAAGATTTATTTGGAACATTGAATGGAGAACATATACTATCAGCATCAACAATTCGTGATTTTGGCATAGCACAAGATTATCATGATAAATATTATGAACCATCGACAGATACAGCACAAAATCCAATACCACATGTTGAAGAAGGTGTTTATTTTGCAGGTGGTGGAGCTGGTAAGGCTAGTGAAGACAACTACACTTATGGTGGTTTGGGGGGGGGTGCTTCTGCCTATATTTTTAGTGAAATTGGATTTAGAAAAGGAATTGATGGTACTGGTGGAGGAGGTACAAGTGGAGGTAAACAGGCAAATGGTACTGGTAGAGGACAAGATAGTGGAACAGATGGCGGTTCAGGCATTGTCATCATCAGGTATAAATCACAATACAACCAGGTACCTTTCGATGCTCAATGGACGTATAGCGCAACAGATACATCTGTACATCACTATGGTAATGTGGGGATACATACAACAGCAAGTGATACTGCATCATTGATCACAAAAGGAGATATCAATATAACTGGCACCTATTTCAAAAATGAACAAATTGTATGTGATAATCCCTGGTACGAAATGGATAGCAAAGATATATACACTATGAAAAACAAGGTCGGGATAGGGGTTTCTGAACCACAATATACCCTACACATAAATGGAGCAGCATATGCCAATAATGGAGGTGTTTCTGGAAATGGTTCTACAAATTGGTCTACACCTAGTGACAGAAGAATCAAAGAAAATATTGTTGAAGCTTCCAATGAAATGTGTTTTGAAAATATCAAAAATATCAATTTATATAAGTTTAATTATGCTAAAAAATTTACCAAAACAAGAACAAAAACACAATTTGGGTTTGTCGCCCAAGAAGTTCAAAAGTATTATCCTAAGGCCGTACAAGAAAAAGAAATACAAGTAAAAGACGGTCTTACTATCAACAATTTGCTTACTGTTGATGTTACACAATTAAACTATACATTATATGGTGCTATTAAACATTATGTAAATGAATTAGATAAAATCAAATCCCAACTGGGTATTGTGGATGCCGTGGAAGAGGAACCTGTCGCAGATGAGATCATAGAAGAGGAACCTGTAACAGAAGACACAGAGGAACCTGTTACAAATATAGATCTTGTTTAAAGTAGATAATCATACATTTTTTTTGACATATAAATATTTATACAATTTATATAGATAGGGAACCTGTCATAATGCCTGTTAGATTGGGTAATGACAGTATTGAAATAATGTATCCTGATAAAACTTATACAGTTGAGACAATAAAATCTACTGGGGAAAGAGATGGAGATACTATTGTTAATGTGCCAGTTGTTCCTGTACCACAAGTAGTATCATCCCCAAATGTATCTTCTGAAACTATTGATGCATCATATAAATATATGACATTTACTCATAGTGGAGGTGGTGAAAACCAAACATCTTATGATTTAACCTTTAATACAAATACTGAATGTGATATACTTATTGTAGGTGGAGGTGGTGGTGGTAGTGGTGGTTTAGGTGGTGGAGGAGGTGCTGGTGGTATAGCATATATTTCAAATGCTACTTTACAAGCTGGAACATATACAATCAATGTAGGTAATGGTGGTAGTGGTGGTATCACATCTTCAACAGCTTCTTTGCGTACTGATGGAACAAAAGGTATTGATTCAACAATTACAGATGGAACAACAACAATAATAGCAGATGGTGGAGGAACACCATACAGTGGGTTGAATGATGGAGGTAGTGGAGCAGGTGGGGATACATATATAGCTGATGGTGGAATTGCAACAGCTGGAGGAGCTATTGATAAAGCTTCTGCGCCACAAACATTCTTATCAGGTAATGTATCATATTTTGGTAATGATGGAGGAGCTAAAACAACATCAAGTGCACCTATATATGGAAGTGGTGGTGGTGGAGGTGCAGGAGAAGCAGGAGGTGATGGTGGAAATAATGTACCTGGAACAGGTGGTATTGGTATAGCTGGAGTTAATACAATAGATTTCAAAACACATTATAATATAACAGATTCTACAATAGGACATCATCATACAGATGGTAAAGTTTATTTCGCAGGTGGAGGTGGTGGAACTAATAATGGAGGAACAGGTGGAACAGGTGGTTTAGGAGGTGGTGCTAGTGGTAGTTCTGGAAGTGGAGCATCACCTAATCACGCAATTAGTAATACAGGAGGTGGAGGAGGTGGTGGTAGCACCGGTTTTGGAGCAGGTGGTAATGGCGGTTCAGGTATAGTAATCATCCGTTATAAAGTTACTGATGCAACTATGGAACCAAAAACTCTAACGTATTACACAGAAGAAAGGATGTATCCTCCTACAAGAAATTTAACATCAGCATCCCATACTATATCAGGAGAAGCATATGGGAATGGTGTATATGTTACTACACAAAGTGAAAGTTATGATGGAATTCGCGATGGATATTCAGCATTTAATACTTCAATGGATTCCGGACCTCATTTTAATAGCAAATATACATCAGCAGGTGTTTATAATAGTGATAAATATGTGGTTGATGGATATTTGGGTGATTGGATAAAAGTTAAAATGCCTGTTAAAATGAATTTAACTAAATATGGATTTAAACAAAGATTAGTAGCTGGTGATTTTCCAAATAGAGCACCAGGGCAATACAAAATTTATGGAAGTAATGATGATATTACTTGGGTTGAATTAGTTCACAAAACATCAACTATATCTTATAGTAGCTCTGAATTTAAAGAATATGTTACAACAACTGGCGAATATTCTTATTTTGCATTGGTTGTCAATAGATTAGTCGGTAATGATACTACACTAAACTTTGATGAATGGTATATTTACGGTAAAGAATATCTGTATCAAGAACCCAATTACAAGACTTTGACTTTTACTTATGATGCGACAAGATATCCTGAAATTGATGCTGATGCTACTAATTTGGTGGCCTGGTACAAGTTTGATAATGATACCAATAAAGGTTTAAATAGTTCGGTATCACCTAATTCTATTGGAGATACGACATACAATGGAACTCCTACATTAAATACAAGTGAATATGTAATAGGTAAAAGTAGTTATTTTTCAGGAAGCGGAGACCATTCATTTGTATTAGATGATAATACAGATAATCTATATAATTCTATTTATCAAAAACCTATAACAATAGCATTTTGGTGCAAATCAATAGGAACGGGACAACAAGAACATGGACGTATATTTTATGGAGCACCAACAGGTTTAGGAAATAATGTCAATAGTTTTCAATGTGTTCATTGGAGCGCAACAGATGATGGACAAAGTGATTCTGCACAATTAACATTTATCATATCAAATAACAATGAAAGTTATTCAGGAAACTTTATGGTTTCTACTAATTTACCTGCTTTTAATACTTCTTGGTCTCATATAGCATTTGTAATAGAACCACAATCAACAAATTGGACTACACGAGAACATACAGCAAAAATATATGTGAATGGTGTATTAGAACAAACATTTACAAATATATGGTATCCATTGATAACACAAAATTATGATTTTGAAATAGGTAGATGGACAACTAACGAAGATAGTAGAGAATATAATGGTTACTTGGACGACTTTCGTATATATGATAAAGCATTAACTGCTGATGAAATCAATACATTGTATAATGTGAATCAAACATCCTACACATTAACCTTTGATAATCCTGCGGAATGTGATATACTTATTGTAGGAGGTGGTGGCGGTAGTGGTCAAAGTATTGGTGGCGGTGGAGGTGCAGGGGGTTTATTAACTTCTACCAATGTTACATTAAATGGTACTTATAATATAAAAGTTGGAAATGGTGGTATCGGGTATTCATCGCAGAAAGCAGGAGAAAATGGTACGAACAGTGAAATACATAGTGCGCCTGGTGCTAATTCATTATCTCTTGTTGCAATTGGTGGAGGTGGTGCAAATGGTCAATCATCTGCATATAATGCAGGTGGTCGTGGAAGTGGTAAAGGTGGTTTAGATGGTGGAAGTGGCGGTGGTGGTACAAGGAATTGGCCAGACCCTGGTATTGGTACAACCGGACAAGGTAATGATGGTGGTGTAGTTCTTGGTGGCGGTAATCTTGGTGTATGGGGTGGCGGTGGTGGTGGTGGAGCTGGAAGTGTTGGTGGTTCTAATACAGCAACATCAGCAGGAAAAGGAGGTGACGGAATATATATTACATGGTTAACAAACTCATATGGAGACAATGGCGCATTTGCAGGTGGTGGGGGAGGTGGTGGAGATGTTGGTGGTGCAGGTGGTATAGGTGGTGGTGGAGATGGTGGTAGTTCAAGTCAAGCAGGCAATAACGGAATGAACCATACAGGTGGTGGTGCTGGTGGTGGATATCCTGGTGGAGCTAATGGAGGTTCAGGCATTGTCATCATCAGGTATAAAACACAATACAACCAGGTACCTTTCAATGCTCAATGGACATATAGCGCAACAGATACATCGGTACATCACTATGGTAATGTGGGGATAGGTACAACAGCAAGTGATAATACAGCATTAACAATAAAAGGAGATATGAATATGATAGGAAACTATTACAAGAACAATGTTTTATTGACAGAAAAATGGTTGTCATCATCAGCAAACACAAATAATATATATAGAGAAAAAGGA
>Ga0222716_10004970_pt1 | contig 10378 bp, 6 predicted proteins | sample C33_13DmetaG_FD_165044 | JGI IMG/M metagenome (GOLD analysis project Ga0222716, IMG submission 165044) | Estuarine water microbial communities from San Francisco Bay, California, United States - C33_13D | ecosystem: Environmental > Aquatic > Marine > Unclassified | place: USA: California...
TAATAATAACAACCTCCTACTACTCCTCTTCAAAACTCTCGTTTCTTCGTTTTCATCATCAACAACAACAACAACAACAACAACAACACGATCGATGGGAGACGCGACGGAAACGACGACTGTCAGAAGTAGAAGAAGAAGAAGAAGAAGAAGAGATGATGGAACGCCTTTTGAGACGGAGGAGGACTCGAAGATGGTCCTTGAATTGTTGAAAGAACTGTGTGCGTTTTCAACAACAACAACAACAACAACAACACTGACAGCATTACACCAACGAGAAGGAGTGGTGAAAATCGTCGACGAGGACAAGGGCTGGAATAGTAGTAACAAAATACGGATAGAAGATTTAGGCGAGACGGATAACTTTTTGTTTTCTAAACTCGCCGTCGCGTTTAGCTCGTTATACGTGGAAGCGAAACGCTTGGAAAGTTTGAGCCAAAATGTGATTTTACCGAACTTGATATCTTTCGGGTGGTTTCCTCCTCCTCCCAAAGCCGTCGATAAAAAGAACAACAACAACCAGGAAAATGATGAAAGTAGTAGGAGTAGTAATAATAATAATAACGACAACGCCATGTTGGCACAGTTTACGAAAAATCTGACCGTGCTGCAAGACTCGGTGATGTTTCGGGACCAGTTGAAAGCTGTCGCGGTGAACGCCTTTCGACAGTTGGAGTTTCAATACGCGGACGAGTCGGTGGAGGAGAACAGACCGCTGAGTCACGTGAACTTGACGATAGTTTTTGAGACTTTAACGATGTGTTTAGCCATGGCGTGTAAAATAGACGAAGCGATAGCCTCGAATGGGCATTTACGACGGTCGTTCCAAGCGATGAAAGTAGCCGTGAAAGAAGCTTTAGCAGAGGAAGAAGAAAAAGATGAAGAACGAAAGAAAAAGTTACTCGCTTTGAAGAAAACTACGGAAACGTTAGAATTTGAGCTGTGTTTGAAAAGCTGCTTCGAAACCATCGTGAGAGAGATTATAGATGAAGACAGTCGGGGTATTCATGGTAAAAGGAATGGAATAGAGGAGGTCCCTATGCGACTCTTACGTGCGTTGCACGCGTACGGTTTGGAAACTTTCGAAGCCGACTTTGTCTTGCGAAACGAGGTCGGCGTTTTAGCGTTGGGAGTTTTGTTAGTGCGCCTAGAACCGAACAGTTCAGACACGAGATTGATCGAAAAGATGTTCAAGCATATTTTCGCGGAAAATGTGCCTGGTTTAGCCGTATCTACCGGGATTGTGATTGATCCGCTGCATTTTCTCTTGGTACAACTTCCGGAAAGCGCTTTGCCTGCGAGTAAGAAAAAATGGCAAACGCACTTGGAAAATAAAATTTTACGGTTTAACGACATGAACGCGCAGCTCACGAGGATAGTTATCGATTTTATAGCCGAAGTGACGAGTTGGACGAGCGAATTCGAACGAGATATCTCCGATCGTACTACAGGAGGAGTTTCTCTTGAAACGCTCACGCGAGGCGTTCGAATAGCACGCGACGTAAAAGCCACTTTGGAACTTTTCCTTCACTTGGACAACACGTTTTCAACAGATGCCGCAAAACAGAACAATATACCACAAGACAACAAAAGACGCGCTCGATTGCGTGCATATGGTCAACTCGCGGAGCTTTTAGAGACGACTCGTGCGTGTTATGCGTCCAAACAAAATGAACTCGCTTTGGAGGTAAAAATTAAAGCACTTTTTCTTCAAATTTAAAATTAACACATTTACCTACAGATTTCCCAAGTTTTTACGGAAAATTTACAGTCATTAGATTTAATTGTGGTACGTTGATTACTTTAAAATTCAAATTTCGTTTGGGAATAAAGTATTAATTAATTTTTACAAAAACAGAAAAAAGCAAAATCTAGTTTGCTCGAAGAAATTAATTTAGATGATCAAAAATCAGATCTATTAAGATCTGGTGGTCATGAAGGTATTTTATATGATGCATTAGATGCGTGTTTGCTTGCAGGTATGTATTAAATTAATCGCATGAAAAAAATTAAAAAATTAATTATTAATTATTTTTTTCCTCAGAACGATTATTGGCCGATGATTTCTTCAATTTCCCGAAATTAGGACTTTTAAAATTAACAACAGATGTTATTAAAACTATTAAAGTGAAAGAACGTGTTTTTTGGGGAAACATATCGCAGACATTTGAATATTTAGAGATTGTTGCGGATTTAGACTGCGCAATAAAAATTTCCTGTGATTCGTCTTGTTTGTTTAGCGTCGCCGAAGAAGCGTTACCGTTGGTGTTGAGTGATATCTATGCTCATTCGGAGCAATGTTATCGGTTACCGGCGATTGTGAACGCATTCGCGTCTCCGATGAAATATTTGTTGGCGGATGAAAAGATTGCGCGAGAGTTTGGGAAGGAAGTTGTGGTGAGAAGTTTGCGCTCTGAACTGGTCGAAAAGTTGGTACGAGAAATCGAGAGCGATTTGCGCGAAAACGTTTCGATGCAATGGAAACACAAGAGTTTTTCGAGTGTTGAAGGGAATAAGAGCGCGTATGCACACGTGTTCCTCGGTATACCGCCGTTGGACGCGAGCGGTGGTGGTGCTGCTCTTTTCTCCCTCAAAGAGGAAGTTCAAGCTGATTTGGCCAAGTTGCTCTATGAAAAGGCAGCGTCGTCTCGCAGCGAATGGAAAATGTATTCTGAAATTCGAAGCATTGCATTGGCGAAGTACGATTTGGACTTATCGGAAATCGATGAACTTCCTCCTGCGGCGACAACTTCCGTGAAAGATACTACCGGCGCGAACACAACTGCCATCGACGTGTTGGACGTCGTTCGAGACATTCGCTCGTTTTGTGTTCGATATAACTACAATATGAACGCGCAAACGTTCATCGAAAAATCTTCCTTGGCGAAGGAAAAGACTTTGTTGAGTACTTTATCCATAAAGCGCGTCTCAGAGTCCATCCGAACGCACGGCACTGGGGTTACCCACGCGGTCATAAACTCCGTCTATCGGTACCTCGCCCAAAGGTTCCAAATATTTTCGCAGTTTCTGTACGAAGACCACGTGAAGTCTTTGCTTCAAAAAGAGAAACAAGCGCATTCGGAGGAGAAATTCGAAGAATATCCCGTCGTTCGAGGCATTCATTTTCTCCATGAAATGCGGAAACTCGGGGTTGCGGACGATGGTCTCAGTTTCCTGGATCAGTTTCGAGCGCTCTTGAGTGAAATGGGAAACGCTCTCGGCTTCGTGCGCATGATACGGCTCGGCACGATGCGTTATTCCTCCAAAGCGAACGAGTTTGCCACGCGAACGAAATTTGAGAGTGAAGAGAACAACGACGAGAATGAACATCCAAACTTTGAGTCTCTCGCTCGAGAATCCACGTTTCACGACTTCACCGTGAACGCTTCCAAGCAACTTGACGCCGAAATCGAATCTCTGCGAAGTAACAGCACGGAGGGCACCGATTATTTCGAAGTTTTGACGAACATATTCTCGAGCGAGCTTCAAAGCGATACGAACAAGCACCTGAACGCTTTCTTCTTGATCGTTCCGGCGTTATGTCTCTCCAACGTCGACGCCATGTACGTTTCCAAGCAAAAGCTTCAGAAAGCGTCGGAAACGGTCGCGTCGCCTTCGTCCTCAAAAATCGAAACTCAAATGCTCCTCAATCAATCGTGTTTCACCGACGACGGTTTCGCGTTAGGCATCGCGTACGTCTTAAAAGTCTTGAACCAAGACTCAAATTTTGATGCTTTGCACTGGTTCGAAAGTTGCGAAAGCTATTACCGTTCCGAGAAGGTGGACACCGCGAACAAGGCGGAAGAAGAAGAAGAACGCGCTTTGCGATTGAAAAGAATCGAACAGTACGAGAGAGAGTTTCGCTTGTTAGAGTTCACTTTCGCGGGTTCGAGAGCGTTCTTCTCTTCAGTCGAAGATGAAGAAGTTTAATACGTAAGAGAGATGGTAATATTAGTACGAGATGCTTGATGAAAAAATTCTTCAAAAAATTTGCCCAAAACACCTTCCTTCCCTTCATGATTGTTATTATCCAGACTCCACAACTTTAGAGCGCTTTATTATAATTTTACACAGGAAACACACACACAAACATGGCTGCTCTTATGACTACGACTACAACGACGACTGCGAGTCGTCGTCAACACGCACAACTCGCGTCGTTTGTCGCGTCCAACAACAAACACGGAAGAAGAAGCGGTCTCCCCGCGCAGCGAAAAGCAAAATCGTCTCCATTTGCCGTCGCCGCCAAATCCGCAGAAGCCGAGGTCGAGGAAACGTTAACTTTGAAACCAATCAAGAAAATTGATGGTACCGTTCGCCTTCCCGGGTCGAAGTCCTTATCGAACAGAATCCTACTCTTAGCCGCTTTGGCGGAAGGGACGACGAAAGTCGAAAACTTATTAGATTCCGACGATATCCGATACATGGTGGATGCGTTAAAAGTCCTAGGCTTGAGTTTCACGGAAGATCGAGCGAATAACGTTTTGGAAATTACCGGGTGCGGTGGGAAATTTGAAAAGACCGATAAAGAAGTCACGGAGTTGTTCTTAGGAAACGCGGGGACGGCGATGCGGCCGCTGACGGCGGCGGTGGCGGCGGCAGGCCAAGGCACGTTCGTTTTGGACGGGGTGCAAAGAATGAGAGAGAGACCGATTCAGGATTTAGTGGACGGGTTAGTCCAATTGGGTGTAGACGCGGAATGTACCATGGGAACGGGATGCCCACCGGTTAGAATAAATTGCAAAGGGTTACCAGGAGGGAAAATCGAATTAGGCGGGAACGTGTCCAGTCAATACTTGACGGCTATTTTGATGTCCGCGCCGTTATCGACCGGAGCGGTGGAGATTCAGGTCGTCACCGAGTTGATTTCGAAACCGTACGTGGAAATGACTATTAAATTAATGGAGAGATTTGGGGTGAAAGTGGACGCGGCGGAAGATTTGCAATCGTTCAAAATCCAAGGCGGGCAAACATATAAATCGCCAGGGTCGATCTTCGTGGAAGGCGACGCGAGTTCGGCGTCGTACTTTTTAGCGGGAGCGACTATTACCGGCGGTAAAGTCACCGTCGAAGGGTGTGGTCTCGATTCCATTCAAGGCGACACGAAGTTTGCGTACACAATGGAACAGATGGGTGCGACTTTGGAGTGGACGGCGAACTCGGTCACGTGCACTGGGCCGAAAGATGGGAAATTGAAAGCAATCGACGTGAACATGAACGCCATGCCGGATGCCGCGATGACTTTAGCAGTTGCCGCATTATTCGCGGACGGAACCACGACTATCCGAGACGTCGCTTCATGGAGAGTGAAAGAAACGGAAAGAATGATTGCTATTTGCACGGAAACTAGGAAGCTTGGGGCGGAAGTCGTTGAAGGTAGCGATTATTGCGTCATCACGCCGCCGAAGGGCGGATTCAACAAAGGCGTCGCTATCGATACATATGATGATCACAGAATGGCCATGGCTTTTGCTTTAGCAGCGTGTGGTGATGAAAATATTATCATCAACGACCCGAAAGTGACAAAGAAGACGTTTCCGAACTATTTCGATGTCTTAGCGACGGTTGTTGAGAACAAGTGATGAATACGTTTTATAAATACGGAACTACTACAATTTATAATAATGACAACTACATATAATCTACTAATGTTATCCTCTACTTTATATCATCACGCAGCAGGCGGCGGTTGCTCCATAGTCTGCGCGTTCAGCTCTGCAAACCTCACCGACACTCGCGCGCTATGTTTCAGAAATTTTTCGCAGCACTTGCTCACGCACCTCTCCTCGTCTTTTTCCAAAGACTTCCTTCGGAAACTATTCACGCACTCGCTGAAACACTTCTCGACTAAATTGTTGTACATTCTCAAACTATAATATAATACACGTCGTACGCGTGTTGTTAAGAGGAGGGAAAGTCAGTAAAACTCATTCGTTACATTACTTTCGCGCGAGTCTAGCGAATTGGATTTTGGATTTTCAGATAACGAAGAAAAAATGACGGCTGATGGTAAAGAGAAAAAAAAACTCGTTATGCTGCTCGTGTTCATCACTTCTAAACTCGTCGCCTTACCTATCTCTCGTTTGCATGGTTTCAATCATGGCGACCATTTTGGTCTTATCCTCTTCCGGTAAAGAGTTCAACAGTTGCGGATCCATTTTTATTCTTGTAATGTGTCTTTGTGCGTCTTGTGTGTCTGGTGTGTAAAAAAGTGCCGAAAGCTAAAAAAGCGATTGATTTTTGTTTTTTTCGCTCCCTCGTCTTTCAGTTTTAAAAAGCGACAAAAAATCTCGGTGGAAACAAGGAACATGCTTCCACTTCCTACCACGACGACGACGCATCATCATCATCATTATCATCATCGAGATCATCATCATCTAGGAGAAGAAGGACACCACAAACAGTCGACGTCGGATTCGGAAGAGATGGCGTTCATGGCGTCCCAGTTATTGGACGGTAACACATAACTTTTTTTTCTCTTGGACTTTTCTTCTCTCTCGTATTTTTTACAACTGAATAGAATACCTGACATCTCTCTCTCTTTCTTCTTTATCTTCTTCTTCTCTCGCAACGACGACACATCAGACGACGGGCCGAACATGAGAGAATACGAGGACACGCACAGGGTATCGCACGCGTGTTTACCGTTGATTCCTACCGCGAACGATTGGCATACTGCCGTGGCGGTGTTGGCGACGAGCGAACAACAGCAACACCAACAACAACACAAAAAAGGACGTAAGAAAACGACTTCTCCAAGAAGAGAAGAGGGAGGAAAAGAAGAAGATGAAGAAGAAGGAGCGGAAGGTTTGAGAAAGAAGACGAAGAAAAAAAGAAAGAAGAACGAGGGGGAAGCAGAAGATAAAGATGATGAAGAAGAAGAGGACGAGATTGAGAAGGTTGACGCGGCGACGCTGGCGGCGAACATGAAGAAAGTGCCTTTGATCGAGAGAGATGCGAGAGGCGGCGGCGATCCAAACTTTCACGGGTTGAAAGAAAGCGGGGAAGAGCAGGGGCGACAGGAGCAGCAGCAAGAACATGAGCAGCAGCAGCAACAGCAGCAACAACAACAAGAGAAAGAAGCGACTCCGCCGCACTCGTCCAGGTTTCGCGGCGTGACGAAACACAAACGTTCCGGTCGATGGGAAGCGCACATCTGGATACGAGATTCGAAGAAACAGGTTTACTTGGGCGGCTACAGCAACGAACAGCACGCCGCCGAGGCATTCGATCTCGTAGCGATGAAGTGCAAACTGATGAAGAACGGGCGCAAAATCAAGTTGAACTATCCAGCGTCGAAATACCAAGACTTACAAGGCTATTTACTTTCCACGCCTCTCGAAGAGCTTATAATGGCGGTGCGTCGCCAGTCCCAAGGCTTCGCTAGAGGCTCTTCGGGCTATCGCGGAGTGACATTACATCCAACGGGGCGTTGGGAGGCGAGAATTGGATTACCTGGCGGGCAAAAACACGTCTATCTCGGCTTGTTTGAAACCGAGGTCGAAGCCGCTCGCGCGTACGATGTAAAACTCGTCGAGTTGCGCGGTCCCTCGATGGCGACAAATTTTGCGATATCGAACTACGCGGAATCGATTAAACTCTTCTATGAGGAAAATCCTGCCGCTGTAAACGAGAGTACCGAAAGTACTCCCTCGCCGAAAGAGGCCAAGTCCAAGAAAATGAAGAGGAAGTCTGCTCCTCCTTGATGATGAACGCGTAAATCTTCTCGTCACTCCTTGATGATTATTTTTACTACTGCTACTACTACTCTACTACTACTGCTACTCTAGCTATCACTACGTAAACTCATTCCTCATTCACATCGAGTCTATTCCGATTTCATCTAATATGATTTTCAACTCTCTGGAGAACGCGTGCACTGGAAATCCAACCACGTTGAAGTAATCGCCTTCGATACCTTTCACGAACGAAGACGCGTACCCTTGTATCCCGTACCCTCCGGCTTTGTCTGTCCACTCGTTCGTAGCCAAGAACGCGTCAACTTCTTTTCGTTCTATTTCGGCAAAGTTCACAACAGTCGTTTCCGAGAAATGTTTCAGTTCAGGTGTAGTCTTCTCGTTCGTATTATACGCTATGCATACGCCCGTGTGCACTTTATGTGAATTGTTCGAGTGTTTCTCCATCATCGCTCTCGCGTCTTGAATGTCCCTCGGTTTTTCTAATATGTTCCCGAAACTTTCCACGACCGTATCCGCAGAAATCACGATGAGATTACTCTTCTTCTTTTGTTCTTGTTCTTCTCTCGTCGTTCGATGATAAACCTCTTTCGCTTTCTCCCTGGCGGTACAAATCGCGTACTCGTGCCCCTTCACTCCTTCTTTAGAAATATTCTCCTCGAACGTGGAAGCGACGACGTCGAACTCGATCCCCAGGTTTCTCAAGATTTCCTGTCTGCGAGGACTTTTCGAGGCGAGCACGACGCGCCATTTCGTCGACGCGTTCAGTGCGTTTATGTATTGTAATATCATTTGATATGATTTTGATGTCTCACGAGTCGTTCGTACAACAAAACAAGACAAAAGGGGTGTTGGTTGTCGTATAAAACCAACAACGAGAAGAAGAGGTTTTGTTTCCTCTTTTCCTCTTGCGAAAAGCTGGTTGTGCGAAATTTAGGTTTCGGGCTTTCTGCTCTGCTTTTTCACAAAAAAAGAAACTGTGAGTGACTTTTCATCAATCACACTGCTTTTTCGTCGTGTGTTGTGTTGTGTCGAATCGAATTGACTTTTCTCTAAAATCACTAATCTTCATAGTAATATTCGTTCTTCTAAACCTGCGCACACCACCACATCCCTCGCATTAGTGGCCCACACACCTTCAGAGAGAGCGGGGAAAAGAAGATGTCGTCCGATCGACTTCAGCTCTCGCTTCAGAAACGCTTAAACGCGTGCTTAAAAAAACCGGAAAACATCGTCTGCGCGGAGTGTCCGTCGCGTTTACCGCGATGGGCGAGCATGAACTTGGGGATTTTCATATGCACGAACTGTTCGGGAATCCACAGAAGTTTAGGCGTGCACATTTCGAGGGTACGATCGACGCAGTTGGATAAGTGGACGGAAACGCAGGTGGAGTACATGGAACGCATGGGAAACGTAAGAGCGAATGTGTTTTGGGAGAAGAATTTACCTCCGAATGTGAAACCGACGAAATCGGATTTGCCAACCGTGGAGAGGTATATTAGACAAAAGTACGAGAGGAAAATGTATTGCGATAAAGAGACGGATGGGCCGGTGCCGTTGCCAGCAGGAGGTGGTGGCGGCGATGGAGTAGCAGCTGCTTCCCCGCAACAAGCGCAGCAGCAGCAGCAACATGAACAACAACAACAACAACAACCGCGACTGTCGGCGGCGGCGGGACTCTTAGACTTGTTCGGCGATATGCCGGCAGCACCGGCGCAACCACCAGCAGCAGTAGCAAATACTAGTAATCAAAATCTAGGAGCAAATTGGATGGATTTTGGAAGCGCACCGACGAGTACGACAGCGGTGCCAGCAACAGCAACGAACGACGACGATTGGGGGGATTTCTCCGCCGCTCCGGCGCCGACTTCCACAACGCCGACGCCGACGACTGCGGCGCCTGCGAATGGTGGGGTGGACATGTTCGCTGGTTTCGACGTAGCTCAGCCGCAGCCATCATCATCAACAACAGCAGCGAAAGTAGATACCACTGCCATACCACCGAAAAATGTAGCGTCAAAAGAAGACATCATGGGTTTATTCGACGCGGCGCCGCCGTTGATGCAGCAGCCGCGACAGCCGCAACACAACATGATGATGAACGGGGTCATGCCGCATCAGCAGCAGCATCAGCAGCAACAACAACAACAAATTCCACCAATGGGTAATGGTATGATGATGAACGGCGGAGTGCCGCAAATGATGATGCAACAACAACAAAACGTAATGGGCGGAGGCGTGCCGCAAATGCAACAACAGATGGGAGGATTCATGGGAGCAGGCGTACCGCAACAGCAATACCACCAACAACCGCATATGATGCAAGGAGGAGGATACATGCAACAACAGCTACAACCACAACAGCAACCGCTTCCTCAAATGCAAATGCAAAACATGTACGGTGGTATGCCTCCTCCTCAAGTGCCTCCTCAAATGATGTATAATCAGCAACCTCAAATTCCTGCGATGCCGCAAACGCAACAACTGAATCCGAACGCGCCGCCTCCAATTTCCTTCGATACTTTCGGCATGCCTTCGTCGACGACGACGGCACAATCTGTGCCATCGCCGAAAAAAGAAGATCTGTTCCCCGATTTGAAATGGTAAAGTAGAGGGAAACACGTAGTTAAGAGAGAAAGAGAGAGAGAGAAACACACAATGAAACTTGTTTTTTTTATATT
>Ga0222716_10004972_pt1 | contig 10375 bp, 9 predicted proteins | sample C33_13DmetaG_FD_165044 | JGI IMG/M metagenome (GOLD analysis project Ga0222716, IMG submission 165044) | Estuarine water microbial communities from San Francisco Bay, California, United States - C33_13D | ecosystem: Environmental > Aquatic > Marine > Unclassified | place: USA: California...
TTTGATGGTCGCCGGCATCGTTAAGCTTAAACATTATCTCAGCCATGCCCTGGGAGTCAGTCTCCGACCAAGGCGTATCAACGTTAAAAAAGGTTGAATTAAAACTGGTCATTTCATTGAGGCCGTAACTTGCTGCCGCTTGATCATCGCCCTCGAACGGTTTACCTTCATTAAATTCAAAAAGCACTTTGCTTGAGTAAACCCAATCCGGGTCAGCGAGTAATTCGCTTTCAAGAATGCTGCCTTGTTCTTGATAAGCTTTGAGCGTGTTCAGTATGTCTTGCTCGCGATCCATATTACGAGCTGCTGCCATCAAGTCCTGATCTTGTGTTTCTTTTGCGTACTCGTTCAAAATCCACCCCCCGAATTACCTTCGGGAACAATTGCCCAATTAAATGTAGAGTCTTCACCGGCTTTTTTAACTTGCTCGTCTTCAGAGGGTTGATCAAGGTAGTTTGGGGGAAGCGTAATCCCTGATTCGTCTAATATTTTATGAATACGTTTTCGTGCTGCTGTTCCTTGCAACGTCAACACATCCTCAAGCGTTTCTGGAATGGTCGGATTTAAACCTCTTAAAACGTTATAACTGTTAATTTCGCCTTCAGAAAAAGTGCCGGACTGTTTTGATTCAGGAGGCGATTGGTTCATTTCTTTTTCAATGTACTGATTGACCCAATCGAAAGCTATTTGAGGTGCTTCTTCTGGACTGGTGTTTTTATCCATCATTAAGTTTTCAAGCTCCGTGTAAGCTTCAAAAAACTTTTGCACCCTGTCATCAGTTGGCGGAGTAAAAGAAAACTGGCTTTGACCTTCTTCTGGAATTTTTAAATAGAGCTTTAATTTTTTGACGGCACGATGACCTAGATCGCGATGGATCGGATGATTCTTTGAATCCCAGGTATTTAAATTGGTCTGATATGTTTCGTGTTTGTTCAGTGCCTGAATTCTTTGTGGAGTTGTAAGTCCTGGCGATGACAAAATTTCATCTTTTGTATATTGGCTAGGATCAGAGATCATCTGCAAGTAAAGCTGATCGTTCGGTTTCTCTGGATCAGGCGATTTTGCGTCTGCATGGTATTTAACAATTTTATCGAATTGCTCTTGTTCAATAGAATGGTTATCAAGTAAAACTAAAAAGCTTTCTTCGTTATACCCTTGCGGATTTCTTAATACATCAACGACTAGAGTCGAAAAGTTTTTATCGCGTTCTTCTTTATCAAGCTTATCGATCTGTTCAATCTTTTTAAAAGCACTGCTAATTAATTTTTCTTTTTGTTCTGGCCTAAGTTGAGCTGCGTAAGGCGACTCGACCGCAATTAACTCTGCCCCGCCTTCCTTCCTAATTAGTTCTGAACTCATACCACTTTGCAGTTCGTCAATAAACTTATCTAAATCCATTCTTGCTGAAGCTTCTGTCAGATCTATCTGAAGAAGTTGTGCGCCATAATGGTCGACAGATATTTGCTGCTTTTTTATGTCTGCTTTTTGAGCAATGTCATAACCGCCCATCGAAACTCTGACACTTTCGCTATTTGTCCAGGCATCGACTTCATCTAACGTACTCACTTTATTATTTAAAGATTCAATACTTTGAAACTTTAAAAATTCAATGTGCTGTTTTTGAGCAATTTTTGCAGCATCGTCTTGGGACGCAGATATGATGTTTGCTGACTTCGCAAGAAAAGTAGCTCTAGCAGCAAGGGGTAAGGTCTCCACCAGTTGTTTTTGTTTTGAAATTAATGCCGCCTCAACCGTCTGAAAAGAAGTTTCGTAAGTGCCCTGGTAAGACGTAGTTGTCGCCCCGGTCACGCCATCAGTTGTTGTCTTTTGTTTTGCAATCGGTAGATCACTCATTGCCGCTGTCGAGCTTTGTGCGAATGCTTGCATTTCAAGATTTGCACTTAGTAATGACGCATCCATATCGGCTCTTGCAAATGTCTCAGCAACCGCGTTGATGCCTTTCATCGCTGCCATTAGCGGTTTTGCTTTATCTAGCTCGGCTTGCGCTTCGGCTTGCACATTGCGCTGACCCGCTCGCGGGTTCCGCAAAAATGCGTTTGGGTTGTACGTTACAGCCGAAGCCATCGCCGGTTGACTCCGTAAAACAGGTCTTACTTGGGCGCGAGCTGTGGATGGGCTTACTGTGTTGCGAAATCGAGGTATTCTCATGGCATTGTGTAACTTGTTGTGCCTGTGTATGACGGTGATCCATACATGGCGTAAGCGTTAGTTGCCCCAGTAATTCCGGCAATCAGGTTGGCTGTGCCTTGCGCGCGCATACTTGATGCCATTGCACCAGATCCGCGCTCCATTGCTGCTGCGTTCGCTTCAGCATCGCGAACCATGATTCTGGCGTTCGCTCTGGCCTCTTCTTGCGTTACGAATGCTTGCATACCGGCAACGCTCATCATCGTCTGGGCGCGTTGTTCTGCGTCGAGCATTGTCAGGCTCGCGCGGCGTGTGCCTTCATTACCCATTGCGCGAACCTGTTTAGCGCCAATGCGTCCCATGTACTGACGCTCTTCATAAGCACCAATAGCAGCGTCGACTAAAACTTCAAGAGGCGAGCCACTTCCAACGCGAACACCGCTCGCACCAGTAGTCGCTCTTATCTCGCCCTGTAGAGCTGCGTCTTCTTTTATATGTCGACGCAACATCTCGACATTTTCTTCTCGAGCCAGGTCAATGTTTTCCAGCGTGGCGTCAAGGATCGCAATTGAATTTGCTCTCGCGACTTCCGTGATACTTCGTGCGTTAACATCAGCAGCGCCCAATATGGCGCCGGCATTTAAAGCGCCGATACGCTCTAGCTCGGCAGCATTAGCGCCTGAGATCGAGCGTAAGTCTTCAGCATTTGCAGAGCCTACCGCTAGTGCGTTTTTAGCAGCTTTGTTGGCCGCGCTCATTCCGGCGATGCCCGAAACGATCGAGGCTCCCGCCATTAATGCCATTGCTACTGGGACAGCCATCTAACCACCCCCAACTGACAGAGTGCCAAAGATTGCCAGTAAATGAGTTGGCCCAGGCAATTCTTGCGTAATAGTAATTTGTCCGTTCAGGTCGTAACCCTCATTGTGAATTCGCACATCGCCTGTCGTTTTTGGTTCTGCTGTTCCCATACCTGTCGCGGGAGATCTTACCGGGGGGCGAATGCCATTTATTTTTGGATAAAAAGAATCGTGCAACCTGACGTAAATCTCATTCCATCTTTTACGCCTACCTTGTGCAGTGCCGGACGGATTGCCGCCCTCGACCCGCAAAGTCTTTAACGTGCTAGTGAATGGCAGACCAATATCTGCCTTTGATACAGAAGCGCCACCGAATGAAACGTTGCCGCTGCTGACCGTTGCGTTCGGCACCACTGCGTCATCGCCCAGAATGCTTACCGTCTTACCTTCGAGGTGCGCGAGACCGCCTGACGTAATGCCGGTGATCGCACTACCGCTGTAGGTTAGAGCTGAATCAACGTGTAGGTCGGGATCAAGATATTCAACGTAGCGTTTTGTTACACCGCCGATCGTGCGCTTCACAACAAGCCAAACCTGATCAACAGAACTTTCTGGAATTACCGCCAAAGATTCAAACGTGCCGTCCGTGGTGTGTCGATGCCAACCGGCAACTACACGGCCTTTGTCATATGTCAGACCCGCCAAGGTGCCATCTTCAAGAACGCACCAAAGGACGCTGTCAGGGTGCATCTGATAAGCCATTTCTTTAACAACTTTTTTGCCAATATGTTCGGCTAAAAATAAAAGGTTTTCCGACTCATAGTTATCTGATGACCAGGTATATTCATAAGACCTAATCCCGGTGCCGGTCGCTTGCACAAATATTGTTTGATAACCAATGTGGCGCGGCTGAATGTTTTTGCCGCCGTAGGATGTTTGTCGAGTGACCTGGACGTTGGTGGGTGTGAGCGCATCATTACCACTAGTCACTTTAAACTCACCGCCACTTGTACCCACTAGCAAAGATCCGCTAGATGACATCCATTGAATTATGTTGAGCTTGTACGAAACGATGACATATTCAAGTGCGTCATCGGCATTTACGCCGATTGTGAAATCTTCAAAGTTGTCTGTTTTACTGGCATACAAAGTTTGAGGGTTGCCTTCAGTCCCACCAAACCATAACCGTTGCTGATGAAATGAAACACAGCGCGGATACTTGTCAGTTGCATTCCATTTGGGCGCAGTAAATGTCGGTGCCGTTAATGCCCAACTGATATTTGATGTTCTAACCAGTTTGTAAGGCGCGACATCGGGGTGAACGATGTACATGGTGTCGGCTGATTGCGCGACTTGAATCTCGTCGAGCTGCGCCTGTGTATAGGGCGATGCAATTTCGTAAGCACTACCGCCAGTTTGAATTTGTCCGTTCTGCGTATAGAAGCGGATGTAAAGATCGCCAAACTCTAAAACGTAGGCTTGCTCTCGGTTAAATTCAAACCGGATCAATCTAACTTTTTTGGCTGAATCTTTTACTTCAGAGACAAAGTGCGTACCGCCTCGACGTTCTGCACCGCCGTGCGTATTCACAATAAAGTTTTCGCAAGTCTCTACAGCATTAGAGTAGCGTTCTGTATCAACTCGCCCAAATAACAGCGGAGACAACTCCCCTGTCGAGAAGTCGGTTTGTATCGCGTGAGTTCGCGCCATCTACCAGATCGCCTTGCCGAATTTGACACCGCCCGAGATACCGCCGAGCCTGACTTCCTCAAGTCGTGAGGCTTTAAAATGATCCCTGGATGACTCAAGCTGATCGACTGTTTGAGCCTCTGCTAACTTGCCGCCATAAAGCTGATACATAAGGTTTGCAAGGTTGTTGGATTGAACCAACGTGTAGGCGGCATCAGCTGCAAGCCTGGCTGTCAGTGCCTGTGCAAAAAGACTGTCGACCTCACCCAAAGATTCTGGGCGTCCGACAAATCTAATTTTGCAAACACTGGCATCCGTTAAAAGAAATCGACCTTCGACTTTCCACAAATCCATGCTTGTGGTTTCGTTCATTTCCAGAACGCGCAAACAGTACGGATCAGTCGGCAGTGCGTATTGAAAATTAAATCCAAAAACCGGCGTATCAGTCGATGCCGCTAGTTCTCGCCGGAACGTTGCGCTGTTCCAGGGGTACGCGCGAAGCACTGCATCTTGGGTGCTATCGAACAATTGGTTCATCACAGCAGACTCGGTACTGCCGTCAGCCAATGAAGTGATTCTGTTTGCACCTAACAAAGTTAGTGCATCATTAATAATAGAAAGCTTTGAAGTAGCCATTAAGAGCCTTTACGCCATCCTCGGTTTCTTTTTTGAGATGTCATTCGCAAGTTTTTGCGAGCGTTGTTCTGTGGATTCCTGTCTTTGTGATCCACATCTTTTCCATCCCCTTTTCTCGCAGCTCCAGAAGCGATCATTATTTGACGAGCTGCGTTTCGCGCGGCTCTTCGCTTCTTTTGTTTTGGTAAGGAATGGTATTCGTTGTATTCTTTTTGGTAATTTCTTGGCATAAAAAGAAAGGCGGCCCGAAGGCCGCCAATCCCCAGGAGAGAAGATTAGGCTTCGTGGGCCTGCACTTCCACTACTCGTTCGTCTTCAACGCGAGTCGAACACATTGACCAAGCCATGTAGACCTGCCAACCGTAACTCTTGTCTGGACGCTCATCGATTTTGGTTGTCATGTCTTTGCCGATGCCAAGACCTAAACCAGATTTTTGGAACGCAATGCACTTCCGTTTGCTGGAAGCAATTGACAGACGCTCGGAGCGAATGAATTTGAAACCAAGATAGGAGTCGATCTGACCTTCTACCAGTGCCTTTACAGAGTTGTAATCAGCACTTTTGATTTCAGTTACATTTAGCAAATCTTCGAGCTGCTGCGAACCGAGAACGAAATAACGATCTTCGTTTTCGACTTCAGCTGCATCAAGGATTCGTTTCGCTTCAAGGATCTTTGCCAAAGTCATACCGGCAGTTCCCGCCTCGGCAATTTTTTGACCCGCCGGCAAAGCGACGGAAGATCCCGCGTCATCGGTCGCGTTACCAAGAGCTGCTGCGATGATCAAATCGTCGATTGCTCGACCCATTGCCCATGCACCGGCTTTTGTATACGCACCTTTCGGATCAACCAACATCCGAACGCCATCCGTCCAATCGTGCATGGTCGCCCAATGGTAGTCGGACAAAGTCGCGACTCTTCGTGAGTGAACCATTTCCACGTTAGGTGTATCGGTATAGCGAGTTGTTTTGGCTACTGCGGCGGTTTCGCCGAGTCGCTCAAAATTCACTTTTTCCGAATCAACCGTTTTCGTGAAAACGATGGGACGCATTTTTGAACCTTGCTGTTGTGCAAGTTGCATAACAGCATCCTGATACTGTTGTGCATACCACTTGTTGCCTGAGTAGGCCATGATGTTTATCCTCTAAAAAAGAAATAAAAAAACCGGCAAATGCCGGCTGACTTTTTTTCGAGGAGCTACCCTTTCGGACTCGTCTACGTTTGCCCTCGTCAGGGATGACCTACCCGGTCACCGGGTTTCGGACGCTGTCGCGCTACCCGAGACCGAGCTTTTGTTCAAAAATATCTGGCTCGGCGTTTTCATCGGACAGATAAGCTGCCTGATAAAGTTTTTGCACACTGTCCACCGCAGCTTCATGTGCGGGGTTGTTAATGTCGTTGTAAGGATGAGCCGGGTTACCCAAGATCTCATCGATTTGAATTTTTGCTTCTGCCGGTGTTGATGACATAGATCGTTTACCGCCTACCCCTTGCGAGGAATCTTCAGAAAAACCGTGACCAATCTCGGCAAATGCTTTGATTAATGCTGTGTTGTTGCCCAGACCATTTGCTTCAAGCTCTCGCGTTAACTCTTCGCCGCCATAGGTAACAAGCGCAGCTTTAGCATCCTTAATTTTTGAGTCGAACGCCTGACCCCAATCGGTCTTTAACTGCGACAACGCTTCAGCTTGAGCGCGTTCATTGTTTTGAAAGTTTTCATCGACACCTTGATTCATCCAATCAACCAAGCCGGATGCTTGTTTGTTGTTTAGTCCAAGGCTATGCAATTGATCCAAGAGTGCGCTTTCAGTTTCGTTTGGTGAACGTCCGTCCTCACCCAAGCGATACTGATCAGCCGACTCGGGTCGACCCATGCTTTGATAAAACTGATCCCATTCTTCGGGCGCTGAATTTTCCGTTGGAATCCGTCCAATGCCTGGCACTTGCGTTAGCTTGGAATTAAAGTCACTCCAAATATCTTCGTTCGCGTCTTCACCGGGAATGCGGATGCTGCGCCCGATGTAGGACTGCGCGTCTTGATATGCCTTTGCCAGGGTGTTCACATCGGGAATATCCCTAAGTGATCCTGACTCGCGTAAATCTTCTGGCAATGAATCACGCCAGTTACCTGACGTAACAGGTTGTGTTGGTGCTTCCTGTGGTACTGCTTGAGGTGCTTCTTGTGCTGTTTCTGGTGCTGCTTGGGTTAGTACAGTTGCTGCGGCTTCTTCGCTCATGCTAGTTACCCTCTCGGACTAGATTGATTAAAAAATTGACCACATCCCGTTGGCCTTCATAAAAGGCTGTTTGGTATGGATCTCCAGGGGAATGAGAAGTGCGTAAGGCATACATCTCAAATAAGGCTTCAAGCACAGTCTCACCGTCAGGTGAATCCATGAGCTTTTGCCATTTTTTTATAAAGACTTCTTGCTCGATCATCCTTGCTGTAGACCGGCGAGTACGGCAGCGACCTGATCTTGACCGGCTTCATCGATCGCACCGGCTGTTTGAGCAGCGCCTTGAGCTTGTTCCATCGCAGCCATCTGTGCCATCTGCTGCTGCTGTTGTTGTTGCGCCTGTTGTCGTTCCATCTTGAGCTGCTCAATCTGTTCTTCAGACTTGATCGCTTCACTGGGAACGCCGAGGCGCTTTGCCATCATTCGACCTAGTCGATCAAAATCAACTACGTCAATTACAGTCGGATTAATTTGTGCCATCTGCGCGAGCTGCCCAACCCAACGTTCCACGGCGAACACCTCTTCCATCTTCTGCGCTCGCGCTAACGGCGATACATATTCAACGTCGAGTTTGCTACCGCCAGTCATTAATGACTCGGGTGGGTCGAGAAACATTCCAGACCGGAACATCAACATAAATACACGCTGAACCATCGGGTTTAGGAATTCGCTCTGGAGTCGACCCACGACCGGCCCGAGGATCTGTTGCATCAGCTCCATGCGCGCCCGGACTTCGGTTGCGGTCATGTTCGGGCCTTCATGCAACTGAAGCTGATCATTAAAGAATGCCCGGCGAATGCTAGTGATCAGTTCGCTAGATTTAATCTGGCTGACTTGCCACTGGGTTCCGTTCTGCATCGGCTTGATGCCGTTGATGTCCCGAACGTAGGTTAACCCGCCGGGATCAAGCCTAAGATCGCCGATAATGCCGTTATATGCGGCTAATGTCGGCGGGTCGATTGTTTTCTCCCACGCGCGCATTTCAAACAGCTTGGCAGCGTTAAGGGTGCGAATGTCGGCTCGCGCCATCATTGCAGGACTAAATCCGTAAACATCGCCGGAAAGCTTTGACCATCGAGGCACCATCCACGGACATTCGTAATAGCCGTCTTCTCGGATCAATTTTTTATCCTTGACCTGTACCCAACACGATGCCCAGGGACGATCTTTGCCAGGTGCGAATTCCATTGGTTCTACGCCCTCTCGGGGGTAGACCGCGTGGATGAACTCAAACTCTTTGTCGGGCTTATCTTTTAACGCCTTTTCAACTGAGTCACCCAAGTTTTCTTTTTTGAAGAATTGCTTGGCCTGTCTCGCCGACAGTTTCAAAGTGCGGTAGATTGTGTCGACCCGACCGTCGACGTTTTCAGCAACCGCTATTTCACTTAAATGAACGGTGCGAAAATTTAATGAGTCATTCTTATCGGCTTTATCAGTCTCGACCAACATTGATGCTGTCCCAAAACAGCACAGGTCAAGGTAAAGCTCATTGACCTGGGAGTTGAAGTTCGAGTCCTCGAGTGCTTTATAGATCCTGTCGACTGAATCCTCGAGCCACTCCATCGCCGCATCATCATTATTAAGGTTTTCATCCCTAAAGCGAATATGAAACCAACGTCCGCTAGGCGCCGTCAGCGCGCCGTGGAGACCGGACGCAAGGGTCTGGTTAGACGTAATTGCTGTCGAATCATGAAGATCATCGTCGCGCCTTGCGCCACGCTCATGTTTCGATATAAAGTCAGCTCGGGTCGGCAACACAAATGTCGCTACCTCATCCCAAAGATCGTCCCAGTTCTCTCGACCGCTTTTTAAATCTTTACAGCGGCGAATGATGTCTTCTGGTTCGGGCGACTTACCCTTTTTGCCGTAATCAGCCATTAGCCGCTCAACGATGTTGTATAGACATTCGAGCTGTACTGATCTTCAGTCAACCCGGTCGAGGAGGTGGCTTGTGTGCCGGCAAAACCTTGAGCCGCGCTCTGACTGCGAAGCCAGTTGTCATAGTCATCTTGTGTTTTTACCCAGGCGGGAGCGCCGGGGAATGTGTTTGCGGTGTCTGTTATTTCTGACTGCGCTGCGCTTGAAGCTGTTTGGACGTTTTCAATCGCAAGATCAACTTCGGTTTTAGCGGCTTCCATCGCCGATTGAGTGCTGGATTGACCACTACTGCCACTACTACCGCTACCGCTACTACCGCCGGAGCTTTCTTCTTCAGCAGCTGCGGCTTCTTCGGCTTTGGTTTGCCCGGTATCGGTAATGGTGTAATAACTGCCACTCATTTCCCCGCCAATTGTGGATTTGAACTCGTTTGAGCCGGGTGAGGTCTCATAAAAAGTGCCAAGCTGCGTTGCGAATGCGCGCTTGCCATTTTTGGTCATGTAAATGTTTTTGGTTTCGCGGCTGTCGGTGTCGTAACCCATAACCTTGCCACCAGAGATTTGACCCTCACCTTTGTAGCCTTTGTTCGGGTTACTGCCGAAAAAGTTTCCGCTGACTGTTGGGTTGTATTCTTCGCCGGCAGCGGTATAGATCTTAGGCGCTGATTTTTTTTCCTCGGACGAAGAACTCGTAGCCGCTGACTTGCGCTGAAGCGTAGTTGCGGCTCTTGATTTTGCCGGGGCGTTGGGTTCGCTTGCGCCGATGTTGTTGAGATAGCCCTGGTAAGCCGCGCGTGAGCTGTTAATGCCCTTTTGTTTTGCCTTTTGAGACCACGCTGCGAATGTTTTTGCTGCCATTGTTTTCTAGCCTATTGCTCTTACGACCCGAGTTGGTCGGTGCTGTTGAATGTGACCCATTTCATCCCAACCCATGCAGAATGTACGCATCGCGTCAGCTGCGTGGGATGACCAGTCGTGAACTGGTTTGGG
>Ga0222716_10004975_pt1 | contig 10371 bp, 9 predicted proteins | sample C33_13DmetaG_FD_165044 | JGI IMG/M metagenome (GOLD analysis project Ga0222716, IMG submission 165044) | Estuarine water microbial communities from San Francisco Bay, California, United States - C33_13D | ecosystem: Environmental > Aquatic > Marine > Unclassified | place: USA: California...
GTTTCGATATTGATTCATAATACCACGTAGGTATTCTTCTGCCTTACCTTTTGGCAAGTTACCAACATCAATATAAAAAATTCTTCTTTCTGGAGCTCTTGATATACGATATATTACAAGAGAATCCTCCATCATTCTTAACTGATTTACAGGCTTTAATGCTTTATGTAAATAAGATAAGATCCTTTTTCTTTGTGGATCCATAACACCTGATGTACAGTATGCTATAGCGTCAGGGTATATCTTAACCCCTTCATTATATTTTCCCATCATGTTGTCTTGAAAGACAAAATACTCATCTACTTTTTTGATGAGTTTAGCTCCAGTTTTAGGATCCGCTTCTTCTTCGACCTCTTTTACCTTTCTTAATTTGGTAGGATCGATATAACGTAATTCCTTAATTCCTTGCTTAGGATTATCTGTGTCTATAATAATATGATAAGGTAATCTTCCATCAACATACCACTTTCTGAATATCTCATGTGCATATTGATTAAATCCAAGTAAACTTAAGATACTTTTAAACTCTTTAATTACAGAGTCTTTTATATTATTAGATACCTTTAATCCTTCTAATACAATCTTAACAGGAGATTCTTCATGATTTCCTACTATTGATTCTCCGACTATATCTTCAATTGCCTGATCACACTCTGGTTGAGCTGCTATATCCCTATATTTAAATATAAGCTCTACTTCAGATTTGACCTTATCCCCATCTAAATCAATATAAGCCCCAAAATGACCCCCAGCTTGTATAACACCAGCGCCGTCATCTGTATCTACTCTTGGAACAAAAGAAGGCCTTACAGGCTCCTTACTTTTCCTATTAATTTCAAAACCAAAAAAATCTGCCATAATTTATTACCTATATTATCGGAGGGGATATAAAATCCCCTCGTCTAATATTATTTATCCCTTCTAATTTGTTGTTGAAGCTTCCCAATATTGTACTTGGAATTCAACGCTAAACTCTTCGATCGCTCCCTCTGTCTCGTAGCTAAGCTCGATTGGAGAAACGTTTGATGGCCAACAACCTCTTAAATCGTATGACTTAAGTGTTGATCCATCTTTATCAAGTTGTTCAACAGCTAAATCAGCGAAGTAATCAGTAGGATTAACTAAACCAGTATTTGCATTGTGGTTGTTAATTCCATTTGACCAACGCTCAAAAGCGTCTCTGAGTCTAAAGTCAGTGTCATTAATGACTGTAATTGTCCATGCCTCAAATGATCTCTCACCTGCCATTTTCAATGTTCTACCTCTAAACTTAACCTCTATAGGTGCAAGAATAGAAGCAGGAAGCTGTGCAGCTTTACATAAAAAGGATGTTAATTCGACATCACCTTGGGCATAACCTGGAAAATTTATCAAAACTTTGAATAAATTAGCTCTGGCTCCTCCTCCGGTTAGCTTCGATTTAAAATCGTCTATACCTAATATTGCCATTTTCTTACGCTCCTGCTATTTCGGAGAATTCTACTCCGGTTCTTGTTGCTATGAAGTTCAGTGTAATGAAGTTAATAGATCTTGCAGGCTTGATATAAATATCAGCTACAAATCTATTTCCATCAATAACTTGACCCGTGTTATTAGTTTCGTCACAGATTACTAAGAAGTCTGTAAGTCCACGTCTACCTTTGACATCTCTAAGGAAAGGCTCAACCAGGTTTCTGAATTGTGCACGAGTAAACTCGTCATTGAATTCAAATAACTGGAATTTAGCAGCCGTAGAGATTGCTTTTTCCAAGACTATAAAAAGTCTTCTAACATTAATTCTATCAAATGCTGAAGGTCTACTTAATAAAGTTTTGTCACCAAATAATAATGTACCTTGTCCAGGTAATGATACTATTGGATTGACTCGAGCTTTATATAAAGTATCTCTGTCTGCTTGTTTTGGATTAAATGCTAATTTTGTGACTCCTAGAATTTGTCCTCTGTTCAATCCTGCAGGACTAAACCATGCATCAGCGACTCTATCTGCATTAGCACATAAACCAGCTTGATGTCCTGAAGCACCGATATATCTGTATACGTCGTTATACTTGTCGTATACATAAAGTGCGGTAGAATCACAAGCTACATATGATGTAGATGTAAGTGCGTCTGCGAATGCTTTAACATCAGCAGCAGGGGTTGAAGTTCCAACAGTATCTTCGATTGGTGGAGATACGAATCCCATACAATCTTTTCTAGCATTACAAAGTGTTATAATCTTAGATGCGATTGTGGTCTCTGCATTTGCATCTGGTGTTGCAAAAAGTAGATTTACATCCACTGTTTCTGCATCAGCAAATAGGTCTAGACCTGTTGAGATTTCTCCAGATGTTGGAGCATTATCATCTGTACCTCCGGAGAGAGATGATTCTAGGGCGGCTCCATTAACTGTAAAGGTTGCTGTGCTAGCTATTGTTGATCCAGCATCAGAAAGGTTAGTATCGTGATCAGACCACCAAATATAATTAGAGTTATTGTTAATAACATCTTTATAATAATTAGTTGTGCCGTCAGATTTTTTTGCATCTGAACCCTGAGATACATATGCAAATGTTTCTAATACTGTTCCTGGTGTACCTGATATAGCTCCATCCTCATCGATAACTGCAATGTGCAGTTCATCAGCTGCTGATGTTTGTCCTAGATCTGACGCATAGTCAGATGTTCCAGGAGCCCCATCAAAGCTACCAGCATAAGCCCAACCACTAAATGGTGAAGCTCCAGCTGTTATCATTGAGACTTTTAGGCTATTACCTAATACTCCAGGGTATTTAGCTACCCAGTTACCTACAGCTAACTCGCCGTTTGAATAATTGTCTTCATAATGACTCTTATTCTTAATGAGTTGTCCGGTTCCATCCGAGGTAGCGTTTAAGTTACCTGTTAAGACACGAACTACTTTCAGTGCGTTTCCATACTTTAAGAATGACGCAGCTACTAGAAAGTATTTAAATGTATTGTTGTCTGGTGAACCAAACTTTCCTACTAATTCATTTTCTGAACTAATAGTACTGATCTCTTCCACTGGACCCCAATTGAATGCTCCTGCAAATCCGCCAATGCTGGTTGATACTGCCGGGACTACATTCGTAGCATCGATTTCTTTAATTTCGACGCCGGGTGATACTAAAAATGCCATCGCTTTGTCCTCTATTTTATTGAGTTAGTTAATAAGTTACCATAATACGAATAATCAATACATTTATTTATAAATAAACATGTTTCATCGCTAATGATCTGATTCATCATTTTTCAACGCTACATCACTAACAACGAATAATTTATTCGGATGTACTGATATATTGAATTTCGTCATGAGTTTTCTGTTTACTAACATCTCTGACGCAGTATCTTTTTCAGATAATCCTAATTCTACTGTGTATTTCCTATTATTAAATGTTATACCATGCTCTATTACTGGTCTTCTATCAAAATTTTTGAGACCCCTTTTTGGCTCTGATATGTAAAGGATTTTGCTTTTAAACTTGTTACCATTCTTTTGCCATATAACACTATCCCCTTTTATATCCATACTATCAACGTGTAGCATTGTTGCAGAGGCAGAGTTACCAGTATCAAACTTAGCTCTTATAGGGTTTTCTTCCATTCCATCTAATATAATACTTTCAATATATCCAACTTCTTGTCTCATAAGGGGTCTTCTTCTTTTTTCTTCTGTAAAAAATAAAAGTACATCAGTTAAAACTTGCAAGTCTGATATCTTTTTAGTAGACTCTCCAGTCTCTAGATCATACCCCATAAAATGAGATCTTATTCCTGGAGATCCATTTACTTCTAAAACATACAAATCTTTCCCAACTTTAGCATGATCTACACCACAATATGAGCATCTTGTTGCTCTTGCAGCAGATATAACTAGTTCTTTCTCTTCAGGAGAAAGCTCATAAGGAATAGTTTTAGCACCTAAATGAACATTATTTCTAAACTCGTCTGAGTCTTGTTTTACTCTTTCAGCACTTCCAATAACCTTTCCATTTACTAATAGTGTTCTTACATCTGACTTTAATTCTAAATATTCTTGAAGAAGAACATCTGCATTAAATTTCCATAAAGATTGACAAACAGAAACCAAAGAAGACATATCATTTACTTTTGATACACCAACACCCTGTGTTCCTGTTAAGGTTTTTATTATAACTGGAAACTTACCCCCAATGTTTTTGTGGGCTTCTTCAATACTTTTGACATTATTCACAATAGAGGTCTTTGGAATATTAACATTTCCTCTTTCCATAGTAATGGCATTTGACATTTTATTATCACAAAGAAGCATGCTTTCTAAATCATTTATTAGGAAAAATCCTACTGTTTGCAAAGAAGAAACTAATGCCTGAGCTGTTAAAGAATGTAAAGCTCCAGCTCTAACAAAGATAATAGTGTTTTCTATATTTAAAGTAATATCCTCATCTTCACCATCTATATTACGAATAGTTACCTCTCCGATCTCAATATCTTTAGATGATATAAAAGCCTCATCAACTTCTACCATTGTACTTTTCATTCCAATCTTCTTAGTAGCATCCTGAATAAGGTCCGCAAAAGTTCCCTCTTGGTCTCCTTTACCCAATATAACGATATGAAGGTCCTCTATTTTTATAGGCTCTTCTTGTTTTTCTTCTTCTAAAAAGTTATTGAATAGCTTCATATACTATTTTTCCATTCTTGTTCTAACCAGATGTTTCCATCGTCGTCTTTACTATATTTATGACTATTATACGGAGCACCTTCAATAAATCCAAAAGGTAACATATCATCTTGTATCGCCTTTAATCTTTCCCTATAAAGCATATCCTTCATATCAATATTCGTTAAAGTTTGAAAGACATCAGTTGTAGTAAACCAACCAAATAAAACCAAGTTCATCATAAGGTCGTCATGGTTTGGAGCTTGAGCTGCAAAGCTATTACCTACAGCCACAAATGTACTCATTTCAATAATGGTTTGGGAATCTACAACTTTTATTTTCTTTTGTTCTACTAGATCTTTTATACTAGAGCATCCTATTCTTTTTACCCTTCGAGTCATTGTAGCACCTAATGCATTAGACTTTACGGTTGATTCTACAAACATGTTTTCATACTCTAAATCATAATAAAGTCCATTACAAACAACTGCACCTTGATCATTACTTTCTATTAATACATAAGCTTTATTATACGACGTAGCATATTTGTATATAATATCAGGCATGAGTATAGGAGATATTAAATTATCCCTAAAAGTTGCAACCTGTTCAAACGGATTTGTTGTAACATCTATGATATTAAAGGTTGTATAGTCTTGTCCTCTACCCTTCGCTGTGTCCACGCACATCACGTATTCGTGATCCTCTTGAGGAGGCTTATAGATATACACATTTTCTTGTATGAATTCTGGCTCTATACTTTTTTGTGCTAATAAGTGGTTTGAAGCTATAAGAGTGTTTCCTCTTCCATGGAATGTGTTACCAAATTCTTGTTCGAATTGTAATTCAGATGTGTTTGCAACAGTAGATTCTTTCCACTTTTCATCTCTTCCGGGAACGTCCCACCAATCTACTCTAAAATTTTTAAACTCGTTTGTCTTTTGTACTGCGCCTTCCCATATCTTATGGAACACATTACCAACACCATTTGCAGTAGAACAGATTATAATTTGGGTATCCTTACCAGATGTAATTACAGGATATGTTGAAGTATAGAATTGTGCATCATTTTCTACAAATGCAAACTCATCCAGGAATAATAAGTTGATAGACATACCACGAATTGAGCTAGCTGATGTTGCATTAGCTATAATTCTACTATTATTACTAAATTCAATACTACCTTTGTTTAATGCTTTACATCCTGGTTGTAAGAACATAGGAAGATTTTCGAGCGCGAGCGTGATACGGGCGAGCATCTCTCTCGCGACCGCGCCCTTGTTCGCGAGTATGGCAATAGTCTTTTCAGGATGAAAACATGAATACCATAAAAGATATACAACCGATGAAATTGATTTACCACTTTGTCTACACGCTAATACAATACTAAATCGAGTATTATTAAAATGCTCAAACATCTTTTGTTGATAAGGATATAGTTTAAAGTTAACTAATCCATCATCAAGATTTATAATCTTAACATACTTTTCAGCAAAGTATGCAGGATCTTTCATGCATTTCTGGTATTCTATTATGTCTTCTTTGGTGAATTCTGTTTCTACTCCATCCCTTTTTACATTGGGATTTCCTAGATATCCAAATTCATTATTCTTGGTTCGGCGTGGCATCTATAACCTTTCCATCATCTTTCTTTAATAACATCCTTTGCAAATCTGTAGTACTTCCTATAAAGACATTATTATTTGTCACTCGCTTTGCTTCATCTGCTTCTTCTTTTGTCAAATCCTTCTTTTGCTTTTGAAGATTCATTAACTTTTCAGTGGTATCACCTAAATGTTTTATAGTCTGTGCTACTACTTCAAATGCTCTTGGGTGCTCTGATTCTCTTGCTAATTCAGATAAAACATCTAATGATCTTGTTCCTGTTCTGATTAAATCTTTGTAGGTTTCTCTAGAAAACTCATAATCATCTTTGATGTCTTTGTCTTCTAGTGGCCTGTTTTGGATATTTTCTGGAAGATTTTTTTCCAGACTTTTGGCCATATTTTTTTTCTTATCCATTATAATACCTAACTAATTGTAGTAGTAACAGTATAGTCGTCATCAGCATCAGCTGAAGCTGGACTAATTGTAAAGTCCATATTTTCTAATATCTGTGCACCACCTTTATCATTATTAAAATCAATATTAATTTCTTTAATAACCCCTGTTTTTGAAGCAGGACCGTAAAACTTCATTTTCATTGTAAAGTCTAATTGGTAAACTAAGACTCTTCTCTGAGTAAATTCTCCTTCATATTCATCTGAAATTCCAACATTTCCTAAAATAATAGCAACATCCTGCTTATGGTTATATCCATCAATTGGGTTAATTGTTACACTATATTCAGGGGTAAAGTATGGAAGAATCTGTTCGACTATTTGTAATCCATCATCTTGATTCTTTACCATGATATAGAGAGACATCGCGATGTCATATGAAGTAAAAAACTTTACGGTCTTTTTCTTAGAAGAATCTGAAGAATCTATTTCATTAACTATTACAGTTCTTTTTGGTAATTTTTGACTAGTATCTATCTGAAGTCCTGTAATTTCAAATGCCATTCTTGGTAATTTAATTGCCATAGGAGCATCAAAACCAGTCTCTTGATCTAATCTTGCTAAGAATTTTTGTTTAGGTCCATAAGCTAATGGGACACGTACTTGATTTAAAACACTATTATCAGCTGCTTTTCTTATTACAGATATATTGTTAAACAGTGTACCAAATACGGCAACTGATTTACGCATTGTTGCGTGATAAAAATGATCACCAAACATTAGTATGTCTCCGATGGATCACCAAACGGATTTGACTCACTAAAGTCAATAAATCCATCTGCAAATGTTTCTATTGTAATATTTTCCGCACCACCATCTGACTTCCAAGCTTGACCTGTGGTATCAGTTAAATCACTGATGATAGATGTGACAGTAGCAGTATAGCTATTTGTTAATCCTGTAATAGTTCCACCTTGGGTGAATTGTTTATATTCTGTTGTTCCTGAAGCACCAACATTAGATACCCATATTGTTTGGGTGTTAACTCCAGTTTTACTTGCTTGAGCAACCTCACCGAACACTTTTATTGCAGGAGTTGCACCAACTGCAGCCACTAGGGTTTGCTCTACGGTTTCTCCTATTTCAAAATAATATTCGTTTGTTGTTAGGGTTACTGCTAATGGTATCTGATATGAAACCTGATTAATTTTAAGGTCTATTCCTTCTACACCAGTATCAAAATCCTCATCATTATATTCAAATAAACTACAAGAAAGTCTATATACAGGAAGATCTGATAGCTGATAGAAAGGAGAATCATCTTCAACATATGTTATTTCAAAGAAACTGTTTGTCATTGGTAAGAAAATTAGATCACCTTCCTGTGGTCTAGGATCTTCATTATCTGAAAATACTCCAACTCTTCTATTCCATACTTTTTGTGAAACAACAAATTGTGCTTCATCTCGTATTTCTAAACCAAACTTAGAATATAAATCTCCTGCGCCTTCAAACCCTTCTACATTTTCTAAATATGCTTCTATAATGTAAGCATCATCAAACTTCGAAGCAGGATCTTCTCCTAATATGTTATCTCTATTAACAAGAGTACGAGGGATATAATAGACATCTTGTCCAAATATCTTAAGTGATTCTATTATCAGGTCTTCGTATAGATGCTGTTCTGATCTTACGGCCTGAGAAAAATAAACGTTTCTCGGCATATTTTATCCTGTAAAGAAGTCGACTGGTTTCTCCCAATTCAATCTAGCTTCTTCCTCTAATCTTTCCAAATCTGCCATGGCATCATCGAATAGTTGTCTTCCGTTAAAAGTTAATCCACCTGGCATTGTCATACCTTCAAACTTTAATAAGTTTTGACCCCATTGTTTTTTAATAAGGGCTGTTGCATATTTCTTTAAGAAATAATCATTATAGACATCTGTATAGGTGTCTGGGTCGATAATCCTATAGCACTCTATAAGAATATAATCATCAGCATCAACCTCTTCGTTCCAATCCATAAAAATATCTAATCTATCTTTATGTCTATCAAAGTTAACCATTTTTTCGTCTGAATCCAATAGAAGATCAAGCATACTAAGGTATTGCATACTCATAACATATTCAGCTAAGCTTCCCATGAATCCCATATTATAGACGTCGTTTAGATGTATCTGATATCGAATATCAAACATATCATTGGATTGAACATTATCTCTAATAGGTACAACCTGAACTACTTCAGTAATAAGATCGTTTATTGGAATATATCTATTTTCGATATTTCCTTTTGTAATAGAAGATATAACTGCAGTAGCAGAAGATCGAGATCCTGTAATGGTTTCATTTGCTTGAAAGGCAACATTCGAATTATCTAAGTAGTTATATTTAATTGAACTACCGCTAGCAGATTTTATAGTTGCTTTAGCACCACTTGTTGATCCTGTTACTGATTCCCCTACTTGAAAGTTAGAGGCAACAGCTGCAGTTAATGTTAAATCTGAATTTGTGATCTTATGCTTTAGAAAGGTCTTTTCGATTGCGTCAGAATGATAATGTTGATAGAATTGTAGAGCTTCGTCTATTCTATCATCAATTTGATCTTCATCAATGTTGATTTCAATCACAGGTGCACCTAGTGATCTTAGACAATAGTCTATTAAGGTTTGTTTAGTATTAGGTTTTGCCATAATTAATTCCTATTATAAGTCTATTTATAATAGTTTACACTTCAAATTAACTTTTTACGAATTATCAACTATGTATTGTTTCCCTGTAGCAATTGCATCTGTATAACTTGATTTATCAACAGACGAGCCTGCTACATCAGGTGTAGGATCCTCATCATCTATTGGCGACATAGCTAATACAATTTCTAAATAGTCTACATTTTCTTGTACTCTACGATTAACTATTGCTTGTGTATATCCTTCTTGGAAATATGAAAAGTCACCATCATTAATTTGATTAATTAAAATTACAGAATCATCTGCTCCTGTAAGTATTTGTTCAACTGTTTTAGCCATTTTGTAATTCCTCCACTTTAGCCGAAAGTTCTTGTACAGCTTTTACTAACATAGGTATTAATTCATTAGGTGTTAATGCCTGTGTACCATCTTCTTGTTCTTCCCATAAATGTGATATAACCTCAGGATGATTGTCTAGTGCTTCTTTAACATCCTGTGCAATAAATCCAATTTTTCCTGTTGGATTATCTTTCTCATACCTTTCATCTGAATCAGATTTATGAGTTTCTAATTCTGGATCAATGTCTTTTTTCTTTCTCCAATCAAAATTAACAGGTTTTAAATCATTTATAAATGATAAACCAGCTTCACTTGGTCGTATATTTTCTTTTAATCTTTCGTCTGAAGTTCCACTCCAACCTGTAGCACCTAGTGATATCCAAGATTTATTACTACCATAAGCAAGAGTACAATATGTTCCTGCTGCACCAGGTGCTGCACCTGATCCAATAAGAATACCACCATTATTATTATTATTAAAATTTGCACTAACGCCTAAACAAGTATTATTTGAACCATAAGTTGTTGATCCAGCTCCGTTGCCTACAAATGTGTTTGCATTACCATTTGAACTTCGCCCTGCTTTATAGCCTATAATAACGCTTCCGTATCCAGTAGTTCTAGAAGTATCTCCTGCTCTATCTCCAATAATTACATTTGTATAACCAGTAGTAATATTGTAACCTGCTTGGTTTCC
>Ga0222716_10004976_pt1 | contig 10371 bp, 4 predicted proteins | sample C33_13DmetaG_FD_165044 | JGI IMG/M metagenome (GOLD analysis project Ga0222716, IMG submission 165044) | Estuarine water microbial communities from San Francisco Bay, California, United States - C33_13D | ecosystem: Environmental > Aquatic > Marine > Unclassified | place: USA: California...
TTTGATGAAGCCGTTGAAGAAGTTCAAGCTCTTGAGATAACACAAGACGCAACCATACAGTGGCATGTAGGAACGGCTGGAGGGACCAACCTGATGGCCATTGGTTCAGCCTTGAGTGCCTTTACTCACCGTTTCCCGGTCTATGGTTCGCTCGATCAAGCCCACAATCCGACCCTCCAAACCGAAGAACTTGCCATTGATATCGATCTTTTCATGAATTTGGGACCCGGTTTCAGGGCGCTCCAAAAACCAAGAACAATGCGAATCATGAGGTACATCCTCTCCAATGGACCTGTCGGTCCATCCGACATCATCAAGTTCATTGAGGGAACAAAACAAAACGAATCAGCGGGCCGTAAACCTCTGGTAGACGCATGCCTTATCGTGAAAGATGAAAATGGAATGTGGGTGGCAACGAACCTCGGCCGTGCATTGATGGCGATGATGGCCTTCGAAGAAGAATGACGTCGGTTGACCAAGCCCTGTGTCAACCTAATTTCCAAGTCTTTTGTGTGGACTTTGGTTGACGGTTGATGTTGTCCACTTTTGGGCTTAAGGAGGTAAACTCGCTTTGTCTCAACCATGGCAAAAAAGACCACCCCCTCAACCGACAAAGAAATTGAGCGCTTCCATGCATGGCTTGCGACCGAAGACCCACTCAGTATTGCAACACACATGTATGTCGATGCAGATGCAGCCTTCAGCGCAGCATTGCTTTCGGTATTGAAGCCAAAAGCACAAGTTGTCTTTGTTTCAGCTGACAGTGAAATTGAAGACTCCCGAACCCTGGGTGTTGACCTTTCCAACGGTGAGCGAACGATCAAAGGAATGGATGTTGGCAGTGCATTTGGCCTCCTTGTCTTGGGCATGAAATCCATTGACCCACCCGTTTACCGCACCCTCCGTTCTTGGGCATCCCAACTGAACCTTACCGACTCTGGAAAAGGTTGCAGGGATGCGGTGGTGTTGGCTGAACTCGTGAAGGCCTGGCGATCGCTTGGAATGGGAGACAAGGTGTGCTTCAAGCGGGCAAAGGAACTGATTGAAGGAAAAATCAAGAGCGAACATTCCAACATGAAGCAGAAAGAATTGGCGACGAGTGTAAACATCAAAAACGGCGTGGCCGTTATTTCAAATGGGCAAAAAATTCGAGCCGGGCACATCTTCAAGCGAGGAGCCAAGGTGTTGATTCGAGAATCAGAGGTCGGACACAGCATCATGATTTCAAAGGAAATGAGCCAAAAGGGCATCAAGCTGAGTGAACTCTCTCCAATCCTCGGGCCAAAGGGCTGGTTCATCCACCCAGAGGGTTTTCTCGCCTGCTATGGGAGTGTTAAGGCCCCAAAAGATCATTCCGAGTCAGGATTCAAACTCAGCGAAATTGAATCTTTTGTTACTACTTGGCTCATGTCAAATGTCAAGTCGGGCAGCATCAAGGTACAGTGACCCCGACGAAACCAAAACTAAATTTAGTTGATTTACACCAAGGAGAACAGATACAATGGCAACGGATTCGTTTGGAGATTTTACATGTTATTTCCGTGGTACCTTCTTCGGAAGAGATGCTGGTTCAAGGCAGGAGACCCTTCGTAATGGGGAAACAAAGACGTTTTCATGGCGCGCTGCCGCAGGGCTGACGCAGTGGGTGGCGAACAATTTCGAAGTACTTGATCTTGGTACTAAACCTCCCACAGAAGGCCGTAAAGTGGATGCGGGCAACCGCCCTAAGTGGGCTCCTCTTGCTTACGCTTATCTCGAACGACTCTTTAGTGGGTCTTCCAACCGGACCTATGTCCTTCGGAGAAGTATGGAGTTTAGACATAAGGATCAATGGGAACTCTTTCCCCACCCCGACGAAGCCAAACAACTGAACTTGGTTGGTATGAAAGGCGATGTCCCGGTTGCCATCGTCTCCATTGATGTCAATCCAAAGGACCCTGATGACCAGCGATTGATGTTTGATACGGTTCACTTCAAGGTCATCCAAAAGATCGATTCGAACGATGTTGAATTCCAAGGAGGTATCTCTGCAGAGGACCGCGATGATTACGACATTTGGGATTTGGAATCCGTGCCAGTTGAACTCCCCGCCACCATGCGTGGTATGAAGAGCACCAAGAAAGCCGTCAACAACCGTTTGGCCGACTGGAGCGAATACCTTGACGCCATGTACGACGCCAACCGAAACAACGAATGGGGAGCACAGATCCTTTCCATCGACGCACCAACACGAGATCGTCCCGAATATGTGCTCAAACTTCGCTGTGCGAAGAAAACCTACTCCCAAATCGATCGTCGTCGCAATCGTGGTGGGCGTTTGTACAGCATCACCAGCGATCACTCTGAAAGTGAGAATGAATGGAAGCGGAAAGAGGATTCACAGAATCAAAAAGCTACTCGAGGCGACACTCAAGATGCTGGAAAGTACCTCAAGGTACGGGGTCAGCCCACCAAGAGCAAGGACGGCATGGTTGAGTTTTTCCTTCGTGTTCAGCCTCCAGTCGAAGAAAACCCCTCCATCGGCCTCAAGGAAGATGCCGTCGGCTGCTTCCTCATCAACGATGTCTCCCGAGATTTGATCCAAATTGACCGTCAGCGGAAAGGCATTGAACGCCTCCAAGAGCTCGAAGCGGACAACAACGTTCACGACTGGCTTTTTGACATCAACAAAGCAGCCAAAAATCCACGAAATCTTCCACCGTTGAAACATGAAACGCTCAGCCCCATGAACGAGGACCAAGAACGAGCGGTCCGCGGTGCCCTAGCGGCACCGGATGTGTTTTTGATTCAGGGTCCGCCTGGCACCGGAAAGACGACCGTCATCGCCGAGATCATCAATCAAGCCACGGAAAGCGGAGAACGTGTATTGTTGGCAAGTCAATCCAACCTTGCCGTTGACAATGCCCTGGGACGATTTGCCAACACACCAAACATCAGGCCCATTCGACGCTATGCACAAAGTGCTGAAGTCGACCCTGAAGCAGAGAAATTCCTCGAAGGGAACGTCATCAAAGATTTCTTCATTCCCTCGATTCGGCAACACTGCGAAGTTGAGCAAACCGAATCCGAAAACCTTCTCGATGCTAAGCTGGCCATCACAAAGGCTCAGCAAGCCCTACCATTGGTATTCGCTGAGATTGAAAACGAAGCCAATAACCTCCATAAGCTTCGTAAGGAAAAGGAAAGCTTAACATCCGAAATTGATGATCAGAATATGGTTCGGGAGAGACAATCACGACAACGGTCCGCTTTGCAGCACGTCCTCACTCACCTTCGTCAAAACACGCTCGACGGTATCACGAGAGACCTCACCGATGCAGCAGGATTGGACCATTCAGAGTTTGAATCCAAACAACGGGTCATGCGTGAAAAGAATGAGGAAGAAGTGAGAGAAAAAATCCTCAAGATGTTGGCTGAACCGCCTTCTTCAGCACCCGCATCTCCTACCATCCTACGGCTTGAGGCTGAGAAAGACGAAGCCCTCGAACAAGAGGATTACCTTCGAGCACAGGAGATTAAATTGGAACTTGAAAAAGAACGCCAAAATGCCCCTGATTCAGGAACGGATTGGATTTCCTGGACAAAGCAACTGAGTCGCCTCAACGGTCGGCTTCAAGAGCCGAGTGATTTCCTTGATAATCTCACAAAACAACTTGAGCAGCCTGATAGTTTGGACTCAAATTTGGTTGAAGTCGTCAGTCTCGAATGGTGGGGAGACCTCAGAATTGGTGTGATTGATACATCCATGCCGTTGGAGGATTTGCAGAACCTAGTTCAAGATCAACTTCAAGCGACCGAAAGCAGCATGGAATCCCACAAACAAAAAATCACCGCTATTGAAGAGAGTGTGCAAACAAACCTCGAATCGATGGAGCGTTGCAAGAGAAAACATGCGGATGCAATTCAACACTGCCGTGCCCTTCTCGACGCCCTTCCTACTGAGGTTTCAGGGGATGCTTCTCCCGAAACAGATTTCGAACTAAAGGCACTAAGCCTTCGGGCTGAGGCATGGATGCTTGAACACAACAAAAGCATCGACGATGATTCAGTGTGGCGAAACATCCGCCGTGATTGGCTCGAAGATTTGGAGAACCCAAAGACATCAACGCTTCAAGACCTTGAAACGATGTACACCCAAATGGTGAACGTCGAAGGGGTGACCACATCGTTTGCTGGGAAGTTTGCTTGGTACAACCAGCACCTCAAATCACCTTTCGACATCGTCATCATTGACGAAATCAGCAAAGCCACGCCACCGGAAATTCTCCTTCCCATTCTCCTTGGGAAGAAAGCAATCTTGGTCGGTGACCACCGCCAGTTGCCTCCTACCTTCAAAGACCCAACATCAAGGAGTCGAGAAGAAGTTCAGGCCGATGAAATCGAAGACGAGCGTTTCTCACGTGGTGGTAAATTTGAACGAATGGTGACGGCCGCTCTCTTCGCAGAATACTTCAAGGAAGCGCACGATTCGCTCAAAGTCACCTTGCTGAAACAATACCGAATGCACCGCCAAATCATGAAATCCACCAACGAATTTTACGAAGGAAAACTGGAATGTGGCCTCTCTGACAAGGACCTACAGCGATTGAAGCAACACGGTTTTCACCTCCGAAAGAAGGATTCTGGAGGTACGTTCATGCTTGAGGGTTCTGACCTGATCACGCCCGACCAACACCTTGTTTGGGTGGACTCAACTTTTGACCGCGACGGGAAATACTGCCAAGAAACTCGACCGGAGACGACCACTTCCCGCCGAAACGAACGTGAGGTCCACCTTGCCAAGTACATGCTTGATGAGTTTGAAGAACAAATTGCGGCCAGAAAGGTGGAGCTTGATCCGGCAGCCTGGCCAAATGATACCATGCTGCGCCACCTCGACCACGAACACCGCCTCCCCGTTGGCTTCATCACGTTTTACGCCGACCAGAAGCGAGCGTTCAGAGAGATTGCAAACGAAGGCGATTCATGGGCTTCCATGCGAAACCGCTGGCCAAACCTCAGCGTGCGGGCCGACACGGTCGATAAGTTCCAGGGCGGAGAACGCCCGGTGGTGTTCGTTAGCATGGTCACCTCACCTCAAGTCAAAGAAAAGGGGGAAAAGGAAGCCTTCGAAGCAAAAGTTGCCGGATATAGCCACAAACCGAAGAAGGTTTCAAAGCGAAATGGTGGATTCAAGAACGGCGGTATCCCAACAACACGAACATCGTTTGTGCGCTCTCCCGAGCGGATCAACGTCGCTTTCTCTCGAGCACAAAACCTCCTCATCATTTTGGGCAACCGGTTTACGCTTGAGCAGGTCAAGGATGTTCGGATCGAACGAGACGATGGGACCATCGTTGAGAAGCCGATGTACAAGAACATCCAACGAACAATTGGAACAGGAGGGATGATCGATGGTCGTGCAATGCTCTGAAGACGCCAAGGCTGCTTTGAATAACATCGCTTTCCGAAAGAAAGCCGGAAGTTCACCAGTCCACACCATCGAGGCTGTTTGGCCCATGCAGCGTTGCCCGGTGCAAGCTCAGTTGTCACGGGAACGTCCTCTCTCTCTCCTCGAAAAATACACGCTACGCGCCTTCAACGAAATCCCCGGCGTCTCTGCTGCAGAAATTGCGATGAAACTCGGGCTCAAGGAACCTGAATTGATTCAGGAAACCCTTGATTCATTGATTCGAGCTGAAGCGATTCAAACCAGTTCCGCAAAGTCCGAAGCCGCAGATACTTCCGAACTTCAACAGGAGCTCGACCGACTTCAACTTGGTCTTGAAACCAATACTTACCACGGTGCAGTTCGACGAAACATGCAGCGAAAAGCCGAGCGCTTGCAGGCTCAAATTGAACATAAGGAAAACCCAAAGCGCATGTCGGTGCGCCAGAAAATTGAAGCAGGTTTCAAACGACTCCTCGGTTTTACTGCAAACGTGACCAGGTCGGGCAGAGAGCAGCTCTCAAGAGGAAAAATTGTGGAACCCACCAGAGTACAGACTCCCGATTTGGCACGCTGTTTGGGAACCAACAAAGTGCTCGTGGTGGACGGCAATGGAGTGTTAAGCACGGAGCACTTCCAAAGGTTCAGCCCGAGCGATTGGGCACCCGTCGGGAAATCAATGAAAAAACCGTCCACACCAACTGCAAAAGAGGTTCAGCAGGCCTTGCAGGCTGCAGATGGTACGGAGCAAGTCAACATCCTGCGCCTCGAACTGGTTGGAAACTCCAACCAGCTTGAGCAACTCCAAATTTGCATCACGCTCTCGGTATCTCACGAGAATGGAAGTCCTGTGTTTGCCGTGCACCGAAGAGGTTCATCGTCGCAGCGATTGAGCTGGATTGAAGCATTCCTCGCCGAAAACAAAGAGGCTGAAGCGCTCTTGTTGAAGCGATTCGAAGAGGAAATGAAAATCAACACCAAGGTCCAGTCAACGGCCAAGCCTCACCAAATCGAACCGTTGGTTTCTGCGATGGCGCACGTCAAACGAAACATCAGTTCCTCGTCCAAGAGCATGCTGTTACTCAATCAACACGAGGCACTTTTGACTGAAATTTCATCAAGGGATGACTACGCTGCCCTGGTCCAAAACCGAACGATTGTCACCCATCCTCAGGGCCTCAAGAACATCAAAGTGGAGTCTCAAGACCACACCAATGCGCTCATGATCTCCATTCCTCCATCGAAAAGCAAGGTGCCAAAACACACCATCGCCAGCCAAGACTTCATGCTTCGGTTGACCAAGGTTTCAGTCTTCGCAAAACACAACGACTTGGAGGTGCGCTTGCCGGTTGTTGTCTTCGATGAAGACCAAGGCAACCAATTCCTCTCTGAGGCCAACACCTTCCTCCGCAAGGAGGTCAAGAACCCACGAGAGCGCTACTTGTTCACGCGTTCAATGCCGGATTTTGCTGCTTGGTTGAACGATGAAGTTCGCAATGCGAAAGCGATGAAGAACCTCGCTGAATCCTATCGTGAGGCGCTTGAACTGGGTCAAGGGTCAACGTTCAACATCTTTCAAATGTTCATGGACGAGGTCTTCACCGAACGCATGGATTTCTTTGAGCCAGATATGGTTGGAAAGGTATCCGAATTCATGAACCTGTTTTCAGACATCCAAGGTGTTGATGATTGCTGGTCGATGTTCGAGCCAAAGCTTCAGCAATCCATCTTTGAAAGTGTCCTTTCCGAGGGAGCTAGCCACGCCTTGAACGAAACATGGAGGGCCCACGTCAGCGGGAAAAAACCACTCCCCTGGGAAGATGCAGCCCGTTTGGAATACGCTTGGTGCGGGCATTGCTCCACCACCAAATTTGAGGCTACGCGATTCTTTGAGGAGATGGTTCTTGTCCTTGCAGGCTCAAAAGACATGACGACTGAAAACGTCTCAAAAGCAGTGGCTGCCCTGAAGAACAAGTCAGTCATTTCAACAGAACTCTTTGAACAAGCTGACCGGGCTCGCAGAGAACGGAACCACTTTTCTCACACTGCTGGATTGAGAGCAGAACTTGATTACACGCTCCGACTCATTTCCGTGATGCGTGAAACTGCTGCACTTGGTCAAGTTCCTTCGGGAAGGTCATGGGAGCCCGAGAAAGGTACGGAATGGAGTTCAGCGCTCACCGTTGCAGAATCGGAAGCATATGTCAAGAAGGCCTCTAGTTTGTTAGAGAAAAACGGAGATCAAAACTCCAACGGGAATGTATGGGTTGGCCCCTTGATGCATTCTTTGCCCTCAACGATTGATGAAATCCCTCTCGGGTTGATGGAACAACTCGTCGCAGCCCCAGGCCTCACAACCGGTCACCAGTTCAAGGATGTCATAACAAAATTAGTCGGGGAAGGATTGAACACATGGATGAAGAATCTACCCCCCTCCGAAAATTTCGAACTCCCCGAGTCCGTGCGTTACCTCATGTCTCTTCTCGACCAAGCTGGCATGGAAAGGGAACTCGCCAACCTGAAGGAATCCTACCTCAAGGGGGTTAAACCGTTGACAACCTATGAGGGACTTCAACGTGAACTTGTGCTTCTTGAGAGAAGTGATTTGCCATTTACTCGAGAAGAGTTCAGCATTCGTTGGAAGAACTCAACAAAGGAATCCACATTCATGGTGTCGTTCGAAGATTTGGCCGGCGTCACGCCAGCCCAATTTGATCTCATCACGAAAAACGTCAAGACTGATCTGTTTACAAGAGCCGTGCGCACCGAATTGAGGGACATCAACGACGGTGATGTCAAGGGCGTCAAATCTCTTTGCGATAAACTCCAAGCCTTTGCGGGCAAGGACCAACCGTGGTACACCATTGCCGAAGAGAAAGACGGTTTCATGGCTTCGGAAATGGACAGCAAAATCCGTGCAGGTGGAGATCGGGTGGAACTTGGTCCTATTGTTGAGAGCCTGGTGCCATTTGTTGATGCTGATCTCTTCCCGAAGATGAACGGCCGATTTGAGACCATCATTGAACGTGGGAAAAAGGAAGCAAGGAAAAACAAGGAGGTTGAGAAATGAGCTCAAGAGGAACCGTGCCTGCTTGGGTCATTGCAAAACAGCAGAAGCAGATTGCTCTCAAGCGAGAGGCGGAGCGAAAAAAACAGGTCCGGCAGCAGATCATGAAGGTGGCCACCGTTGTTCGTGCTCAGATGGCTGCGCTCAATAACGAGGAAGTCACCGCCTGGGCCAAAGAAGAAATCGAGTTTGTTCAACACGCGGTGGATTCTACGGTCTCCATCTCCGAAGCAGACGTTGATTTTGTGTTGAAGCGTCTTCACAAATCAAAAGCCATCCTTGAACAGGTTCAATCTCTTGCGGAGAACAGAGAACGTGAGCATCAACGGAATATTGAGGCCAAACAAACAACCTACAACGCTGCGGTCGAATCTGTGAAGTACATTCGACTCGAGTTGACGCAAACCTCCTCCGAAGAAGAGCATGGACGCCTGATGAACGACCTTCTCGACGTAAATGACAAACTCGAGCATGCCACCGTGGAAGAGGTCGAAAAAGCAGTCGAAGCCATTGAATCGGAAGCCGTTCGATTGCGGGAGCGAGATCATCAAGCGGCTGTTGACGAAGAACTCCGTCGCCATATCATCTCTTCAGTGGTCAAGGCGATGAGTGAACTTGGCTTTGTTGTCGGTAAACCAAAATTGCTGCGTGAATCCGGAAACGTCGCCGTTGTTGGCACGCTTTCGTCGGGCCGAACCATTCGATTTGATGTGCGCGCCAGTGGCGAAATGGAATTTGATATGGACGGGTTCAAAGATCGAACGTGCTCTGATTCGTTGGACGAAGTGTTGCTCCTGATGGAAGAGCGGTTTGGCGTAGAATCGGGCCCTGTTCAACACAACTGGAAAAATCCGGACCGAATCTCAAAAGGGAGCAAGGGCTTTCCAACAGGTGGCAATACTCGAACCATGGGAGGAAGTGGACAATGATGGAATGGAAACGAACTGTACGCCGAGAAGCCGGATTTCGACGATGCTTGATTCTTTACGGAAACGTCCGGGATGTTTGGCAAACCTCTGACGGACGTACGCTCCGCCTAGCGGAAGCTGTCCGTGAACAACTCCAGGACATGTTCACGGTTCAAGGAACGTGGGACCGCATCGATGGGCTTTCGTTCCCAACCTCTTCGCAACTTTCCACATTCAACGACCTTGTCCAGGGAAGTTCACTTGTTGAAGAAGAAGGTGATGACTACGACATTGATTTCGGCGATGAATCGCCGAACGATGGAGGGGCCGCAGCAGGCGCCTACACCGACCCCAATCAGGCGTTCCAAGCCATGCGCACGGTGCTCACAGCGAACACCAGTCAACGTTCAATGTTCATCGTTGATTGGTCAGAGAACCTTATCACTACGCCCAACCAGCAAGACGCTGAAGAACGGGAACAACTCACGAACCTCTCGAAGGCCATTGCTGAGCCGAACGATTTCCAAATGAGCTCGACAGCGTTCAACCATCCAACGGGTTTGCTTGTGGTGATTACGCCAACACTCGGGGCACTACCCCCGAAGTTCTACAACCACGACAGTCGTGTGAAAATCATCAACATCCCCACGCCCGGACTGGCTGAACGACGCCATGTGTTGAGCATGATGAACAACGATTTCATCGTGAAAGACGACTCAAACAATCAAGGAGCGATGGAACTGTTGGCGGAAGTGTCCGACGGCATGACCACCGTTGACATTCGGAACATGGCCGCTTTGTCCCGCCAAAGCGAAACCACACTCAGCGTGGACGACATGGTCAACTTGTACCGATTTGGGGAGAAGGAATCACCATGGACACAACTTGATGAAGAAAAAGTAGCCAAGGCCCGTGAAATCATCAAAAAGCGAGTCAAGGGACAAGACGAAGCCGTTGAGCGGGTGGTC
>Ga0222716_10004979_pt1 | contig 10365 bp, 8 predicted proteins | sample C33_13DmetaG_FD_165044 | JGI IMG/M metagenome (GOLD analysis project Ga0222716, IMG submission 165044) | Estuarine water microbial communities from San Francisco Bay, California, United States - C33_13D | ecosystem: Environmental > Aquatic > Marine > Unclassified | place: USA: California...
CAAAATCCAGATACGGAGCCGTCAGGAGATCTTTTGTATTACCACGCAATGTCAAAACTCAGAGCAGGACATGAAGATGCTGAGCCTTTTTTAGTTAGTTATTTGGATAATAATCCAAATAAGGTAAGAGAAAATCAAGCAAACCTGTCATTAGGAGACTTTTTCTATGACAAATCAAAATATCGTAGAGCTCTACTCTATTATCGAAAAGTTGATCAGGCGGCAATAAATTCGGAAGATAAAAACCGATATAGTTTCAGACTAGGGTTCTGTTATATTGAAAAGGAAAAGTATGAAGAAGCTCGACCTTTACTTGAAGCAGTTGTAGCTACACAAAATGAATATACTGATTTTGCTCAATATTATTATGGTTTTATAACCTTGTATTTCAAAGAGTACGATAAAGCATATACGGCATTCAAAAGTATCACCGACCCAAAATTTGAAAAAGTCCATTTTTACATGGCTCAGGTTCTATATCAATTATCCAAGTTTGATGAAGCACTAACGGAATTGGATATGCTCAATACAAATAAAGTCCCTAAATCGGATGTGTACTGGTTGCAAGCAAAGTGTTATTACCAAATGAAGGATTATGCCAAAGCAAGTGAATACTATTTGAAAGGAGACCCTAATATGGATAAGGTATCTGGAATAGAACAATATGAAATTGCGTTTTCTTTAGCTGAATCTGGTAGTCTATCAGAAAGTATTCCATGGTACAGAGCCGCTGGTTCACATAAAGATTCTTTATCTCAGATTGCAAGTTATCAACTTGCTAAGGTCTTATTGAAAATGAAGAATTATCGCGAGGCTTCATATGCCTTTTCAGAGGTATGGCGAACAGGTTATGACGAAGAATTGGCAAAAACTGCACTCTACAATCAGGCGAAAATTGCAGTGCAATTAGGAGAGGCAAATAGTACCAAATTACTCGATAAATTTGTCCGCTTGTTCCCAAAAACTTCAGAAGCTCGCGATGCAAATAAATTAAAGGCAAGATTACTCCTTAATACTGATAAATATAGAGAGGCCGTTGATATATTGGAAGGAATGGAGGACTTAGATCCCACCACAGAAGAGATATATCAAAAGGTGACTCTGGCTAGAGGTATGGAGTTGTTTAAAAGTCGCCGTTTTGAACAAGCACTAGAATTATTTGAGAAATGTAAAAAAAGAAGAGCTAATTTGAGTTTCGCAGCACAAGCCGGATATTGGACGGCGGAATCACTATTGCAATCTGGAAAAGAAGATGCTGCCTTAAACGCATATAAAGATTTTATCAATATGAGTAACTCGGATAAAATTGAAGAATTTGCTTATGCCTATTATGGTCAGGGATATGTGTTTTTTCAGCGTAAAGATTACGCTCAGGCTTCGCTTTATTTTAGTCAGTTTGTTAACAAAGTTGTTAAAGACAGATATGAAGAAAAGGTTGTTCATGATGCTTACTTGCGTTTAGGTGATTGCTATTTAATGACTAGGGAACTAGAAAAGTCAGTTAGTTCATATGCCTATGTTTCAGGTAAAAATGGTCGTGATGCAGATTATGCATTATTCCAAAGCGGAATAATTTATGGCTTACTAGAAAATTCTGCTGAAAAAATCAGTACACTTAAGAGGTTAGTTTCACAATATCCAAAATCAAGGTACACACTAGACGGATATAATGAGATTGCATCAGAATACATGTTGATTAAAAATTATGAAGGTGCTGAAAAATATTACACTCTTATTTTGGATCAATACCCTGGAACACAGGTAACAAGAAAGGCCTATTCTACCTTAGGAAGAATTTATTATAACCAAGGTAAGATCGACGAGTCTGTGCAGATTTACACTCGCTTATATGATGAATTCAAGGGAACTGAGGATGCTCGAACCGCCGTAGAAATGGTTAAGTCTATTTATACTGAAGAAGGAATGGCAAAGGAGTATGTTGCTTGGGCATCAAGTAGAGGTGGTATTACTGAATCTGCTCAAGATAGTGTTCTGTATGAAACCGCTATTAATGCTTATGATAGGGGCGAATTCAAAAAAGCGATTAGTAGTTTTGAATCTTATTTAGAAGAGAAACCTAACGGGAGTTTTGTAATACCTGCTCAGTATTTTATGGCAATTAGTTATGAGCAAAATAAACAGCTGCTAAAAGCATTAGATGCATATAAAAAGGTAGCAGTTGCTAACAGTGGAGATTATAAAGAAGACGCAACACTGGCGGTTCTTAAAATTTACGGTGTAGATGCTAAATGTGATGAAATTCTTCCTTACTTGGAAATCATTGAGGGCCTAACTCGTTCAAAAGACATTCAACGCAGAGCATGGAAGTCTATGATGTACTGCTACAATAAATCTGGAAACCAAGAAGGTTTGAGTTCCATTGCAGAAAAAGTTTTGGAAGACAACTCGGTTGATAATGATTTGAAATTCGAATCACAGTTAATTGTTGTTAAAAATGAACTTAAATCAAACAAGACATTAGAAATGGTTGATAAGCTAAAAAATATTTATGAAGGTAATGATAATCGTTTTGCGGCAGAAGCTAAATATTTAGAAGCCGATGTATTTCTGAATATAGATAGTGTTGAGATGGTAAAAGAATCTTGCTATCAACTAATTGATAATTATAATGGTTACGATTATTGGGTTGGCAAATCATTAATTTTATTAGGTGATGCATTTGCAAAGCAAGATGATGTTTTTAATGCTAAGGTTACATGGAATACGCTCATAGAAAATTTTACAGATGAGAAGCTTGTAAACGAAGCAAAACAGAGGATAAAAGATGCCGAAACTGAAGGCACAGAAAAAATAGAGACCGACGGTGAATAAACCGAACAGTTGTTGATATCATAAAAAAGGGCTCATCAGAGCCCTTTTTATTTATTGTTTGCTTCTGGTTATCGTAAATCTAATGCTGCGGATCCTAATAAGTATCCTTCAGTAAACAGCTCTACAGTGTATTTACCTTCGGTTAACTTACCGGTAGGTTGCCATATGATCGCTGGAACTTGTTTTGTTTCAGCCTCATATTCAACACTTGTAATTAAAGAGTACTTTGTAGATGTTCCATCTAATAATTCTAAAATTCCTCCTTGTCCAGGTTTTGCTAGGGTAATTCCTTCGGGTCCAGTTACTTTAACATAAATATCTTTAGTGCCTTTTGCCGCTAATTTGTTTGCATTTAATGAGAAACTAATTCGAATTGCTTTAACTCGACTTGCCTTTACCGTTGATTTCTCACTACCTGTAAATAATGTTTTCTTTAATGGATCTACTTTAATTTCAGAAGCTGTAAGTCTTGAAGCTAATGTTTTCAATTTTTTTCCTTCTAAAGCGAGGTCGTTCTTTTCACGAAATAGTTCCTGATTCTGGCTTATTAAACTATCGTTCTGCACTGTTAAAGTGGCATTTTTCTCCTCCAATTCTACTAAACTCGCCATTAAATCCTTAATCCTATTATTTAATTCTCCTACTAATTCGGAGTTGTTTTTCTTTTCCTTCTTTAAAAGAAACGCAAGACGCGCCACTTCATTACTTTTCTTTGCTAATTCTTCCGAAATTTGGATGTTGTTTTCAGCAAGCTTTAAACTATCTTCACGATACTGTGCAATTAGGTCTTCCGCTGCAGCAATAGCATTATCTTTTGCTTTGTTGTCTAATGTGATTTCCTTGTTTACATCTGTTAAAACTTTTCGTTCGTTCTTACCCGTTTGCCAGAGGTAAAATAATCCAAGATTAAATACCAACAAAATGGTAATAATGACATAAAGAATTGAACGATTGTTGTTTTTTTTCTGTTCCATCGAAGTTTGATTTTAGTATAGTTATAAACGGATAAGTTACGAAAATAATGTAATTTTACCACCTTCCTACTAAAAATGCAAGTTGAGAGATTGTTAAATGATGTTTTATTAATTACTCCCAAGGTTTTTCAAGACCACAGGGGGCATTTTTTTGAAAGTTTCCGAGATGATATATTTACTGAATACTGTAATGAAAAAATAGTTTTCGTTCAAGACAATCAAAGTCTCTCAAATAAAGGAATTTTACGTGGTTTGCATTTTCAAAATCCTCCACATGCTCAAGGGAAATTAGTTAGAGTAGTAAAGGGTGCCGTAATCGATGTTGCGGTTGATATTCGTAAGAATTCTATAAATTATGGAAAACACGTTGCAGTTGAACTATCAGAGACTAATTTCAATATGCTTTTTGTTCCTCCCGGGTTTGCCCATGGATTCGTTACTTTAGAAGATCAAACAATCTTTACTTATAAGTGTACAGAATACTATCATCCAGAGTCGGAAAGTGGTATAGCGTGGGACTCAAAATCATTGAATATCAATTGGGGTATTTCTGATCCTATACTTTCGCAAAAAGACTTGAATAACATAGATTTTGACAGTTTTAATTCCCCATTTTAATATAATTTCACCATGAATAAAGCAATGAGCCGAGAAGAGTTGTTGGAAAAATTAGATAAAAAATTCACCCTGGAAAATCAAAAACTTGATGATTACTTAACGGGGATGCTTTATAATAATTATGAGCCTTATTGGAGATATATTGCTGTAGACGCATTGTTATCATTACAACAGCCTAAAACCGATATACCAGATGAATTAATATTCATTGGATACCATCAAATTACAGAGTTATATTTTAAACTTATCATTCACGAATTAAAACAAATGAGCGAAGGGGAGTTATCAGATACTGCTTGGAAGGATAAATTAATTCGAATTGTAAGATATTTTAAGAACCTCATTGAAAGTTTCGATATTATGATTGACGGTATGGAACTTGAGCAATTCCTCGAATTTCGGATGTCCTTGTTGCCCGCTAGTGGTTTCCAAAGTGCTCAGTTTCGTAAAATAGAAATGGCCTGTACCGACATGGAGAATTTAATTGCAGAGAATAAGCGATCAACAGTTGATGGTGAAATTGAGTCGCAATACCAACATATATATTGGAAGCAAGGTTCAATTGATAATGAGGGAAATAAAACTTTAACTTTAAGGCAGTTTGAAACTCATTATGAGAAAGAATTTATTCAATGGGCAAATGACTGGAAGGGGAATAACTTAAATCAACAATTACTGAAACTTGAGAATGAAGGAAAGTTAACAGAAGATGTAATCAAGCATTTTAAATTGTTAGATGTGTATTTAAACATTAATTGGAGATTATCTCATTATAGAAGTGCTGTTCGATATCTTTCTGCAAAGGGCTCAGATGTTGCAGCTACTGGCGGAACTAATTGGCAGAAATTCCTTCCGCCACGTTTTCAAAAAATTATATCTTTCCCAAGTTTGTGGACCAATGAGGAAAAGAAAAATTGGGGTAAAACATGGGTTGATGAACATGTCTTTGGTATCGATATAAGCAATTAAAATAAAGTTTTGAATCAAGAATCTCTTAGTATAAAAGAACTACAAATACAGGTAGATCAATGGATTAAAACCATCGGTGTTCGTTATTTTTCAGAATTAACGAATATGGCTATTTTATCAGAGGAGGTTGGAGAGTTGGCCCGTTTGATGGCAAGAAAGTATGGTGATCAATCATTTAAAAAAGGAGAAGAGTCCTTGGAGTTGAGCGACGAACTAGCGGATGTTTTATGGGTTTTAGTGTGTATTGCCAATCAAACTGAGGTTGATTTGACGTCTGCCATCAAAAAGAACATAGAAAAAAAGACCAACAGAGATATTAATAGGCATAAAGAGAATTCAAAGTTGAAATGATAAAACTTTGCTCGCTCATTTTTGTTTAATTTTGTACCACTTTGTCAGAGTCAACTTTACACAAAAGGAAGTCGGATCATATCGATTTGGCGTTTTTATCTCAGGTTTCTGAAAATGACACCCGCTTTATCTACGAGCCTGCTTTATCGGGTTTAGATAGAGGAATTTTTCAATCTGAAATTGTTTTTGGTTCGAAAAAATTAAATGCCCCTTTATGGATCTCATCCATGACAGGTGGTGCTGAAAAGGCGTTATTGATAAATACGAATCTTGCCAAAGCGGCAAAATATTTCGGTTTAGGTATGGGGTTGGGTTCATGTAGGCCTATTTTAGATCCAAACAGCGATTGTTCTGATTTTAATTTACGCGATTTAATTGGTAGTCAGCCGTTGTTCGGAAATCTTGGAATTGCGCAGTTAAATGAATTAATGATTGCCAGCAATTCTCAGTCGGTTGTTACGATGTTAAAAAGAATTGATGCGGATGGGTTGATTATTCACATAAATCCGCTTCAAGAATGGTTTCAACCTGAAGGCGATGCATACGGTAAATCTCCAATTGAAGTAATAAAATGGGTGTTGTCTTGGGCAGATTTTCCGGTAATTGTCAAGGAAGTCGGTCAAGGGATGGGACCAAAGAGTATATCCGAATTATTACAACTTCCACTACTAGCATTAGATTTTGGAGCCTTAGGTGGAACAAATTTTAGTTTCCTCGAAAATCAACGAAGAGAGGATTTAAGAAAAGATGAGTGGAAGGGAGCAGTAAAATTAGGGCATACAGCAGATGAAATGGCTAATTGGGTGAATTGTGTTTATGAGGATCCAAATATTCAAGTAAGAACGGCGAATATCATTGTTTCGGGAGGGATTAAATCCTTTCTTGATGGATATTATTTCAAACAAAAATTAAAAATGCCTTCTATTTATGCCCAAGCTTCGCAAATGCTTAAGTATGCAATTCAAGGCGAAAAGGAATTATTCAATTACATAGAATCTCAATTGCAGGGATTAAATATGGCGCATCAGTTTTTAAGTATTAGAAAATGAAAGAAGTTCAACCAATAAAAGGATTCAGTAAATTAGATAAAGAGAGTAAAATAAAATGGCTTCTTGAAAATTATGCGAATAATCCGGATGAAGCATTGAACATGCTAAAGGGTTACTGGCATTCATCAGAAGAAGCTCAAAAGCTTCATGATGAATTCATAGAAAATACCATCAGTAACTATTATTTGCCGTTTGGAGTAGCTCCTAATTTTAAAATTAACGGAAGTATGTATACTATCCCAATGGCAATTGAGGAAAGTAGTGTGGTAGCTGCAGCAGCCAAGGCAGCAAACTTCTGGATGGACCGTGGAGGCTTTAAAGCACAAGTCTTGAGTATGGTGAAAATGGGTCATGTACATTTCACTTGGGAGGGAGTAAGTGCAAATGAGATATCCAAGTTTTTTTCAGATAACGAAGAAAAACTGTGGACTGCTACTGAATCATTAACTCAAAATATGAGAATTAGAGGAGGTGGCATACTTGGAATGGAATTGAGGGATAAATCTGACTTAGAGCCTAGTTATTTTCAATTGGAAGTAAAGTTTGATACTCGTGATTCTATGGGGGCTAATTTTATCAATTCCTGCTTGGAAACAATTGCTAAAGAATGGAAACTACTTGGGCAATCCTCTAATTTAGGAGGTGAAATTAATATCATCATGAGCATTCTTAGTAATTTTACTCCTGAGTGTGTTGTTCGTGCTGAGGTTGAATGTGCTATTGATGAAATTAACGAAGGTAGCGGAATTGAAAATATTGAGTTTGCGGAAAAGTTTGTTCGTGCTTTAAGGATTGCAGATGTTGAGCCATACAGAGCCGTTACTCATAATAAAGGTATAATGAATGGTGTCGATGCTGTAATTATTGCTACAGGTAATGATTTTCGTGCTACAGAAGCATGCGCGCATGCTTATGCATCCAAATCAGGATCTTATAAAAGTTTAACCCATGCTACTGCCGATGATGGTAAGTTTAAATTTTGGATAGATTTACCTCTTTCGGTAGGTACCGTTGGAGGAATTACAACCTTACATCCAATGGTGAAATTCGCGCATGAATTATTAGGAAATCCAAATGCTGAGGAATTGATGAAAATTGTTGCTGTTGCTGGACTAGCACAAAACTTTTCTGCTGTAAGGTCTTTAATTACCTCTGGAATTCAGAAAGGGCATATGAAAATGCATTTATTGAATATCCTGAATCAATTAGAAGCTACAGACTCAGAAAAAGAACAAATTATAGAATACTTCAAAGATAAAGTGGTGAGTTTCAGTGCTACAATTGAAGTGTTTACCAAAATACGTGGGTTAGTGGCAAAAAACTAGTTGATTAATGCAAACCTTTTACGCACCTGGGAAAATTCTTTTATGCGGTGAATATTTAGTTCTTAAAGGATTCAATGGAATTGCAGTACCTACTCAAAAGGGTCAATGGTTGGAAGTGTTTGAATTTGAAACTCCTGAAAACAAAAAGGATACTATCATTTATACAGCGCTGGATTTTGAAGGATATAAATGGATTGAGTGGCAGGGTGAAATAAGTACGATTCAAAAACAGGAAATAAGTACAGAATCTATTGATTTTTTAATCAAGTTTTTAAAATTACTTCCTAAAAAAAGTTGGAAGAAAGGTTATTCTTATCGTTTTGAAACACGTTTAGAATTTAATCAAAATTGGGGGCTTGGTAGTTCATCAACATTTATAAGCTTATTATGTCAGTATTTTAGATTAGATCCTTTTAAGATGGAACAAAAGCTTTTTGGAGGAAGTGGTTACGACATAGCCATTGCCGAACTAAAACAGCCTTTAATCTTTTGGAAAAATAAAAATGGAGCTAATTTTAGAACTTGGTCTGCTGAAGTAACCAAGGAGAGTGACTGGAGCGTTGTTTTTCTAAATGAAAAGGTGAATTCTCGAAAAAGCAGTGAGTTAATAAATGAAGCAATTCAAGAAATATCTGATGATGCGGCGTATCAGTTACAATTTCAGAAAATTATTGAAATGATAGAGTTGGCCAATGATATTTTTACTATCGAGGCGGCCTTGGAAATGTATCAATTACTCTTAGGCCAAATTACCAATTTGCCAACACCATATCAATTTTTAAATATCAAACCAGTTAAGCAAGGGTTATGTAAATGGCTAGGAGCGTGGGGTGGAGATATGATTTTAGTAAATAATAAATTTTTGGAAGAATATTCCAATGTATTTAGGGATTATCAAGTTTGTCCTTGGAGTGAAATTGTTAAATATGAAAAGTAAAGTTACGGTTACTTGTCCGAGTAATATTGCTCTAATCAAGTATTGGGGGAAGAAAAATACGGGCATTCAAATACCACAAAATCCCAGCATCAGTTGGAGTTTATCTGATTTGAATGCAAAAACTACGGTTCAATATAGACCTGGAGATATTAGGCAAATCAATTTTAGTTACGATGGGTTGGTAAAAGAATCTTTTTTACCCAAAATTAATGAATTTTTTAACCGTATAGAAGAGATTTTACCATGGGTAAAAAATGGGATTTTTAATATTGATACGGTTAATAATTTCCCTCATGGGACGGGTATTGCAAGCTCCGCAGCAGGATTTGGTGCATTAGCAACAGCATTAGTTGAGCTCGAGAATAAACTAAATAAGGATACAGATGAATACTGGAATAAGGTGAGTGAGATTGCACGATTAGGTTCGGGAAGTGCCTGCAGGAGTATGTATTCAAAACCTGCAATTTGGGGAGCATCTGAGGCTATCCACGATTCAAGCGATTATTATGCCGTAGAATTAAAAGAACCTATACATCCCAGTCTTCAAAATTGGAAAGATTGCGTATTGATTATCGATTCCGGTGAGAAAAAGGTTTCTTCAACGGTGGGACATTCTTTATTAAACGGACATGCTTACGCTGAAGCGAGATTTTTACAAGCAAATAAAAACTTGATTGAATTAATTCAGGTTTTAAAGAATGGAAATGTCGATCGCTTTATTAAAATTGTAGAATCTGAAGCATTACAACTTCATTCTATGATGATGAGTTCTATTCCTTATTATATGTTGATGCGCCCTAATACTGTTGCAGTAATTGAGGAAATTTGGAATTTTCGAGAGGCCACTAATTTACCCTTGTGTTTTACATTAGATGCGGGAGCCAATGTTCATTTATTGTATAATAAAGAGGTCGAAAGTTCGATTAAAACTTTTATTGATACTAAGCTGTTACCTTATTGTCAAAACGCTACTTACCTTTGTAGCGGAATTGGCGGTAAACCACAGATAGAACACCATGATTGACGAGTCCTTGTTTTATGCGAAAATTTTACTATTCGGTGAATACGGAATTATCGAAGATTCTATGGGTCTCAGCATTCCTTACGCATCTTATCAAGGGAAATTTACTTATCCTGTAAAAACAGTTGAGGACAACCAAATCCAATCCAATAAGCATATTACTAAATATGTTCAGTTTTTAAAGCAGAAATGTTTTAAAGGTGAGTTCCCGTGTAAATTCGACTTTGTTAACTTAGAATCTGATCTTAGCAAAGGAATGTATTTCGAAAGTAATATCCCACAAGGTTTT
>Ga0222716_10004984_pt1 | contig 10361 bp, 12 predicted proteins | sample C33_13DmetaG_FD_165044 | JGI IMG/M metagenome (GOLD analysis project Ga0222716, IMG submission 165044) | Estuarine water microbial communities from San Francisco Bay, California, United States - C33_13D | ecosystem: Environmental > Aquatic > Marine > Unclassified | place: USA: California...
GCCAGCCATTTTGAGAGTTGTTGTACTATAAGCAGAGAAAATAATTTTGGTCAAACGCGCATTTCCCGACCCCAATTTTTCTCAGTCTACAACAAATGTCGAAACAGCCTGAAGAAATCCCCGAGGATGAAATTGAAGAAGTCACCGAAGATGAGATGACCGAAGATGAGATCGAGGAAGGTGAGATCATCATGGAAGATGATGATCTCGAAGACTTCGACGATGAAGATGAAGGTGAAGAGGGTTTGGATATTGCCGGGCTCATGACATCTTTGATGGCGACACCCGACGGTGAGACAGTGTGTTCCGCCCTGGTAACAATTGGCCAACAAATGCAAGTCCAAAATAAAATACTGATAAAGATTTTGAGTGAGTTGAAATCTGCTTAGAGGAAAAAATTGTAAATATGTAAATGGAAGGTACCCACTTCATCGATAAGGAACCCAACAAGTTTGAAGCACTCGCAGAGTTGCAGAAGCAGCAAATCCAATCGATGAATGGTGATCAAGTGATTGATACAATCACTCAATTTGAGTTCCACTGGGATCTCAGGACAGAAGATTATAGGAATGCTCGTGAACTTGGATACCGTCAATTTATGCACCACTCTAACTGGGATGAAAACAATAACCCTAGGGCTGACGGTATTGACATCTTAGCTATTAAGGGTCTTCGTGATAAGCAACGTCGTTTTCTTGTCGAACTAAAAAATCATGTATCAGAACTTAAAATTGAAAAAGAAATTTCCGACGAAGGTACTACTCCCGTCAAGCGTATTAATAATGTATTGAAGCAACTTACTGATGGATACGACAATATCCGCAGACACTATATTTCGTACGAACGCGTTGTGAACCCTACGGCTAAACCTGAGGCAAGTTCAAACTCCGACCCATCTACGATGGATGAAGATGCAGTTGATGAGTGTACACCTTATCAAAAGTGTCTACTGTACACCTTGGACGAACTTTACAACTGTGGATATCGTCGATACAAGGGACAGTGTTGTGAAGAAATTAAGACATTCGATCGTCGTGGTACTCGCGCCTGGGTTCCCAGGTTTGACATCAAGCAGTTTGTATACACGATTGCACAGAAGGATGATAATTTCAACAATTGGAAGAACTTTACCAGTCGTGGTTCCGTCTTTAGAGATGTTGTCGATAATATCTCCACTTGTGTAGATCCACAGTTTCCGGAAATTGTGAAGAGACGCCACGTGTGGTCGTTCAAGAATGGTGTATTCGTTGGTAAGGAATGGTTGCCTGATCGTGGAGTCTATGATTGTCGTTTCTACCCATACGAGAGTAAAGAGTTTGCCTGCCTTGATCCCACTATCATTGCCTGTAAGTATTTCGATCAGCAGTTTGATGACTTTTCACATATCGAGAACTGGCAGGATATTCCAACACCCCATTTTGACCGAGTACTCCACTACCAACAGTTTGAACCGGAAGTGTGTCATTGGGCCTATGTGATGGGAGGTCGTCTGTGTTACGATGTCGGCGAACTCGATAGCTGGCAGGTGATTCCGTTCTTCAAAGGTATTGCCGGTTCAGGTAAATCGACTCTCCTGACAAAGGTGTTTGAGAGGTTTTATGAAAAGGAAGATGTTGGAACCCTCGCAAACAACATTGAACGAAAGTTTGGTCTTTCTGCGATCAAGGACTCTTTCATGTTCGTCGCTCCCGAGATTAAGGCTGACCTCGCACTTGAACAGGCAGAGTTCCAGTCGATTGTATCAGGTGAAAGTGTCTCTGTTGCTGTGAAGAACAAGACTGCCGCTTCAATGGTATGGACCGTTCCTGGTGTTCTCGCGTGTAACGAAGTACCCAACTGGAAAGATAATTCGGGTTCCGTACTGCGTCGTATCCTTGCGTGGAACTTTACAAAGCAGGTGCGGGAAGCAGACCCACATCTAGACAAGAAGCTTGAGGCTGAACTCCCAATTATCCTTCTCAAGTGTGTAAGAGCTTATCTGGATTATTCCAACAAGTACCGCGACAGAGACATCTGGAATGCCGTTCCACCCTATTTCAAAATTATCCAGAAGCAGGTGGCAATGGTGGCGAATACACTCCACAACTTCCTAGAGTCGACCAACATCAAGTATGGCAAGGATTGTTTCGTACCCCAGAAGATCTTTGTACAGGTTTTCAATCAACACTGCCAAGCCAACAACCTCGGAAAGCAGAAGTTCAATCCCGATTTCTATGTGGGTCCGTTCAGTTCAAGAGACATTGAAGTCAGGAATGCTGAAGTAACATACAATGGAGACTATTACCCTAACCAACCCGTCATCTATGGTGTAGATGTGGTGATGGATAATGCCACCTTTTCCAAGGACTATTAAAAAAATCCTAATCAATAGTAATATGAGCCAGAGTGTCAAAGAATTTGTCAGGCAATCTGGTGTTCAGGTTCAGAGTCCGAACTCGAACTCAAACTCGAATGACGAGTTTGCGAAAGAACTCGAGCAAGACATGCTTCGTAGACAGCGAGAACGCGCTGCGGGATTTCGCTCACCCCCACGCCCAATGCGTCCAGTACCTCGCCAAGTTCAGGTTCCTCAACGTCTTCAGAGGGATCTGGTCAATGATCGATCGTATGCAGGCGCGTTTAAACAATTTGAAAACAACTCACCACTGGAGAATGAATTCAATGATGTGAAACTCTCCGCAAATGAGGAAAAAATGATCGACAACCTTGTACAAGAGTTTGATGTTCCACCACCACCTACAGCTCTTCAGTTTAGTAAGTTCAATCCAGGTATGTTCAACGCCACTGTGGACTCTGGATTTGGACAGAAGGATACTGTCCTTGATCTTAAAAAATTACTTGTAAAGAAACCACTTCCAGAAACACCTATCGGTGAAGGTCTTTATGTAAACACCCAAGAGATAAAAGGTATCTATGGTCAGTTTCAGACCGGTTTCTCACATACCCGAAACGCTGGTCCCAGGGGTTCTCTTAATAAGAATTTCGCCAGTGTACAGTTCATGATCACACTTTCCAATGACACTGAAAGTAAAGGGGGTACCGTCAACATTTACCGAAATGGTAAAATTCGTTTCTCTGGTGGTTTTGTAGGAACAAATATTACGAATCAACCCGAACTTCTTCGTCGTTTCATCGTTAATACGTATACCGAGCGCCAACCATTTTTATATAACCCATTCACCTATAACAATCTTAGTGGGAAGTTTAGAATAAATGGGATTTTCAAAAGTTTACCCACGATCGCGAGTCGACAACGAATGTATGGTGTGACAAATATGTCAATCGTTGAAGAACAAACACCCTTCCTTTATGTTCCAATTGAGAACATGACCCTCATCTTCTCGAAAACTGGGAACATTCAAGTTGTGGGAGCTAAAACTCCTGGTAGTATGTTGAAAGGGTACGATATCGCCAAGGAACTGGTCGAGAAACTATACAAGGATAACCAGGTTTTTATGACTGGTGTATTCGATGAAGGTGTTAAGCCCAAGTCAAAGCCAAAGAAGAAAATCGTTTCACCAAAGAGAAAATACACCAAAAGAAACTCTGATGAGAATCAACGCATGTCAAAAGTTGAACTCATAGCACTTGCCAGGCGTAAGGGCGTTGTCAACTTTAGAGTAAAAACAAGTGATGGTTCCAGACTCGCGACGAAGGATGAAATTCGCGCCAAGATCAAGAAACTTTCCAATAAAAAGAATGTAACTTTCAAGAACAAGAACAAGAATGTCCGACTCCGTGGTAATGGTAATACATTTAGGGTTGGTAGCAAGATATGTACAGACCTGAAGAAGGATGAACTCCTTCGTATCGCTGGGATTCTTAAGATCAAACCTGATGAGAAAGAAACGAAGAAGACCCTGTGTAAGAAAATTCAAGATGTACGAAACAATCTATCCAAACCTAAACCCAAACCTCCTCCACCCCCACCCAAACCATCAAAGAGGCAATTACAACGTACCGCCGCTAATGCGAAACTTAATGTTAAGAAGGGTGTAGTCATGAAGAAGAGGGGTCTCGATGAAAATTCGATTCGCAAAGATATCGCCAAACTTTATGGTGCGACCTGGATGAAACGATACAAACCTAATCTCAACCAGGATGTGCGTAATATGAAGTCGGCTCTCAACGCCATCAATAAGGGTAACAAGATGGGCGTTCCTTTCAAAAAAGATATCGACCAGGTCAAAAAGAATGTGGTTGGTAGGTGGAAGATGGAACGGCGGCGAGACCTCGAGAGAAGGTATCTAATGAACAATGTAAGTGTTAATGGTATCGCACTCAACCTTAGGAACAACTATCGTCGTGCGGCTGCCAACTATATCATGAGCAAGAAAACAGCTCCTTCCAACAAGAAGATGGTAGAGTACCGCAACTATTGGTTAAAGTTTAGAGCCAATATGAATACAAATGGGAATTCGAGAAGAATTAACCGGACGGCTCGAGCTCGGGTTGAGAAAATATAATCATGGTGTTCGCACTGATGATGACACGCGAGATTGGGGTACACCAGTGAACTCGTGGCTATATATGGCGAGGGAAGAGTTCTTGGATGCGATAATTTATGTCGCAGCTGACTATATTCGCAAGAGTGGTCTAAAACGTGATGAGAATGAAGAAGACGATAACAATCTCATCATGCATGTTATTGGTAAGTATACTGAAATGGAGAGTCCCAAGCACAAAATGCTTCTTTGGCAACTCTTCAATATGTTGAACTCGATTAGCACTTGATTTTTGTGTTCACTTGTTTGTTTGGTTCAGCAATTTGCTTGAGATGAATCGTGTGATACGAAAAATCATATTTGGGAAATGTTTCTTTGATTTTATTAGAAATAAGACTAGCCTGAACTATGTAAGGCATACCTGTACACACAGATGTTCGCTCAATTCCGAGAAGACGATCCTCGAGTTGAACAAACATCTTTAGCGCGTCGCGCCCTAGCCCATCCTTGTGCATCTGGAGATACATCTTCTTTGACGCACCATCACTCACATAAAAGTTTTTGGAACCCTCAACCTCCTCTGACTTTACACGTTTCTCGTACATCAGTGCCAAAATGATGAACGCGAAGATGATGTATATCATTCTTTATTTAGACTGATAAATTATTTACCCATACACTTAACAAAAGTGGGATAGCACTTTTTGACAATATCAAGTCTTTCATTTTCCGACTCACATTTGCACTTCTTAGCCTTCTTAGACTTCTTTACGCCCCCCATGCCTTCCGTCGCCACCCCCTTCCCATCGTTAAACTCAACAAACCCCTGGACCTTCAGTGCGTAAACCACCAGTAAGACTACCGCGAGAGCCATCAATCCTTGGGTCATTTTTTTACTCATTTTCTTCGCCATCGTTTTATATATTCTACTAAGAAATTAGTTTGCAGAGGTCATCAATCTTTTGGAGAATGTTCTGGAACTTATAGATTGAATCAACATCCGAAGGCTTGACAATCTCCATCTCAATCTGGTACATCGCCTCCTCCTCCGAGTCCATATCGACATTGTCACCTGAAGAGATGGTCATATCGATACTAAGGTTCTTACGCACGAAGGAGTGACGAGTTTTGCTTCGCTTACGATCCATCTCATACTCTCCTGAGGTGGGGATCTCGCGAGCTACACAAAATCGCACATCGAGGGGATCCCTCTTGAAGTCCTCCTTGATCACACTAATCTTTTGGATCATAGTCTGTTCACCAGACTCTTCATCACAGGTGATACGAACGTTGTTTGCATCGTTGTAATAGACATCGGCTGTCGTCATCTTTACACTTTCCCATCCATCATACTTCTTGAGACCCTTGAGCACTCGTTTCCAAGTATCCTTACCAACATTCGTATCAAATAGGGATCCATTATGTTTCCCGAGACGAATTTCAATCTCGATATCACCTTCACCCTTATGGGCTTCAAAAATCGGGAGCACTCTTTCAGTGAGATTCATTTTTCTTAACTTTTTACAAATGCGTCATTCTCTTAAGCCTTTTTTGTACATAAAATTCAATGAAGGGCCTCGAAAATCGTGGAAATACTTGTTATTTCAACACAGCCCTTCAATGTCTGTTGCACATCCCTGCTTTGACAAACTACTTCATTAAGGAACCATATAAAGGCGATTGTGCATTCACTCAAACATACGGGACATTCGTGAAAACGTTCTGGACTAAAGGTCAGGACAACGTTGATGTAAATTCACTCCTGTCAGAGTTTCGTAAGAGGTTTCCTCGGTTTACATCGAACGAACAGCATGATGTACAAGAAGCTATCTTGTGTATAATCGATATCCTCGAGACTTCGAGACCTGAAATCAAGCATTGGTTCTATGGTAAAAAGGTTCAAGAAACGGTTTGGCCGGGTGGAAAATCATCAAACGAAGAGGACTTCAGTGTCCATTTGATAACATCCGAAGGAAAGGATATGGGTGAAATGTTGAAGAAAAGTACAGATTGGAATGTACTCGAAAACTTTGAGGACACTGAGGGTAAGGTACACCATGTCGCTACAACTCGAATGCTCTTTTCAAAGTTGCCACAAGTTCTTATGGTTTCTTTCGACAGGAAGAGTCATATCCAAATCATAGAAAACATCATCATCGATAAGTATGAGTACAATCTCGTCGCGAGTGCTGTGCATGTCGGTAATCAGAATGATGGTCACTATGTGGGAATTATAAAGCGTAGGAACAAATGGTTTTTGGCTGATGATGATACTGTTAAGGAACACCCTCTTCCTGATGAGGCTGGGTATTATTTCATGGTCTACAATCTAAAAACTCCTTCATCTTAATATTCTCTTTGATGTTCACGATGGTTCGGTAAAATGTTCGACGGTTATTGGGGTGTGTCTTGTCCGTCCTCCTCTTTAGGGGTTTCCACCACATTGGCTCTTCCCAAGTTACATATTTACATTCAACGATGGCGCCATCCTCGAACCAAGGTTCATCATCAATTCTGTTGTGTGGAATCTCACTCTCAAAATAAAACTTTCCCTTTTCCTGTACATATAAGCGCCACGCAGGTATACCTGGTTTAAACCCTGGTGTTTCTCTCGAAGGTTCCCTCTTCATGAGAAAGTCCACTGTATTCTTCTCTTGTGGCTTCCATTTGAACATTGTCTCGTGTGTACCAATACGTATCGGATCATTGATTGGTGTGAATACGAGACCATCAATTTTCTGATCAACTGTTGGAAGGTACTCGTCCATAAACTTTGCAAAATCTCTCATATGGTGAAATGTCTTACACTTCAGACGATACTTGTCAGACTTCATGTAAATGACCGACTTCATCAAACCCTTAGCGGCGTCGAGGCGTTCTGTGAGATTCTTGTTCCATACAGATTTACCCGCCACAAGAACAGCATCATAAACCATAAGTGTTCCTTCATACAGTTCGCCATCAAGGATTGTTCCATCGTATACATCCTTCTTCAAGTTGATGGGAACTTCAAACATATTAAAAGCCCGATTGACAAATAGACATTTTCGCTTTCCTTCATACGTGAGTGCAACCATCATGTGTCGTTCTCCATCAGTCTTTTCGCAGACTACATAATCACCCCCTTTCAGTATAGGGAAGTGTTTATGTTCGATCGAGATTGGTTGTGGTCCCGGAAAGTAATCTTTACTTCCCCATCGAGCATGTATAAAGTCTATGACATATTTGTGAAGTGGGGTGGACATGTTTTATATTCAACCTTAAACTTTAATTTACTTTGACACCTGCGGCGTTGAGAATATTACTGACACATTCATGTGTATATGTCATCGTCAACTTAGCTGCTGTAAATGCATAAATTTTAACACCTTGTTGTAAAAATTTATTAAACATATCTGGAGTGAGTTTCCAGTTTCCAGTCTTCTTATCTTTGATATTTTTCAAAACATTCTTTGTGTTCATCATCCACGCTCTCGCTGTGGTTGAATCAACTTTACGAATATCTTTAGAAACTGCACTACCTACAACCGTGTCAAAGTGAAGACCCATTTGTCCAATGGGTTCAGTCGAATTTTCCTGAACCTTCTTTTTGAAGAGATCCCAGTCAATACCATCCTTCACACCAGGAAATACGAGACATCCTACACCATCGTGTGGTTCAAACAGTTGTTTAATCGATTCATCATCCATATGAATACCAAAATCTATGAAGATGATACGATCATGAGATTTCATATAACTTTGAATCTTTTCAATCTTATCCAACGTTTCATCATTGACATAATCAATTTTATTGTCCACGTTTTTTTCAAGACATTTTACATTCAGACGTAAAACTGTATGAAGTGTTTTCACGTGACATGATTTAGATCGGGTGACTAAGATTGTCACAAGCTTCATATGTCAGTGTACATTCTAAGCCTTAAGCCTGTCGTTGATACAACCAGAGAAGGGTAGGTTTCCGACATGACCTAGGGTTGTATTCACATCCGCGTAAATTTTTCCACCGGCTTGCTGCCAACGACGACAAAACGCATAATCTTCGGATAGATATCTCCGATTCGTCGGGTCAATCATACAATCGAAGCAGGCGTGATAATCGTCAAAGTCTCGGTTTTGGTGATCATTCTTACACCACAAGTCTGGAAACTTCCCTTCGAGAGTCTTGAATACTGACCGTTTGATAACCATAAATCCAGTGGGTCCGTCAAGAATTTCGATGAATCCATTCTCGATCGGGCGGTTGTTCGCACCAAAGTTGATGACGAGACTCGACGAAAGCATAGACATATCACGATCATCACCCCTCTTTACGGCGTTGGCAGCTTGCTCCCACATGACAACCTTCTTCGGATAACACGCGACGGAAAGATCGTGTCCAGAATCGACGAGACGTACAACCGCTTCGGGGTCGAAATGGATATCTGCATCAATAAACATGAATAGGTCACAGTCAGTCTTTTGCATAAAACGTCCTACAGCTACATTACGAGCACGGTGTACGAGAGATTCGTTTTCTGTAGTGTCGATATAGAGTTGAATCCCCTTTTTTATTAAAAGTATTTGAAGTCTAATAATACTAGTCATATACTTTTCTAGACAAAGGCCTCCATAGCAGGGTGTTGAAAGAAACAACTTCTTCATATACTATTTGTAACCCTTAGCCTCTAAGTGTTTTTTTATAATCACATCAATCTTATTCAGTGTCGGAATGGACACTGAACATTTCTCACACATTTCATTTTTCGTCACCTTATCTCCTAGGACAATGTAAATAATCGCAGATGCCACACTGTTCGGAGTCTTACTCATAAGATCCACACAGTCCTCAGTGGCACTGCACATCTTGTTACACTTGAGACGCTCTTCTCGTGTGACACTAAAAGAATTCAAAAGTCGTTGCATCACATCAAATGCTTTCGTTACGTAATTCTTTTTGGTCGCACCGAGAATATTATCTTTGAATATTTGCGTCGTTCGACTTATGTCTTTGGATTGAATACCAAACATATCCGCAATTTCTTTAGTTGTTCGAGGAATTTGGGCGAGGCGACACGCGTAAAGTACACAATTCGCTTTGATTCCCAATCGCACTGCACCTCGAGTTAATTTCTCTTCGTTGAATTTTCTGTACATCATCTTTGCATCTTTGAGTACAGATTCTGGTAAAGTGTGGCACGCTTCATCGATGTCTTTGTACGCGTGAAAAAGAGATCGATCCTTGTGATTCATAGACATATGAAAGTTAATCTTCGCCATCCTCTTGTTTTCGTACGTAGATCCACGTTGTGTCGCGATGACAGTTCCTTTGCCCCAGTTCTGTGAAAAGAGTTCCGGGTTTGCATTTGGGTTGCCACATCTCGACGGGTCATTCACCTTTCCATCATCTGTTACACCACTTGTCCATTCTGCAGTATCATCCACAAAATAGGAATCGACAAGTCCACAATCTGAACAAGTGGGTAATCCTTCTCGGGTAATAACTTTTACACCTGAGCAATCTTTACATAAATGAGTATTCACTGACTTTTCTTCGGGTTTCTTTGGTAATAGGGCGTCCAATTCGGACCATATAGTTGCCAGCATTGTTTTTGAATGTAGCAACCTTTTTTAGATTTTAAATAAACGCATTATTGACTTAGGCGTCTGACACGAGTTTCTATAAGATCAATAGTTTCCTTGAAACTCTTTCCACCTGAAGTTGTTGGTTCCCATTCATTCCATTCTTTATCGATGGCTTCATGACCGGGAGGTAAGGCAATATCCTGACCTACCAGTTCGCTATCAGAAACGACAAACCCTTCAAGATCGGAGTCATCATCAGCGCCTTCGTCGTATAGGTCACTGTCAGTGTCTTCGATATCAATTTCATTGTACATTGCAAATCTATTCTCTCCCAAGGATTTCATCTCTAAA
>Ga0222716_10004988_pt1 | contig 10359 bp, 6 predicted proteins | sample C33_13DmetaG_FD_165044 | JGI IMG/M metagenome (GOLD analysis project Ga0222716, IMG submission 165044) | Estuarine water microbial communities from San Francisco Bay, California, United States - C33_13D | ecosystem: Environmental > Aquatic > Marine > Unclassified | place: USA: California...
TGATACTTCAGAGTTTAGATACAATTTAGAATTAGAGACTTTACAAAAATTAAGTTTAAATACAGATGATGAAATTATGAAGAAGATTCTAATGTTTTTCAGTGGTCATCTAAATTTAAGTTTGAGATATATTATGAATGAAAAAAAATTGAATTAATTATTTTATTTACATATTAATTATATGATATGGGAAAATCTAAGAAAATTAAATATAATCAGCATTATAATAATGATGCTAGGGCGAAATATCGTCCAAGAAAAAGAGAGTCTAAAAAAAAACCTAAAAGGTGGACAGGAACTAAAGGTGATTGGGAAGCTGGTTTATATCAGACAATATTTATTGAAGGAGAAGAACAGAGGATTAAAAAGAAAATGTGTCCAAATTTATCTTTTGATCCGAGAAAAATTCCTGAAATGATTAATCCAGTTGAAACGGATATTGAAAAAATTTATAAGAAATTTGATTCAGGAGGTAAATTAAATAGTAAAGAAAAAACAAAATATATGGTTCACTTGAGTAAAAGTAGTAATAGTATTAAAAAAGATTTTGATTCTTTAGAAAAGCATGGAAGATTATCTAAAGTTATTACTAGAGAAGGTAAAATTAAGAAAACACTTATGAATATTAGACATTATTTAGATAATGGTGATTATTGTAATGTTTATCAATTCAATTTAAGATTGTCTGCTTATGAATTAAAAGATGAATTGAAAGAACAATATGATAGTTTATTACCAGAAATAGAAGAAGCAGTTTATAATTCTGATAATATTGATATCTATAAGTTACAATTTATAAAATTACATGGGTATATGCCTCCTCTCAATAAGAGTGGATTTATAAAATTAGATGAATTTCAAGTTGAAACTGTAAAAGCAATAGATGAAGGTTTGGATTGTATTGTTTGTGCACCTACTTCATCTGGAAAGTCAGTTTTATCAGGATATCTTCTTACTAAAAGTTATGAAAGAATATTGATTATAGTTCCAACAACTCCTTTGGCATGGCAACTTGATGCTTATGCTACAGAAGTTTATGGAGAGGATATTCCAATATTGACCAAATCTTATAAAAGTATTCCAAAGAGAGATGAATTATTGGACTTACTATTGAGAAGAAAAGCTGTTGTTGGTACTGCAGAAACAATATTGGATTATCTACCTCTTTTAGTTGGTAAAGGAGTTCAATATGATGCTGTAATAGTAGATGAAATTCATATGTTGGGTAATTCTGATTGTTCTGATATGGAATTGATATTGAAGTTTTTGATGGGATTAAGAAACAAACCTCAGTTGTTATGTTTATCAGCAACAATTGGTAACATACATTATTTAAAAAGTTGGATTGAAAGAATATCATCAACTAGTAATGAAGTAAAAATTATCAATTGTAATAAAAGATTTTTTAATCTTCAGAAGTTTTATTTTGAAATTGATAGTAGATCTGATACTGGAGGAATTATTAATAGAATTCATCCTTTGTCTATGGTGTCTATTGATGAATTTAAGGATAGGTCAATTTTAGATAAGAATTTGTATCCAACTCCTCCAGATACATGGAATCTTTTTATTAAGTTAAATAAAACTGGAATAGATCTAAAAGATGCTAATCCTTACAAAAGATTCGATAAAAAGCATTGGATAACATTGGATGAGTCAAATCAACTTTTCAATGATTTGATTAAGATTATTATTGAGAATATTGATAACCAAGAGATTATAGATTTATTAAGTGCTTTTAGAGATAATATTTTTGAAAGAAGTTCTCCAAATCCAGTTGATATTCTTTTTACTTTGAAAAAAGAAGATAAATGTCCATGTATCTTATTTATGAAAGATACTTATAAGTGCAAAAGGTTAGCAAAGCAATTAGGTTTGGATTTGTTGAGATTACAAGATGAAAAATATCCTAATTATTTGAAGGAAAAAATGAAGAAATTAAAAAGTAACAAACAAGTTGCAAAAAAATTGGATAAGAAAGAATCTAGTCAAAAAAATTATGGTCATAGTTTTGATAAGAAAAAGATAAAAGAAATGATGAATGAAGAAGACAATGCTTCAAATGAGATGGAGGATGTATCTTTGAATGAGCCGCATCCAGAGTTTATTCTGAATAAAATTCAAAAAATAAAAGAATCCAATATAAAAGATTGGTCAAAACAATTAAGTGAATTTTTTAAGAATGAGGGTGATGGATATAACTATGTTATTGATTTGTTATGGAGAGGTGTTGGTGTTTATGCAACTGGTCTTCCTGATCCATATTTAAGATTAGTTCAACAATTGGCATCTCAAGGTGAATTAGCGGTAGTAATAAGTGATAAGCAGCTAGTTTTTGGAGTATCGATGCCTTTTAGATCTGTAGTTATTTATGATGATGATGATTTAGATCCATTGTGGGTAAAACAGATGGAAGGGCGAGCAGGAAGAAGAGGATTAGATAAAGAAGGGTGTGTTATTTATGCAGGTTTTTCATGGGATAGGATTAAAGAAATTTCTGCGAGTAAAATTCCTGATATTGAAAATAATGATACTAGAATTTATTGTTTAGAGCATGCAAAAGTTTTAAGTAATAATGAAAGATGGGATAATGTTAGAATAAATAATTTTAATTCTAATATATCAGATGAAGAATCAATTGAACATTATGAAGGGATATCTGATAATATAAATTCAGATGATACTTATTCGTGGAAAAATTTCGCGATTCGAATTTCTAATCCAAATGATACTGAGAAAAAACAATTGGATGATTATAATTTCAATTTTATGATGTGGAGATTAAGAGATTCTCTTTATTGTTTTGAAATAGCACTGTTAATTAAATTTTTGGAAAAAGCATTTGAAGACAAAATTCCAGAAGTAAAGAGTAATCAAATAGATTTAGCTAATTTTTTGTTAAGGTATATTATGCATGATGATGTAGAAAATTTTGAAGAAAATAAATTACCAGAATTAGATTTCTTTGAAAATGAACCATTTAATGGAATTAGTAGATTAATGAAAGAAATTAATCTAAATGTACCTGATTATTGTGATCGTAATCTTTTCAATTGTATCAGAAGCAATACTATAATTGATCAAGGGTCAATTGAAAAGACTGATAAAATACGAAGTAAATTACTAGATTTTGCTGAAGTTTTGATAATTATTCAACACTACTTTAGGCATTCTAGAAAGAAGAAGATGACAATTTTGTTTTCTAAGTTGATTACAAGATTGAGACATATTTACAATGATAGTTCTCCATTTTAGTTTAATTAATTTCTAATGTTATATAATATAATGAATTTATCTGGAAGTATAGGTTATACATTATTATCTAAAAATAATAAAAAGATATTAATATTTGCTGATGCACATTCTGATGTTGAATATTGTAAAGATAATTTTATTAAAATATCAGATTTTTTTAATAAATTGTTGAATAATAATAATTATCAAATATTATTAGAAGAAGTAAATAGAAATAATGTAGAGTTAAATGAGTTATGGCCTGGATCAGAACATATTCAAAATTTAAAAGATTTATATTTGAAAAATAAAAATAAAATAATTCCAATAGATATTAGACCAAATTTTTATAAATTTTCTTGGGAAGTTTTTTTGGATGAAAAATATAAGAAATTTGGAGAAATGAAATTAATTGATTATTTAGAAAATTTAAATTTATTTTTCTTTAAAGATAAAAAAGAAAATGATAAATATAAATTAAAATTAAATGAAAATATAAAAAATTTAATTATTAATCAAGATTATTACGAAGTATTAAAAAAGAATTTTGAAAAGTTAAAAAAGTTATATTTAGATTACTTAAAAAAATATGATAATTTTTTAAATAAGAAATTAATAGATATTTATAATATTGATCAAACTGTATTTCATTTATTAGATAAAATATTAAGTTCTGTTATGGAATGGTATAGTAATTTAGTTATTTTAACAACAAATAAGATTTCAATATTACATGCTGGATTATTTCATTCAAGAGAAATTGTAAAAAATTTAATAAAAGATTTCAAATTTAATGTTGAAGAAAATTATGGTATTACCATATTTCCTTCATTTAACCTAAAAAGTTGTGTTATATTAAGTAAAAAAATGTTAGAAAGTATCAATTTATCTTAAATATAAAATATATTTAATTTAAGATAATTTAGAATTCGGATAAATCACTGTAACCTGAACTACTGCCTCCACTCATTACCATGATCATAACGATGATGAAAACTAAGCCTCCTACACCACCGGCTATATACCATTTATTTTTTTTTATGAATCCCATAAAACCAGTTTTTTCGGAAGCTGGACCTGGACTAGGACTATGACCTGCCATTATAATAGTATATAGAAAATATTTTTAAATATTTTTATTTATTTTTTAAAATTTACAAAATTAATAATAAAATAATTAAAATTAAAAATACTGAAAATCCAATAATTATTATAACTTTATGTTTTTTAAATATATTTGTATCTGATGCTGGTGTAACTATTGTAGTTGTAGTTGTAGTTGATGGAGTCTGTGCATTTTGTCTATTTGCCATTGCTTTTTTTAATTCCTCCATTTCTCTTCTTGCTTGTTGAATTTGTGCATTAGCATTTTGTAATTGTGCTTTATCAAGACTAGAACTGGCAGAAGATACAGAACCTAAATTAGCTAAATCTTTTTCATTTTGCATTCTTTCTTGATTTTTTCTTTTTGCCTCATCCACTTTTGATGGATCATAACCAATACCAAATCTTGTACAGCTGGGACAATAATTTGCTATTACATTGTCAGCTAAATTAAATTTGTATGGAAATACCATGGTAATTTCTTTTTGAGGATCTGTGCTTTCTCTATATTCTTTCTTCTTTTTTTGATGTTCAATAAGTTTATCTGAACCTGTTAACCAACATCTTTCAGGAAAAGTTTGACAATATTCTTCTTTATCTGCAAAAGAATCGCTTTCTTTTCCAAATTTTTTACTAGCTCCAAGAGTTTTTTCTATAGGACCTAATTCACAATCTAAAATGTCTTCTTCATCTAAAACTTCAATTACTGGATAATGTTTGCCCATAATTTTTTTAGTCATACATGCTTGAAATTTTAAAGCATTATTTGCATCAGTAGTTTTAGAATTTAGCATTTTACCATCTAATAAAGCTTCTTTACGTTGTTCATTAATTTTACCTAAAGCCATTCTCATATTAATATCTCCAGTTGGAGTATATAGTGTTTTTGCATAATTACTTCTACATGGAGCAATATCATTTAACATATTACAACTATTTTGATGAATACCTACATCAATTATTTTCATTTCTCCATTTGATGTACCGTAATCACCTCTTGTTGTTAAAATAACTTCTTTTAATCTTTTTCCTAATAATTTCCTGATTACATCTCCTGTACCTGTGTCAGTTGCAAGATATTCATCACTAGCTGTTCCATATGATCCAACATAAGGATTTCTATTTTTCCAAACTAATCCAGTACTACAAGCTTTTGCTGCAGCTAATTTATTTTTTTCAGTATAGGCTGTATCTTCTAATATACTTTCGATAGAATCATATAGAGGCCCATCTTTTAATTTACATGCAACTACATCTTTTCCTTCATACTTTGTTTTTATACATTTAAAGTCATGATCCGTTGCAGTATATAAATTTTTACCTTTAGTAACATAATAAGTTACTTCACCTTTATCTGAACAATTTGGTTTATTACAAGGTTGATCTTTATTTGGTCCACAAGTTTTAACTTCACTATCACATTTTGGTTCTACAATCTTATCTAAATCATCTTTATTATAACTAATTTGATTTCCCATTTAATATATATATATATATAATTAGATATTTTTTAAAAATAATTAATTTTAAATATTTTATAATTATTTATAAAATATTTAAATAAAAAAATTAAACTACTTGAGTTCCATTCTGAAAATATTTATATTCATTTTTAGTACTATCAAAATATATATCTAAATCAAAACATTTTGGATTTTGAATATCTTTGAAATTTTGTTGACATGTTATATAATTATTACAATAACCTGTATGTTGTGTATCACCTTGTTTCCAATTTGTACTAATAGGTTTATCTTTATATCTCAAAAGTACATATGATGGCTCTTCTAAATTATATGTTTCTCCATCCTTACTAACATTCGGAACTGGTACAACAATATAATCATTCAATTTATTTTTTTCAGGAATATTTTTCTTATAATTTAAACTTGGTGCAATTGGTTTATTAGGTGTATTATCTTTATATTCAGTTGAATTCAAAGCAGCATAAGGTTTTTCTGGAAATCTTTCATCTAAATAAATTGCATATTGAGATCTACATTTTGATGTACCTGTAAATGAATCAGATTCAGGATGAACTATTGTAAGTGGGCCACTGTGCACTGTATTGTAGTCCTGTGCATTCATTGTATGTTGATTTTCAATATTTGCAACTGTATCTGGTAAACTTCCAATTAATGTATCTTCACAATGATTACCTGATTGTGAAGTTTTATAATATTTAAAAGCTTGAATATTTTTACCAGATTTAAAATTAGTTTCACTAGCAAAGTTTTCTATATTATCTTTTTTTTTATAATTTTTAAATGTAAAAAATATTAAAATAAAAATTATTAAATATAAATTAATTGAACATTTCATATTATATATACTTATATTTTTTTTATAATTAATTAATTATAAAAAATACATATAAATTATAAACATCTAAATGTTGGTATATCTGGCATTGTTGAATCATTTCCACAATCTGTTGATTTACATTCTCTACATTCTCTTGATTTACATTCTGGCCAAAAATTGCATTTTTCTTTACTTTTTCTTGTTCTATATTCATAACCACAACCATCTAGATTTTCATGTCTAGCACTATTACAAACCAAACCATCTTTACATTGATCATCTCTAATACATGATTCCTTATTCTCTCTTTTTTCCATACACCTGTACAGATGACAAATTTTATTTCCTGCCCTTCCTCCAATAGCTCTAGCAATTTCACTAGTATTATCTGGGTCTTTACAATCATCATCATTATTTACATCACAATCCAATTTACCTTCTCTATATAATTTCTTTTCATCCGGGTTTTCAGTCCATGGCCATACACTATCATCAGTATACCAAGGTTTAACGGAATCTGGAGCTCTTTTTATAGGTTCAATATATAAATTCTGAGGATCCTTGATAAATTCTCCTTCAGTGCAAAATTGAGTGTCTGGATCTGTACATTTAACATCCTTACCATCTTTATCTTTTAAATTACCAATTTTTGGCATACAAGTTTGAGTAATTCTTGCTTGAGTAGATGTTGGCCATTGTTCCATCATATTATTATTTTTATAAGTACTATAATATTTAGTATAAGGTGGACACCCATCACCTGATCTAGAAAGTGATTTACCAGCTAATTTTTCACCAAATCTTTGTCCTTCTTTTTCAACACATTCACCTCTTTCAGAATCGTAGGTTAATTGCATAGCTTGGCAATATTCTTCTGTCAATCTACATGATCCATTTTCTGAATTATATTTAAAATTACCTTTTCCTAGAGAGCATAAATGATCACCTTCGCAGAAAACTTTAGGAGCTTCATTAACTTGAATACATCCTATATTATCTCTCCATTCACTATAAGGATATTTTTTTCTAAAACCTTTTGCATCAGGTTTTACATCAGCTTCTTTTTTGGAAAAATTTAAACAATGTTCTTTTTTGAATTCACATTTAGGTTTTCCAGTAATTTCATCTTCATAGTAATTATATCCTTTAGACATACATAATTTTGCAAATGCATATTTTTTTGCATCATATATATCACTTTCTTTTAATTTAATACCACCCATATTAATTCTTTTCTCCAAGTCAGAGGCTTCCTTTTTTATTCCATTAATAAATCCTTCAAAATCTTTAGGTAATAATAATCTGTTGACACTAATATTCCCAACATCTAAATAATAATCAGTATTATCTGGATCTTCTATCCATATTTTTTCTTTTTGTTTTAGCCAATCTTCCGGCAAATTACTTCTATTATCTTCAATATCAGATTTTTTAATCTTAAATATTCTTGGAATACCTGTTCTCTTTTCCAAATCTTTTGTTATTATATTTCCATTATTATCTTTTAATGCAATACCATCATCTCCATATTGAACTTCATTTATTGCCCAATTACCAACGTAATTTTCGTCAATTTTTGCATTAGAATTATCAACTCTTTGCTTAAATATATATTCATCATTACTGTCTTTTCTTGGCATTCCTTCTTTATCATATAAAGGTAAATCCATTACAGCAAACCCATTTCTATCAATTGTCCATTTTGATTGTCTTGTTACATTAAAAAAAGAGTCTTTTGGTATTTCAAGTAATGGTATATTTTTATCTCCCCAATATTTAGGAATATCTCTTTGGTAGTAAACTTCTAAACACGATCCTTCATCACCACAATTAAATGCTCCATTTTTATCTTCTTTTATTACATCATCGTAATCAGCAATCCAATCAGGCTTTGCTACTTGACAATCTTTACCATACCAATCATCTTTACAATCACATAATTTTGAAGCTTTATCACATGTCCCATTAGTTTCGCCTTCATCGTTTTTCTTTTCACAATCTTTAGGACATCCATTTGCATCTTTTTCTTCAGTAAATTTTTCTATATTTGAACATTGTGATAAAATTTTATAGGTTAAAAGAGCTAAAATTATTATAAAAATTTTAACATATATTTTTTTATCTAACATTTTTTCTATATATTAATATACATTATAAAAAATGATAATTTTAATAACAAAAATAATAATTTTTATAGTAATTTTAATTTTACTATATTTTTTTACTTTAAAAAAATATGTTGGAAAATATGTTGATAATTATGGAGAAATAATTAATCATTTATACTATTCAAATAATCCATCAAAAGATAAAACTGGATTATATAATTCAGATATTAAAAACGAAGAAACACCCAATAGTCTAAGAATGAGATTTATTGAATACGATGAAGATGGAAATCCAATTAGTACCGGAACAGATTCAACAACTAGTTCTAATAATGATAAAACTGATTCAACTGATTCAACTGATTCAACTACTTCTACATCTTTAGCTCCAGCTCCAGCTCCAGCTCCTGGTCCAGCTACAAATGATTATGCTTGTTCTGTTTGTTCACAATTTACAAATATTGATGATGATGGAGATAAAATTTGTTTTAATGATGATCCAACAGGAAAAGAAGTATTATGTAGTTGTAGAAAAGTATGTAATAAGTGTCCTGAGATGTATTTTGATAAAATGGTAGATGGTTATAAAAGTAGATTTATTGAGAAAAATAAACCTGGATCTACTAAAGAGTGTATTTGTAATCAAGAAGAAATAATTAGTTTTAGAGGAGATAAATGTGATGAACCACCAGTTGGACAACCTAATCAACCACCTCCTGTAATGCAACAATTATCTTTAGCAATGTTTTTAATGCAAGCACAAGATTTATATGAATTAGGATGGATAGCAAGAAATGCTAGGAAAACAAAAGCTAGATTAGGTCCTTTCACTGATTTAGGTAATGATGGTAGTAAATTTATTTCAAATTCAAAAAAAGCATTAAAAAAAAATAAACTAAAACTACCAGATGATTTGTTAGGTGAAATAGATGAAATTTTTGACAAATGTGATACTAATTTTAAAAAAATGCAGGGATTCAAACAAAAATGGTTTCATCAAATTGATGTACCCTTACAGAGAATTAATGATGATTTTATAAATATTGGTAGAGATATTGATTTAGTTGAATGGAAAATGAAACAACTTGGATATTCTGATGATGTTATTGATGCTGCATTAAAACCTGCAAGACAAGCACGAAGTGTACAGAAATCAAGAAGTTTTAGAGATGTTATAAAATTAGTAGAGCCTGATAGTGCTGCTGAATTAAGAATGGCTAGTACTCAAGAATTATCTGGAAAAATTAGTAAAAATTTAGATGAAGTAGGTGATTTAGGTGATTTAAGAAAGGGTTTAGATGGTATAGATGGTGTAGATGCAAAGGCACTTGATACTATGTTTGATGGATTATCTGATTTTTCAACAAGTGTTAAAAATATGAATATCGGAAAAGGTTTAGCTGTTGGATCTAAAAAGGGTAATATTGGAAAAATGTGGTTCTGGTCCAGAAGAAATAAAGCTTTGAAAAATGCGGTAAAACCATTATTTAAAAATAGTTTAAAAACAATAAATAGTATAGATGAAGTTCTTGAAGGATTAGAAAGTATTGCAAATAAATCTGATGATGTTCTCACTAAAATAGATGATCTAAAAAAACTAAGAAAAATT
>Ga0222716_10004996_pt1 | contig 10353 bp, 13 predicted proteins | sample C33_13DmetaG_FD_165044 | JGI IMG/M metagenome (GOLD analysis project Ga0222716, IMG submission 165044) | Estuarine water microbial communities from San Francisco Bay, California, United States - C33_13D | ecosystem: Environmental > Aquatic > Marine > Unclassified | place: USA: California...
GGGCTTGTTGTTCACAGGCTTGTTCGCGTTTGCATTTGCATTCACAGGCTTGTTGTTCGCGTTCGCGTTCGCGTTCGCGTTTGCATTCGCAGGCTTGTTGTTCGCGTTCGCGTTCGCGTTCGCGTTCGCGTTCGCGTTTGCATTCGCAGGCTTGTTGTTCACAGGCTTGTTGTTCACAGGCTTGTTGTTCGCGTTCGCGTTCGCCGTAGACTCCTTTTTGCACCTACCCATCATACGATTGAACATACCACACTTCTTAGAACCATTCGCAACAGCACCAGTGGCAACCGCAGCAGCACCAGCGGCAGCACCGGCGGCAGCACCGGCACCTGCCGCATTCTTCTTCTTGTACATCCAATTGAACATACCAGGCTTCTTTGGACCATTCGCGGGCGAAGGTTGCTTAGCGTTACCGGTGGGTGCATTTGTACCCTGATTCAGGAACGCAGGTTTCTTCTTGAAACCGTTTCCAAGCTGTACCGATTGAGAACCCCCAGAATTACCCGTACTCATTGCCGGTGGTTTGAGTTTCAGTTTATTGGGGAAATTAGCTTTGGTTCCACCCGCATTTTGGTTTCCGGAACCTGTGTTGGGAGAGATGAACGATGGTTTGAGTTTCAGTTTATTGGGGAAATTAACTTTGGTTCCACCTGCATTTTGGTTTCCAGAATTCGTACTAGGGGCGATGAACGACGGTTTAAATTTCAACTTTTTAGGGAAATTGAGTGTAGTTGTACCGGTATTCTGGTTTGTCTTAAACGTCAAACCGTTTTTGTTACCCGATAAATTGACCCTCGTGTTATTGGCACGATTCCTATTGAAATTGTTATTGATGCGGTTCGCGTTCACGTTCGCGTTTCCACCAAAATTATTGAAATTTGATTTTCTATTCTCAGTGTTGTTAAATGCCGAATTATTATTGAAATTATTGCGGTTATTGTTTCGCACTGCTGTGTTGAGGTTGTTCACTGCTGTGTTGTTTCGCACTGCTGTGTTGATGTTGTTCACTGCTGTGGTGGGTACGTCTTTGGGTATGAGACGCTTCGACACAATTTTAATTGGTTCACGGACTTTCAGATACCTGAGACGTTTACCGATTGCGTCGACGAGTTGTTTTTTGGTCTTTTGTTCAATCTGAGACGTGAGACCAATTTTACGCGCAATTCGTTTAAGTTCGGCTCGCTTCGTAGCGGAATCAAAAAGTAGCTCGTAATCTAGGTGTTTTAGTGGCGACGAACGATCGATTAAATACGTTCGATCGGCGGTCATCACGAGTGGTGGTAAAGGAAGCTTCCCACCGTGAATGTTATCATACGCATCACACATTTGTTTTCTTGTGAGTTTAACGTCTTCCCCAGTCTGCAACTTAATAGTTTTTCTGAGGTTTTCGATGTCGGCGTCTGGATCGCACGCCTCCGTCATTTATATTAAACTAACAAAAAAAGTATTATCGAGATAAATACCCTATATTGTACAACTTTACCTTTTCTTCATATGTCATGTTAAAATTAAACACATTCGTATCTCTGACGTTTATATCTATTACGTCCACTGGTAAATCATACTCAACTCGATTCTTGAGTGAAGAACGTACCAACGCTTCTACGTATTGTTTCGGTGTTTCTATATCTTCCTGAAATATGCGATCCATTCGTATTTTTATACACGTCACTTCGTGCGGTTTTTTATTTAGAAATGGGTTGATGGGAAATTGTTCCTGTGTACCACCATCCACGTATGTTTTACCCTCGTACTTACCACATGAGAAAATGAGGGGTATAGCGATGCTCATGCACACTGCATCAATTACTTTCATATCCGGGTGTGTATCCTTTGAAAAATATACAGTTTCATTGGTATTTAAGCAAAATGCAGAAACGTATATCTTCATTTCCAAATCATTGAATGTTGGGTCACAACCACAAATATCCACAAGTTTTTTACGGATTGGAGTCATCGACACAAAACCAAATTTAGTAAAGAATGAACCGAGACGTACCTTCACCAATTTTGAAATGTTCAAATTGAGAGAAATATCCAAAATTTCGTCGACCGACATACCCAGTGCCAAAAACAACGCCAATATGGATCCAGCTGAAGAACCTGAGATTTCTTGAACTTCAGCCAATTGAGATTCGTGAGCTTTTAAAGTCCCTATGAGCGAGTATATAGCCATGGATGCTGGACCCAAGACGAGATACTTCATCTTCTTACTTAGTAGAATTGAGGAAATTGACGACGTAAAAGCGCGAAAATGACCGCGTATACCACCGTATGAATCATCGCCGATTCTACACTTGTCTGCCCAGACTGGAAGACCCCACCCGAACCGGGAGGAATGGTCAACAGGAGACCGGGACTGAGCGCGACGAATAGAGATGTGGTCACGATGAGATCGGTCTGTGTGAGAACCAGACCCATAGCCTTCGCGATGACACTGTACGCGAGGAAGAACACGAGGGCGTGGAAGAACACAGACATTTGATCTGTTTGGCGGTTCATAAATTTTACACTTGAACCATCGGTCTTGAGAACCATACCGGGGCTCAGTGCGAGAAAAAGGGCTGCAGGTACGGCGACTTTCTGTGTGGTAATATCCGGAAGCATTGTTAATATATGCTCATATAATTTTCAGCAAAGTCCACGAAATGATAAAACGTGACACCACGCATCATTTCTTCGTGAAGACCGTTCATGTTAATGATGCGCCTGAGATGTTTCCATATGTAATGAAGTTGTTCTTCGTGTTCAGATGTGGTACGTTCTTGATACGAATCATGTTCCTCATAACAAAATTCTACAAAGTCGCAAAACTTTCCTGAGTGACCAATGTATGCGTCATCCAACAATGTAATCATCGTATTCCACATATGGTGTAGTTCATCTGAGTATTCGACTTCCCAGTCTTCGATATTCAGAGGAGTGTGTTCATTATTAAATTCGTCATCATCGCTGACACAGGCATCAAAGCCAATGTTCGCTTCGTCGACGTACTGGCTCCAAACCATTGTTGTATTTCTACTTATCTTCATTCACGGGCTTTTCTTTTATACCTGTTAGCGAGAGTGAAGTTGATTCTTTCACTTTAAGGTTATCCTGGATAGCGTTTAAAGCTCCTTCAACCTTCGTCTCATCTCCACCAAAGAACGTCATGAGACCATCCTTGATGGCATCCTTGTTCATTCCAGATTTGCGTACACTCTTACGCAGACTAATCTTCCCCTTTCTGAGGTTAATGGTATCAATACCCTGAGAAACCATATGCTTCTTCACATTCTCCTTGAGACGTTTCTCTTCCTGGTTAAGGACCTTGATATCAGATTTCGCTTCAGCAAGTTGTTTAGTGAGATCTACCAACTTGGATACACTTTCACTGAGTTCGTTCGTTACAGAAGTCATTTAATGAATATAGTGTTTAAATCTTTAAGCGCACAAGCCACGCTGCATAGTGTCGGGTGTGATGGTAGAATTGTTCCACACGAAGGGCGACTTGGGGTTAGGGGGGTCCTTGCGGATCTGCTGGTTCGCGTTGCGGAGCGCACCACCGATGGTCTCGGGGTAGCCAACCTGAGCGCGGGGCTCGAGGAAGTTCTGACCCTTGAGCACATCCTCTGGGGCAAACTGACCGAAATCCTCCTTAGAGGCCACCTCGCGGGGGAGGAGGGAGGACGCGAGACCGGTACCCTTCTCCATGCCGGGAGCGGCAGTGGCGGGACCGATGGCGGAAGAAGAACCGAACGAACTGTATTGCTTCTCCGTGATGGAATAGTTCGAAGACTTGTTCACGACAAATAGGAGATAGATCACAACAGCGATGGCAGCGAACATCAGAATTTGCTGAGTGCGACCCTTCATCATAGTTTATATATTAGTAACAAATTTTTTTATTTAGTCAGAATGTCGATCCGTTCTTTGATCGTCTCCTGAGTTTCCACTGGCTCTTCGGGCTCGGGCTCAGGCTCAGGCTCGGGCTCGGGCTCGGGCTCGGGCTCATCGACAAAAGCGTACTCGTCTGGGTATACGTCAATTACCGGTTCTTCCTTTACTGGGTCATCATGGACCCGGACCTGGACAACATTCCAATGTCCACCGAACGCCTTCTTAGCAAACCAGAGGCCGGCAAACTCGACAATGACGTCACACGTTTTACCCACTTGAACCGAGTCGATATCGAGGGATTCCTGGTTGGTGTTGAAAATGCGGACGGGTGGGTCGGTGATCATATCGGCAGTCATCTGTTCACCTGTGATGACACTCCGGTACGCACCGGTAATAACCTTCTCAGAGAGCTGCTTACCAAACCACTCCACACAATTATCATGGGCAGCAGAGAGGTTCTGGGATTCAATGGCAGTAATCTTGTTGGCGTTCGTCTCGGAGTTGATGTCAAATACCATCTCTCCTGACACTTCAGATACTGTGACGGCGTTCAACTGAACGAGACATTTTCGCATGTCATCATTGGTAGCCTTCACAAAATAAAGACCATCGTCACCTTTAGCTGGGGTGTTATAGAACATTATGATTACACTACGGTTTACTTCTTTAAACCAATAAAAGGTATGGTAGATGCATCGTCTAAAACCTTCTTGTTAATCCAATTGTCTCGCCCCGCCTTGTACCCATACAGTGTTTTGGGTATATTCAAATTTTTAGGTAACCTTTTGGCCTGTGTGGGCCTGAGTGTAAACTCATTTTTTACGTAGGCGTTATTTTTTACGTTTTTCCATTTCATTGTTTTAACATTGAACCTCTGGTTTCCGTGAGACTTGTTGAATCCTTCTACATTTACATTATTTGTCACAGATTTGAGACCGTGTACGATTTGCTTTGATAAGCGCTCTTTAGACGGTTCTGTTGTGTACCTCTTGTATTTGTACGGATCCACCTTTTTTGCCTTTTTGATGTTGACATTTCTGTGTACGGGTGCAGTCTTTCGTATACCCAATTTCGAACGAATCTTTTTGAACACAGTGTCCATAGAATCCGAGCCGGTCACTCGCTTGTCAAACAACTTTCCAAGTTTTACGAGACGGAGTCGATCCTTGATCTTTTTTTCCGGCCTGAGTTTCAGTTTCTGCATGAGATAAATGTCCTCAATCAAAAATTCTTTACTCGCGATGTATATCTTTTGGTTATTGATCATTTTTCCAGAAACAGGATTCCTATACACGACACCTTTTTGTTTCGTTTGTGCCACTTCATATCCAAATTCTTGTGGACGCATGAATGGAATGTCCATTATACCACCGAGTGTATGTTCTTGAATACGACCAGACTCGGGTGAATAAAAACGGATGTTTAGGTCGAGTGCGAATAGTTCCACATCGATGAACACATCGCTCTTGGATGGTTTATTTGTCGATCCACTCTTTTTCTTCTTGATGAGTGTGTATCGCCTGGTGACATAAGGACCGGATTTACTGAACCCAATTCCCAAAAACTTGAAGAGTTTATCATGTTTTGTTCGAAAAGATGCGATTCGATTTTTGATCCGTGCGTTGAGACTCTTTGCGTATTTACCCAACATGTCCCATAGTAGAAGTTTAAGTGCTTGAAGTTTACCAAAGTATTTGGTATTTGTTTTCATGAAAGGAACAAACTTCGCGTCAATGTCGGTGGTCACGATACGATCTTTAAAATCCACATACAGATTGAACGCTTCACCCCCACTCACGATGAGATCACCAGACGATTTCAGTTTTTGAGTGAGTTCCCCGATCGTGTCCAAAATTATGTCACGAATGGAATCAGTTACTATCACGTATATCATCTTTTCGAGATTTTTATCAGAAAAATTATCGTGTAGACGCTGTCTGAATTTACCGAGATCGCGTGGTTCATTCCTATCGAAATATTTTTTCAATTTCGCATCTTTGAAAAATAGATTTTCATTCATGAAACGATCAATGGCAACTTTCGAATAACTTTTTTCATCCATTAATATATCGTGATATAATAATATGGTCTGTAACGTTATCGACGAATGTAGGTGTTACGGGTACTCGATGAAGGAACAATTTTGTGGTGTGCGTCGGGGTCCGAATGTTCTCCCATGTCCCAACGACTGCTGCGCTGGTGGATGTCCGACCAAATATCCCTTCCGAATCATACCCAGACCCAAACCTCCCAAACACAAATCAAGTCTTCGAGACATGGACCTTAAAGTCCTACTGTTTTTTACCATCATTTTAGGTTGCATTTTCTTACTGCTACTCTGACTTAAAGATTACTTCCGTAAGAAAGATATAATGTCTCTCGAAACTATCCAAACCGAAATCGCTGCTCTCCGTTCTGATGTCAAGTCTCTTGTTAAGCTCGTCCGTAAGGTTAAGAGCATCCAGGAGGACCCCGATGGGGAGAAGGCTAAGAAGCGCGCTGAGAACAACGGCTTCAACCGCAAACAGGAAATCACACCTAAGTTGCGCGAGTTCCTCAGCCTTCCCGAAGGCGAGCTCATCTCCCGCTCTGAGGTCACCAAGTTCGTGAACAAGTACATCATCGACAAGGGTCTCAAGCATCCCGAGAACGGTCGCCAGATTGTCCTCGACGATAAGCTTCGCGATCTCCTCGCACCCCCTGCGGATGTTGTCGTGACGTACCTTAACCTCCAGAAGTACCTTTCTCCTCACTACGTCAAGAAGGAGGCTTAAAAAATAAAAACATATACTAATAAATCATGGTGACGTTTGTCACGAAACCTCAAATAGAACAACTTGTTGGTACAAAGATCAAAAACCTTGATTTGTACCAAAAGGCTTTTACACATAAATCTGCTCTCAAGGAGTATGAACAATTTACGGAGTCGTTTGAAACTCTTGAATTTATTGGTGATTCTGTACTCGGGTTTGTGATTACCAAGTTCCTGTTTGATCAATATGAAAGTCGCCAAGAGGGTTTCCTCACGAAAGCTCGTACAAAGCTTGTTCGTGGCGAAACATTAGCTAGTATTGCGACGAAATTGGGTCTGGACAAGTTGGTCATCATGGATGAGAAGGGTATGCGTAACGGTTGGAATAACAACCCCAAGATTTTGGAGGATGTGTTCGAGGCACTCATAGGAGCTATCTACATGGATATCGGTTTGTTACATGCGAAGGAGTTTGTGCTTAGAATTTACAACGATCCGAAGTTTATCGACATGAATCTCATCATGATTGACGACAATTTCAAAGACCATCTCATGCGCTACTGCCAATTGAATAGTTTACCATTACCCGAGTATCGTGTATGCGCACACCATGAAGGCCTTTTCTACATAGACATTTTTGTAAATGGTCAGTTTATGAGTAGGGGTTATGCGAAAAGTAAGAAACAAGCTGAACAAAATGCAGCTAAGTTATTCTTTGAACAACTTAAAAAGTACAATGTACAGTAATTTAATATGCATCCGAATGTCAAAAGGCTTTTGGACCTTGAATTCGATGAACAGAGAAGTGAGGCTTGGTTAAAATTGCGCGGGAACATGCTGACCGCATCGGACGCAGCTACAGCTATAGGCGCAAATAAGTATCAAACACCTGAGGATCTTATTCGTAAAAAGTGTGGATTGGGTGAACCTTTTCTGGGCAATGAGGCCACCGCGCATGGGACTCGCCTAGAACCGATTGCGTGTGAAATGTTTGAACAGAAGTATGGTCTGAAGGTGTATGAACTCGGTCTTATTCCCCACAAATCCTATCCATGGTTAGGAGGATCACCCGATGGACTTACAGAGAATAACTGTTTACTTGAGATTAAATGCCCGTTGAGAAGAAAAATTATTCCCGGGGAAGTACCCCTATGCTACGAAGCTCAGGTACAAACTTGTATGGAGATTATGGACGTAGAGAGCTGTTATTTTGTACAATATGCAGATCACTCAGTGACCTGGCCGGCACCAGAGGTGTTTGATGTCACCATCGTTCCTCGTGATCGTGAATGGTTCAAGAAATACTTACCACTGATGGATGCGTTCTGGAAGAGGGTTTTGTATTATAGAGAACATCTGGATGAGTGTCCGAAAGAGAAAGAGAAGGTGAAGAGACCGCGTAAGAAGAAAGAGCTACCTCCAACTGTCTGTGAGGTTCAAGCACTCCCCGAAGAAGACTTTTATCAAGACGATTGAATTCTCTCTATCATAGCAAGTTTGTCTTCCTCTTCATATGAATCACTCTTCGATAAATTATCCTCAGCTAATAACCACTGAGAGTTCAGATAGTGCCAACAATACTTATTATCATTTGGCAAATCCCATGCAGAGCATGGAATTATCTCATCTATGTGAACCTCATCTTCTTCTGTTTTAGGTCTTCCGTACCTGTCTTCAAATGTTTTGTGGAGATACTTCAACCATTCCTCCGTTGTCATACAGAGGTCATCGAGTGTATGTGTAGGATTTGGGGAATTTATAACACTCCGTCTCCTCGCTCTCCTTAACTTTGCTATATAACCATGTGGGTTACATGTTTTACAAGACCCACGTTCTCTGTTATGTTTACATATACCTACCCCACATTTCTTGCAGACTGAACGATATTTATTGTGTTCACATATGGCGCCACCAACTTTCAATCCCAAATTCAATCCTTCTTCTTTACACTCGGGGTTTGAACATGTATCTGCTCTTTTATCACACAGGCAATACCATCGTTTCCCTTTCTTGTAAAATTTAGGAGGTTCTCAAGGTATCTCTTCCATATAGTTTATGTAGCAGTCTTCTTTAATGTCATACTTCGCGAGTGTTTCTGGTTTCGGTATTTTTCCAGTCTTTTCCATTTGGCGTAAGACTTCTTTGCGCGCACGCTTATACATAAAGTTGGGATCTTTTTTACACTTTTCGTATCTCTCGGAGTAGGATTTACCGGGTGTAGTGTTTAGACACCGCATATCCTTTGATTCCCGTTCGCTCACAAGCCTCTTGTAAAAGTCATTGATTGGTTGGTTCTCTCGAAGGATGTGCATCACACTCAGAGTTGATGTCTCCGTGTAGTCATCCCAACCCGCTATGAGGAGATTCTTCACCTCTTTGTACTTCTCAGGCTCTTTATTGATTTTGTAGTCAAGTTTGGACAACCATCTCTCTACCCCGTAACAGGCGTTCCAGTTCTTGTTTAGGGTCACCAGTGTTAGGTAGGGGTTCATATCAGTATACTTGTTATACAGTCTCTCATTTAGTTCATCTTGTGTTATAGACCTGTAAGGGCAGTCTTCATTTGTTGTAATTCTACCCACCCAAAAGGAATTCAGGGTTTCATTTTCCAAAATGTAGAAAATGGTTGGACGACCCATCTATCTATATCTGAGAAAATAAATGTCAGTAAAATTTTACCGATTGTACTGGGGATTTTACATTTTTCATATTTTTGAAAATCTGTCAACAACTGGGGGACTACCCCTCCTCAACTTTATTTTCATACTACAAAAACTTTAACTTTAGGATTTAAAGTTTAAAAATTTCAGATCTAAGTTTAGAAGTACTAGTCCCCCAACTGTTGACAGAAAGTGTGGTCATCATATATGTTAAAGATAAAATCTGAACTATGTTTAAGATGGAAGAAGAGAATGTCACACTTCCCAAGCCACCGGAAGGGTACGAGTATAAATTAGTGTCTACCAAAAAGAAACCACGAGTCAGTGACAAAGACCCATCTGAACTGACATCGAGGCAATTGGCAACCCGAAAGTACTATGAAAAAAATAGACAGAAGATAAGTGAAGACAGACTAAAACGTTATCACGAAAAAAAGAATTCTGTCAACAACTGAGGGACTACCCCATCTCAACTTTTATTTTTCTCACATGAAAAGTTTGATTATACTTTAAAAGTTTTTTGAAAAATAAAATTAAGTTAAACCCTACTAGTCCCCCAACTGTTGACAGAAAACCTAAGTGAACCATCTACATAACAAAAACATCTCAAAAAAAATGAAGATTGAAGGTCTCAATGGACGTCTTTTCGCGCCTTACCAGTGTGATGGCGTGAAATGGATGCTCGGTATGGAACACCAAGCGTCTGGACCGAAAGGTGGTTTCTTATGTGACGAAATGGGTCTGGGTAAGACTATACAACTCGTGGCGACTATGCTTGGTAACCCCAAGCCTCGTACACTTATCATCGTACCCAAATCTATTATCACACAATGGTCGGAGGAAATTGCAAAGTTTGCGCCGGGTTTACGAGTCAGTGTCTTTGATGGACCGGATCGTGCACTCGACCGCACCGCTGACGTGACACTCGCGCCATACACGTTACTGACTACGAAGGGTGGGTCACCGGATGCGAAGACACCTCTCCATATGGTTCGCTGGGATCGAGTCATTCTTGATGAAGCCCATGAGATTCGAAACAAGGGATCTAAACTGTACAAGAGT
>Ga0222716_10004999_pt1 | contig 10350 bp, 13 predicted proteins | sample C33_13DmetaG_FD_165044 | JGI IMG/M metagenome (GOLD analysis project Ga0222716, IMG submission 165044) | Estuarine water microbial communities from San Francisco Bay, California, United States - C33_13D | ecosystem: Environmental > Aquatic > Marine > Unclassified | place: USA: California...
ATCAAAAAGAGGAGATGGTTTCACCTATTTTCAATTGGAAGAAAAGACAGTTCCAGGAGGTAATAACTTTGTTAAAGCAGTTAATATACGATTCACTTCAGAAATAAACAGCAGAGGTTATTCAGGACACTATGGAGGAACGGCGGTTACATTTGCTTTTAAGGGTATAGATGGATTAGTTCAAGATATATCAATTACATTAGCAAATGCTGATGCAACCGAATCAGGAAAATCAACAACTCAAGGTATATTATCTTTTATATATGATTCTACATGGAAAGGCGATGGACGAGGTCAGATGGTTTTTAATGGAATAGAATATACTGGTACACAAGACCATTTAGAGCATCACAATTTAGCAGATGCTTTTGATTTTAGTATAGGTTCAAGTGTGGTTCCAGCAGGAGATTTCTTTAATCTCAAACAAGAAAGTCAATCATTTACTATTCCTAAAGGAGCATATGATCCAAATGATTTAGCAAGAATAATTACTGATAATTGTGTTAAAAGACCTAATAACCAATTTACTCCATTTGATACAGGTGATATCCAAGTATTTCCATTTTCTACCCCAATGTATGGAAAAGCAAATAATCAAAATGGTAGTGGAGAAATGTATTTTCTCAGTTCAGATTCACAAGTATTATTGAATTTAACACGAGGTGCTAATAATGTTCCTATTTGTGGTTGCAATCAATTTAGTTTTATTTTTGATGAATCAACAAGGACTTTTAAATTTGTTTCACTTCATACCCCCTATTATGTTGATATATCAGCAGGAGGTCAAAGTAATTTACAAATAGGAAATAAATATACAGTTAGAGGTAATTCATCAAATAATGAGAAACAACCATTTATGGATTCTAAAAGGGGAGAGATAATATTTATGGGATTATCTGCTGTGGATGAAAGTGGAGATCAAGTTGATTTTTGGTTTGGAAAATTGGGATTGAATCCAACTATTTTAGCAGGGGGTCATCAAAATTATAATCCTTTTAAATATAGAACAACTGGTGGGGTTGATGTAACGGTTAATGTTCCTTTTATGGTTTTGGAGCCCGGAGTAAATCAGACAGACGCATTTTTAGGAGCGGATTCAATTATGGATGATGGTATTTTTGTTCCTACTACTGCTGATTATAATAAAACAATTAATTTTGCTAATTTGATGACTACTCCTGTTTTTGGATTAAAAACACTAGGAGAAATTACAGACACTCAAGGATACTTTTTAATAGAAATAGCAGGATATAATAATAATGTTAGAGTAATAGGAAATAGTGATATTGGAGCAAATATTAGTGCTATTGTTTCAAGATATTACGCATCAACCGCATATACTAATGGATATGTAAGCGATGCTATACCTTATATACATAGAGGAGATCCAATAACTTTATCTAATTTTAGAATTAGAATCCTAGACCCAGGCCATAAAATTTCAGCAGATATTGGAAATGATAGTTCAATTTTTCTAACAATAAATCGTGCATTACAAAATCCTGAACCAGTTGAAGAATCAAATTCAAAAAAATAATATTGTTTTAATATATAATGAAAGAAATTCTTGAAAGTTATAAATTACCTGAATTAAAAAAGATAGTTAGAGCAACTAACATAACTGGTTATAGCAAGTTAAAAAAAGATGAATTAATTAAATTAATGATGCGACCTGAACATGCTGATAGATTTAAAGATTTGAAAATGAAAGGTGAAAGAATTTTACCAAAAGGAAAAAAGGTGGTTAAACAATTAAAATCAATTGTAAGTGGAAAACCTAAAACTAAAAAAGGTAGAGAAAGATTAGCAAAAATTAAACAAGATGAATAAATTTAAAAATAAACTAATAAAATTCCAAAAAGGTGGTCGTTTTGAAAAAATAAAATTGAGAATTTTAATTAAATACGGAAAAAAAAAAAAATTCTTTATTTAATTGAAATTATGAAAATTAAAATTTAAAAACGACCACCTTTTTTTTAAAAAGTAGTTCCAATAAATGCACATAATAAAACTAGACATGTTCCTAATATAGCAACACCGATAGCCAAACATAAGAATTTTATTTTTTCTCTTCTTAATGTTCTTCTATAATGATAGTCTGCGAAGGTTTTATAAAACATAATATATATATAATATATAATATGGATAAAGTTCCTGAAAATGTTGTTAATAAAAAATTATATCTTAAGGCAATATCAATTGTATATCCAAAATATAAAAGACCAAGTTTATATCGTTCTATGGCGTTACAGAAGGAGTATATGGAATTAGGTGGAAAGTATAAAGGAGATAAACCTAAAAAAGGTGGAGAAGGAAAAAAATGGTTAAGTGAAAAATGGATTCAAGTTGTACCATTTCTTGAATCAGGTGAAAGAATAAAATGTGGTGAGGGTAAAGATTCAAAAGGTTGTCGTCCTACTGTAAGAGTAGATGCTAGAACACCTATTACAATTTCTGAATTGATTGAGAAACATGGAAAAAGTAAATTATTAAAATTTGCTAAAAAGAAAAAAGCAAATATGGATTTGAGAGCAAATTGGAAAGAATTAAAATTCAAATAATTCTTTAATTAATTTTTTAGGTATTTTATACCTTTCAAATTTTGGAATACCTTGAGTTCCTGTTCTGCTTCCTCTTGGTGCTTTTATATGAGAGCAGTTATCTTTTTTTTTACATTTTTTTGGTAGAAAATTTATTTTATTTGTCCATATTGTTGTTGGTTTCATTCTATTAAAACCATATTTACAATATGAAATATCATATCGTGGAAATTCTTTCATAAACCAAACCATCCTTGCAGTTGGATTTTCAACAAAATAAATTAAATTTGGATTTTTATTAATATGATATTTTAAACATTCTTTTAATTTATCAAGAATTTTTAAATGTAATTTTGCTTTTTCACTTACAGGTTCTTTATCTTTATTAAATGATTTTGAACCTGAAGCCATACTATAAACTGAACAATCAGGAGATGCCCAAATTATATCAGGATTTATTTTTTTATAATCCCAATCTAAAAAATCAATACAAATATCAGGATTATGTTTTTTTTCAATATCTAATCCAATATATTTCCATCCTTTTTCTTCAATTATAGATTTTAATGATTTTGTCCCACAAAATAAATCTAATACTAACATAATATTTTATAGTAAGATCTTTATTCAAATTAATAACTGTAACTTTTTTTTAATTTCTTTTTTTGATTTTTTTTTGGTTTTTTTATATCGAATATCTGATATAATTTCTTTTTTGGTTTCTTTTTTTCAGGGTCTTCTTTTTTCGTGATCCTTTCAATCATTTTTTTATCTTGTGATATATCCATTATAATAATAATAGATTATTTTTTTGAATAATTAGTTTGCATGGAAACGCTATGAAGCATCTTATCCGCCACTTCTTCTTTTTCCGTATTTTCTGCTGGAAAGTGATGACTTATGAATATATGACGAATTAAAGAAATTCCCAAACGCTTCCCAGTTTCCTCAAATACCCTATTCATATATTTTGATAAACTATTAGGGGTCATAGGTTTCTTTCTATTATTAACTAATAAATAACCTGAATCATTTATCTTAAACCATTTATTCAAGATATTATTTAATTTTTTGCCAATTTTTATTTTCTTGATTCCATAATCTCCACTAGTCTTATAATTTCCAAGATGGAAAAACTTTTTCCTTTTTGAAACATCAACTATATAATTTTCTTTTAATTCTTTTTTTGATAAATTTCCGTAATCTTTTTCACATATCAATTTCATAGGACTATAATCAGATCTGAGCGGTGGATTTTCGTCACTTATTACATATAATGCTCCAGTTACATATCTTTGGATTTGGTCAAATTCTTGAGGAGTTAATTTCTTTTTATCCCATAATCTCATTCTAGTTATTTCACGACCTTGTCTTTCAATCTCTTTTATGAGTTCAGGTAATTCCACCCAATTTTCTTCTTGTGAATCACTCTTTTCCTGCTTAATTATTTTTTGATTATATTCATCAGTTAATTCATTCATTTTTTCAGTATAGAAATCAATTAAATTCTTTTTTGCATCAACCGCCTTTAAAAATACTACAATAGTTGCTAAATAGGTTTTCTGAGTTGCTTTCTTTTTCTTTAGTAGAGCAGCCATGATATTCCCACCATTTTGTAAGAATAGTAAATTATTTATTTTTTTAATTCCAACTTCTCGAGCCAACTTATTCAGATTGTTAATATAAGTTTTCTGTGAAGATTCTTTAAGATTAGGTCTTTTTTCTTTTAGTATTTGAAGAAGTTCAATATTATAATCCATAGTTTTATGCTTAATTACTCTATATAAAGAATTTAATTTAGTTATATATTCGTGATAATTTAAAAATAAACTAAAAAAGTGATTGAGTGAGCCAAAAGGTGGTCGTTTTGAAAAAATAAAATTGAGAATTTCAATTAAATGCGGAAAAAAAAAAAAATTCTTTATTTAATTGAAATTATGAAAATCAAAATTTCAAAACGACCACCTTTTTAGCCAATTAAGCACAATTTAGTTTATTTTTAATTAAATATACTTTTAATATAATATATTTAAAAACAATAAGTTTATTATAAACTAAATATGAAGGTAAAAGTAAATCATAAAGAATTCAAATCAAAATCCGCCTTATCAAAATATATCACTCAAACCAAAAATGATATTGGATATTGTAGCAGTTTAAAAAATAATTATTATGAATTTTATTTATTTATGATTGAATTATTTAATAGACATCCAAGTAGTGAGATGAAAATGGAGAATATGATCGATATATCAATTGAATATAATATTTATAAACACTTAGCATTTTATATTCAAAAATCAGATGGAACAAATATGGATATTGGAATCAAAACATGTGTTGATGGAAAAGGAATGTCTGATTTAGCAAAACTAAAAGCAGCTTGTAGAACATGCATAGAACCTCAAATAGAAAACTTTAGGATTAAAAAATTAAATATGAATATTTGTCGTTTATGTAATAAAAAAATAATAAAAGCACATATTGACCATCGAGAACCATCATTTAAAACTATATTTGATAATTTTATGTCTGAGAATTCTTTTGAAATTCCTTCAAGATATGATGATGAAATTAGAACTGAAAAATGTAAATTTAGACCCCAAGAAAATGAAATAGAAATAGCATTTCAATTTTTTCATAAGAAGTTTGCTGTGCTTGAAAAGATATGTGCTAAATGTAATCTTTCAAAGGGTAAAAATTAATTAATTATTTAATTATTTCTATTTAAAATATTATCTCTAACTATATTATATAACTATGGGTTTTTCAAAATTAATTGAATGTATTAATCTTGACCGAGCTTTAAGAATTTCAACTCACACTGCACAATCCTTATCTGAAATATTCAACGGTGAATATCCTGAGTATGATTTGAAGAAGGGAAGACCATCTAAAAATTCTCATCTTCAACCTTATACTAGAGCAATTAAAATGTCTAGGGAAATTGTTAGAAATAATGGAAAAATTACTGCTCAATATAATATTAAAAAAGAAAGAAATTACGCCTCTAATTCAGTTCAACAATTAAAAAAAGATATTAGAGGTTATTTATTACATGATTATTTAGATTTTGATATTGTTAATTGTTTACCGACTATCCTTTTATATCTTGCTAAAACAAAAGATTTATCTTCTCCTAATCTTTCATTTTATGTTAATGATAGGGATAAATTTCTTAAAAAATATTCAGTTGAAAAACAAACAATTAACATGATTATTAATTCAAAAAATAATAATAAAATTTCAAAAAAACTATTACCATTTAGAGAAGAAATAGAAGAGATTGCTGGAGAATTTGGAGGAATTACAGGAATGATGAATGAAGCATATTCTATTGAAACATCTGTAGTATTAGGAATTTATGAAGATATTATTAAATATGAAATTTGTGAAAAAGATGGATTTTATATAAATAAAAAAACTCTTGAAAATTCAGGTTATTCTGTTGATAGTCTTATTTTAAAATTAAATAAATATACTGAAAAATATGGTATTAAATGGAAAAATAAAGAAATGGAAGGTGGAGAAATTGAAGTTCCATTATTAGATGTTGCTCCTGAAGATTCAAAAGATTATGAAAAGGTTAAGCAATGGTTAGATGAACAATTATTTCTTACTAGATCTCCTCCTGCTCTTTGGTATAAAACCTACGAAGAAGATGGAAAAAAGAAATTTAGACAGATAAAAATTCAGGAAGCAAATATGATTTTTAAACCTTATACTTTTATTGATGATGATAATAAAGAATATCCTATTCTTCCTAAGTGGATTGAAGACAAAGAAAGAAAGACCTATGAAGGAATAGTTTTTAAACCTTATGGAAAAAAGGGACATGATAATTCAGGTAAAAATTTTTATAATACATTTGAAGGTTTTGATATTTGGAATGAATTTGATGAATTTGATGATTTTATTGAAAATTTTGATTGTGAAAAAAAAAATGAATATTTAAAATGTTTTCTTGAATATATTACCCATCTTACTGGAAATGATGAAGAAAAAAAGAATTATCTAATTAAATGGATTTCATACCTTTTCCAGTTTCCTGATAAAAGACCTGATACTTATTTATTATTAAAGGGTGAGCAAGGAGCAGGAAAAGATACACTATTTTTAATTATTTCAAAATTAATTGGAGATATGCATTCTTATGATACTGAAAATCCTTCAAGATTACTTGGAAATTTTAATGCTGATTTAGAAGGTAAGATTTTCACAGCAATTAATGAATTAAAAGCATCTGACGGATATAAATATTCTAGTGATTTAAAAGCTATGATTACGAATAATAAAACAACTATTAACCAAAAAAATGAAAAGACATATAGACAAGAAAATTTTAATCATTACATTTTTTTATCTAATCAAGAAAAACCAACTCAAGTTGAAGCAACTGACCGAAGAGCATTTGTCTGTAATACTGGAAAAGATTTATTAAATAATAGAGAATACTGGACGAAATTTTATGAATTTCTTAAAGATAAAAATTATCTTTTGACTATCTACCAATATTTTATGAATATTGATCTCCAAGATTTTAATCCTAGATTAAGACCTATTACCAAAGAAATGAATATTATGAAAGCACAAAATATTCCTCAAGTTTATTCATTCCTGAAAAAAGAAGGTGAGAGATTAATTGATATGGATGAGGATGAAACTTGGAAATATCATCAAAAAACTAAATCATGGATTTGTCTTAAGAAAAATTTTAAAAAAGAATATATTAATTATCTTCAAAGTCTTCCATATTATGAAGACACCAATATGGAAATAAGAAAGAAGTGGAAACACTTTGATGAAGAAGGACAGATGGATAGAATTTCAGATGTTGGATTTATTAAAAAGAAAGTCAAGAGGTGTAATGTTAATTCTGAAGTTTGGATTTTTGAACCTGAAAAATTACTGGCTTATTTTGAAAAGGTCAATATGTTTCCAGTTATGGAGGAAGACCTTATAGACCTTGATGATGATTTTATGGATTCACTCGAACTATTTGAAGAAGATGATGAGAGTGATGAAGAATAACAATCTATTTATTAATTTTAATTTTATTTTAACGATTTAAAAAAAACTCTATGTATATTATATAATATAACATGCCTAGAAAAAATCCTAATAAATCATTTTACCATTACTGCACGAAGGAATTTGACGACCATAAAAACATAATCAATATAAAATTTTATATGACTTTATTTGATTTACAAAATGATTATAAGGTATCACTTCATTCAATTAATATAGCATTAAATAAAGAGGGATACAGGTTAAGAAAATATAAAAACTTTGAATTTGAAAGGGTTCATGTTCCAGTTTATAAAAGAATTATTAACGATGTATTTTCTCACCACTATTTTGAAACTGATTATAGTGATAATAATTCAGACCATGAAATAGAATATATTGAAGATTTACCTAATGGAGAAAAAAATGTGATATATAGTCATAATTAAATTAAAAAATCTCTTTAAGTATCTAATTTTACTATTAAATACCCAAAATAAACTAAAAAAGTGCTTAATTTACCCACTTAAGAGAATAAAAATTAATTTTTATTCTTAAATACTATTAAATTAAGCACTTTTTTAGTTTATTATATACTACTTAAGGAATTTATCACCAAAGAATTCTAATACTATGATAATTAGGACTACTTTCTATATCTTTTGTAAGTTTCATCTCCTTATTTCTTATACCTCCTGACCTTGCTAAATAATTTTTTCTTCTCTTCTTATCTAAATGGTCTAACTCTTTCCATAGACCAGTTTTGTCTTTATAGTGTTCCATATTTCTCGCCCCAAAGTGAATCTTTTTCCCATCAACTATTACCATTAATTTTTTATCTTTTCTTGTTGATTTCTCATAATTAAACTTTCCAATTTTTACCATATAATTATACATAAGATATTCTTAATATAGTTTTACCCTCAGTATCTGCTGTAATTCTTAATTCTTCCCCAACAATACAAGTTGATTTACAGGTGCAAAATAATTTTAATGCTTTTAATATTTTAACAATAAAACTCATATATTATCCACATATTTTTTATGCTTATTACTAAGTAGATGAAATTTTAAATTTCTTTGGATGAAAACGCCACCACACTCACACTTCTTTCTAGTTCTTAGATTTCTCATTGCTCCGCCATTTTTTTGATATAAGTCTTTTAAATAATTTGGATTTAGTTTTTTTTTATGATTATATCTTTCTTGTGGAGTTCTTCTTGGAACAATTTTATTAACACAAGTATTATTTAATATATAATGCTTTTCAATTAATTCTAAATTTAATTTTGATATACCTTGTTTTATTTCTAATATGTGCATGGTTGGTTCTTTAAGACAATTTGAACTACATAAATTGTTTTGTTTAAGATGTTGTTTATATCTATAAACTGGATCGTTTCTTGTTGAACCATAATAGCAATCCCCAGTTTCTGAACAAATTAATTTATATATATAACCAGTTTTATAATCCTCCAGCATTTAAATTTAAAAGATATTTTATTATTTATTATTAAACAAAATGTAACGAACCATTTTTTCAGAATTGGCCGGACTCCTCCTCAATAATTAAAACTTTTTTAATAATACAAATTTAATTTTTTTCTGTTTATATTTACCTTTAATTTTCTAGTATATATTTAATGAAAGATATACTGGAATCATATCGTACAAGAGATTTAAAAAGAATGTTAAAAACAAATGGAATATCAGGATATTCAAAATATAATAAAAATGAATTAATTGATTTTATGCTTCAACAAAAATATCGTAGTCTTTTTTCAAATCTTGAAATAAATACTAATTATATTGAAAATAAAAAAAATCTTGCAAAATTACAAAGAGAAGCAAATAAATTTGCTAGACAAAATAAAAAAAAAATTGCTGAAGTTGAAAATCCATATATAGATCCACCAATTTTTACTGAAGAACAAATTTTAAAAATGATTAAAAATCATAAATTAACAATTTCAAATCCTGTTGATAAAATTATTGAAATTGATATTAAACCTGAAGTTCCTACTTTGATTGTGGATTTTGATTAACTTTTATTTTTTTATCTAATACTTTTTTTTTCTCTTCTATTTCTTTGTTTAATTGTTGTTTAATTTTGTTATTCTGTTTTTCTTCTGTTCTACATAATACCTCATTCACTATTTCATGAACTCTATCACCATGAAGTAATATTAAATGTTTTAATGCACGACATTTAGGACAAAATCTTGAAACATAACAAGTTTCAAATTCACATAATAAGCAATTGAAAACCATATTATATAAATTAAAAACAGAAAAAAATAATCTACTAAATACTATAAATATGAGTTTCAGAAAAACAACTGATTTAAATCCTGATATAGCAGTTCAAAACCAACAAACTTCTCATTTAGATATATCAAATAAACTATTACCTAATACTGCTAAAGATGGAAGTGGTATTTATTATTCACCTTTATTAGATAGTGATGGAAGACTTATGATTTCAAATGATACAACTCATGGAACAACTGTTTCAACTTTAATAGATAATGTTTCATATGCTACAGGAACACATCAAAGCAATTCTGTTGATACAAGAACTGCAACAGGAAATATGACTTTAACAGGAACAATTACTGGAGGTCTAAACTCTCAAAAAATATTTATTAGAGCATCTCATGATAATACTAATTTTCAAGAATTACATTCAGTTAATGTTCCATTAGTTTTTGAAAATCCAAATTGCACCTTTTTAGTCAATTTTATGTGTGCTATGTCTTATATTCAAATTGAATATGAAAATAATGATGTATTATCTAGA
>Ga0222716_10005007_pt1 | contig 10344 bp, 6 predicted proteins | sample C33_13DmetaG_FD_165044 | JGI IMG/M metagenome (GOLD analysis project Ga0222716, IMG submission 165044) | Estuarine water microbial communities from San Francisco Bay, California, United States - C33_13D | ecosystem: Environmental > Aquatic > Marine > Unclassified | place: USA: California...
GTTATAGTGGGACAGCTTCTGATGAATACTACTACTCAAATACCTCAACGTATGCGGGTAAATCACTTAACCTACTTGTAGGGACACAACAGCATCTTGCCAATAACGCTGTAGGTAGTAACAATGGCTTAAATATTATAGCACCTAATCGTACAGCACCTACTCAAGGCTTAATTTCTTACATAGCTTCCGACTACAACACAGGTTGGATGCACGGTGACATCAAGTTAGCTACCCTTTCGGATACTGATACTACGAATCTGCCTGTAATACCCTTTTCTGATGACTTTTCTAACAGCGATAATTGGACTCACGTTGACACCTCCATCTCTGGGGGAACATTAAACATAGCTTCTGTAACCTCTGCAAGAGCATCAAATAGCAATTGGAATGGTGTTACAGGTAATCAGTACGTAGTTAAGATTAACGTAACCGCAATCACAGGCGTGATTAGGTTGGATGATGATGGGGCAGGCGGTGGTGCAGGGTCAGTCACTAATTACGCTACAATTTCTTCAACAGGCATTCAATATTTCCACATCACTAAAACCGCCTCAGCCCGTTTTCGTGTTCTACGGCAATCTGGAAGTGCGTCTATTACAGAAATTGAGGTACATAATAAAGAACCAGACCGCAGTGTTAACAACAACGGTCTCCAAGTATTCGGCTCAATCGCTAAAGACCCTGTAGCAACAGGCGCTGACCTTGTTGGGTATGATTTTGGAAGTTCAAACGCTAACCACCTTAAAGTACCTTATAATTCCAGCATAGCAAGTTTAGGAACATCTTGGACTTTTGTAACTTGGATACATCGTGATACAACTTCAGGCTGGGACTTTATGCTGTCAATAGATGGTCCAAGCGCAATTCATGGAGCTGGAATTAAATTTGATTCAAATCAATTACTAATGGTATCTCCTTATCAAGGCTATGGGCATAATACCACCGCCACCAGCACATCAAATGCTTTTGGTAATGACTTAGATTGGCAGATGATCGCAATTACTTGTAACGGATCTACTACTAGTTTTTACAGGAACGGAAGACTATCCAGTTCTGATGCTAAAGCCCCAAGTCTGAGTCTGCCAGACTCTACATATTACTTGACTATAGGAGCAGAAGCAGAACATTCCACAGGCGGTCCTACAGACGGTAGAGATAAGTCGATGGCACTTCTACGTTTAAGTGCTACCGTAGCAACCGCAGAACAGATAGCCAAGATGTATCGTGACGAAAAGCCTCTGTTCCAAGAGAACGCCAAAGCTACCCTGTACGGCACTTCAGACTCTGTCACAGCACTCGCCTATGACGATGACACAGAGTTACTACACGCTGGTACTTCAGCAGGTCGCTCCGTATTCCAAGGACTCCGACGAGTCGATAACACCACAGACGCAGTTGGCGTAGCCATTAGTGCATCTAACGACTTAGTAGTAGAGGAGTAAGCATGACAGTCAAGATTACAAAACCAGAGATCAATGTTCGAGAGCAACTAAACGAACTCAAGAAACCTGCGGGGGTAGCTGGTGAGGCTATGCTCCGTGCTGAGACCCCGCAAGAGCAACAGGCGCTGATTGGGCTTGGTCGTAGAAATTTGCTAATTAATGGTTCGATGATTGTGGCGCAAAGGGGTACAAGCTTTGGTCCTTCAGTTAATGTTTATTATGGATTAGATCGATGGAAGACTTCTAGATACGCGGCTACTAATTTTTTGGTGACTCAAGAAGACAATTCTTACTCAGGTGAATTTGCTTCACCGCACTTTATCCGAGTCCAAAGACAGGCAGGAGACACATCGGCAAACGCCCTGTCTTTGCATCAGAAAATAGAAAGTCAAACCAGCAAATTAACAAGAGGTAGAGAGGTAACTTTTTCTTTTTGGTATAGAACAGGTGTTGACTATACAGCCAAAGTTCTTAGAGCAGATATAAATGGTACTACTTCAACAGGTTCGATTTCTTATTGGGCTTACACTGCGGGGGGCTTTCTAAAAAGTTTATTTTTAGAGCCTACAAATAATGTATGGAAAAAAGCAACTCTTACATATCAAGTGCCAAATACTGTTAACGAATTAGCAGTTGTTTTCGGCTGGGAAAGTCCTAACTTACCTTCAGGAACAGCAGGGTCTAATGAGTATTTTGATATTGCTGAAACGCAGCTAGAACTCGGCTCAGTAGCCACCCCATTCGAGCATCGTTCATACGGTGAAGAACTGGCGTTGTGTGAAAGGTACTATCAAAAAAGTTATGATAAAGATGCATATGTTACAGGTAGTACTTCACTTTCCACTGTAGGTTCTGTAGATCACTATGGAAGTTCAGACGCTACTAATGTACTTGCACAAGTTTATTTTAGAACTCAAATGAGAGATGCCCCTACAGTCACTACTTATGATCCTAATAGTTCTAATGGTGGTAATGCCTATGCTGGCAGAGCATATGTCGCATCAAATTCAGGAACAGCAAGTTATAACACAACAACAAATAATATAGGTAGTACGGGTTTTAGAAGTTATGTGCCTAAAAATGGTGCTGGCTGGGCTGCACATAGAATAATATTTCAATGGCAAGCAGTGGCTGAGTTATAGGAGAGAATGAAATGTATGAAATAATAGATGAAAGAACAGTTCGTAGAATTTTAGACGGATCTGGTATTCCTTTAGCAGAAGGTAACTCGGATTACCAAAAAGTACTTGACGATATTATCGAACAAGGCGCTGACTGCTTTGAAGGAGATATTCCAACAGAATTGCAAACAGCCGCAGACGCTAAAGAATTTGCACAACAGGTAGTTGCTTATACAGCAGCAACAGCTCGAATAGCTCAGTACATCTTATCCGTAGGGCGTGAAGAAGTAGTAGAAAGCCAGCCCACAGGCGAGCAAGTATACAACGAAGAAACTTTCGAGATGGAAGATGTGATGGCTGATGTTGTCACTCAGACTGCTATCGAGCCTCTGGAAGCTACTGTGGAAGTCACTGTACACGGTGATGACCCTGAAGCAGAGCCTACTGTAGAGACAGTACCAAACCCCTTAATTGTAGCGGATGACGCAGAACGCGCCGAAGCACAGGATGTTATAGACAGCACCCCAACCCCCGTTAAAACTTATGTAGAGGAACAATAAAATGTCAGCAACTTGGACAGTAGTACAACTAGAACGCAACACTGATGACGGTGTTGTAGTAGCTCATTGGAGAGTATCAGACAGCGAAGAAGTGGGCGATGACACGCACTCAGGCAGCAGCTATGGCACTTGTGGCTTTACGCCTGACAGTAGTTCTGAAGGCTACACAGCCTATGCAGACATTACCGAATCTCAGGCTATTGGGTGGGTTAAAGACGACATGGGCGAAGAAGCTGTAACGTCTATTGAGGAATCTATAGCGGCTCAGATTGCAGACAGCAAAGCCCCTGCGATTAGCACTGGAGTCCCTTGGTAATGGATCTAATTCTTAAATCACTCAAAAGCAAAACAGTACAGTTCAGTATCGCACTGGCAGTGTTGTCTATCCTACAAGGCTATGTCGGGTTCTTGCCTGTTAGCCCCGCAGGTCAGGCAGCTGTCGGCTGCATTATTGCAAGCTGCGTAACTGTTCTGCGGTTTGTGACAACTGGACCGTTATCGGCTAAATAGTCATGGGCATCCTTAGTCAAATATTGGGAAGTGGAGACGTAGTTAGCAAAGGGCTTGACCTTATTGATAGCTTTCACACGTCCGAGACTGAAGCGATTGAAGCAAAGACTAAGGCAAAGACAGACCTCCTTACCAGCTACGCCCCATTTAAAGTAGCGCAGAGATACTTAGCTCTTATATTTGGATTCACTTTTGTAGCGTCATACCTAATGATTTTGGTGTTGTTTTTTTTGGACAAAGATGTAACCGCAGTTCAAGAAATAATTTCAGCATTTAAGATTGATTGGATCATGTTAACGATTGTGGGTTTCTATTTTGGTGGTGGCGCTTTTGAAGGTGTCATGAACAAGAAGGATAAAAAGTAATGGCAGGTTTTAAGCTGCAAACATTCAGCGGACAGGCACCTAAGGTGTATGCTCGCTTACTGCCGGACGATATGGCACAGATTGCTACTAACTGCCGACTTGACTCTGGAAGGTTAGAGCCTTGGAAAACCAATGCATCGGCTACCATTTCTGTTGTTGATTCATACTCAATATCCGCTCAAACAAAAACCTTGTTTAGATATAGCAGCTCGATATGGATGGGCAGCAACTATGATATAAACATCGTAAGGTCTCCTGTTGCAGAAGATCCGCACGAAAGAATTTATATTAGCGGCTTTACTTATCCTCAAATGACCACCGCCTCTATAGTGGGAGCCAGTCAGCACTATCGCTTAGGAATACCAAAGCCAGCAGACCTAACGTCTGTAACTCTGTCGCCGGTAACATCAGCCAACGTTGACACTGAAGTTCCGCAGTCAAGGTCGTATATTTTTACGTACGTTTCTGCGTACGGTGAGGAAGGTGTCAATTGTGATGCGGAAGCTGCTCAAGTAGTAGATGTTCACACAGATCAAACTGTCACCTTAGATTTCCCACCCAACCCTTCTGGAAATTACAACCTCGCTCTTAAGCGGGTTTACAGAACGGACGCCGGGGGAACGTATAGGTTTGTTCAGGATGTACCAATAGCGACAGATACATTCGCTGATACTGTGACTGAGGTGAATTTAGGTGAAGAGATTCCGACCTCGACGTTTGATGCTCCACCAGATGATGACGCGGCAGATCACAAAGATGGTCCCTTGCTTGGTCTAGTGTCTATGCCTAACGGAATCCTTGCAGGTTTCTCTGGTCAAACAGTTTCATTTAGTGAGGCGTTTCAGCCTCATGCTTTTCCTGATGAGTACAAGCTAACAGTTAAGTCTGACATCGTTGCACTAGCGCCCCTTAATACAGGCTTGTTGGTTCTTACAAAAGAAAAGCCAGCAATCATTCAGGGTCTAGACCCCTCCTCCATGAGCATGATGGAGGTAGACAGTTCTTTGTCATGTGTCGCTAAAAGATCTGTTGTCGATATGGGTGAGTTCGTTATGTACGCATCTCCTGACGGTATTGTTATGGCTAACGATAGCGGACTAAGCCTTATTACAGAGCAGTCGCTAACCAGAGATCAGTGGCAGGAATACACTCCCAGTTCAATTGTAGCGTTTCAGTGGGAGGGTCATTACATAGCCTTCTACACTAACAGCTCAGAAAGCAAAGGATTTATATTCGACCCAAGAGGCGGAAAGAATTCTTTTGTAAAACTAGACTTCCATGCAACGGCTGGATTTAACGATTTAGAGAATGATCAGCTTTATTTAGTAGTTGGGGGTAGCGTTGTAAAGTTTGCTGAAGGAAGTGCAGACTCTAATTTTGTTTGGCGGGGAAAGAAATTTTACACCCCCAGACCAATCAACCCAGCAGTAGCTAAAGTACAGTGTGATAGCTACAGCCCTAATCCTACTATGAAGCTATATGCAGACGGTGTTCTCAAACATACCCAAAGTGTTACAAATAGTAACACCTTTAGATTGCCATCAGGTTACAAAGCTAACGAGTTCGAAATAGAACTAGCAGGCTCAGTACCTATTAATGAAGTATGTGTATATGAGAGTCCGGAGGAAATAGGTGGCTAGAAAAGGCAATATGCCAGTACCGCCAAAATGGGCGGGGCAAGATAAAAGATTTGGCGAAACTATCAAGAACAATCTTGATGTGTTGTGCGGCTATACAGGTGACCCTTTAGACAGGGCTTTGACTGCTAGAGATCTTCTTGATAGTGGCATTGTAAAGTTAGCGGCAGGGTCGAGCACGTTCTCTGGCGGATCGTCAGGTTTAGCGCCAACAACAACCGCAACGACTTATGCTACTCCTCCAGCTCCTACGTCCCTGTCTGCAAGTGGTGCCTTTCAAAACATATTACTTTCGTGGAATCTAGAGATTTACACAGGTCATGCGTACACGGAGGTGTTTCGGTATACCTCAGACTCTGTTGCTGATGCGACTCTTGCGGGTCAGGTATCAGGATTCAATGGCATATTTTCAGACGCTGTTGGTGGAGGGCAGACTTACTTCTATTGGGTAAGAGCTGTAAACCAGAACGGTGTTGCGGGACCATTTAACTCATCTACTGGAACGCAGGGTCAAACAGCAACAGACACCTCAATTATTCTTGGCTTGCTGTCTAATCAGATTACAACGTCTGAGTTAGCCTCTAGCCTATCTACACCAATTGCTACCATACCAACACTTGATGGAAGAATTGATGATTTAGACTCCTTCACTGGATACACGTCTACATATAGTGGGAATAGCATTTTAGCTCGGCTTGGGTTAACCGAGACTTCAGCTACCTCTGCAAATACAGCTGCGAGTACAGCTGCTTCCGCAGCTTCCGCAGCACAATCTTCAGCCAATGCGGCAGCATCTGCTGCAAGCAGTGCTCAATCGACAGCTAACGCAGCCCAGTCGACTGCTAACTCAGCAAGCTCAGCATCAACCGCAGCCCAAACATCTGCTAATTCAGCGGCGACAGCAGCAAGCAATGCCCAGTCGACAGCTGACTCAGCAGCGACAGCAGCAAGCAATGCTCAATCAACAGCTAACAGTGCATCATCTAGCGCGTCATCTGTAACCTCCACGGTCACCAGTCTTCAGACGTCAATTAGCACAAGAAATACATCGGTAGACAGCAGCTTAAGTACACTAAACTCTTCAGTATCGAGCATTCAAAGTTCAATAGCAGATATTACTTCTGGCACAAGTGCTGTATACGTGCAGTCATCTGCTCCCACTGGAACCATATCTCAGTTCAGTCGTTGGTACGACACCGACGATAACATGAAACCTTACGCATACATTGACGGTGATGGTGATGGCGACAATGAATGGGTAAGTCTTCAAGATCCGCGAATCGCCGCAAATGAAAGTGATGTAACCTCACTGAACACTGAGGTTTTTAACTCGGATGGAACGTCTCGCCTAGCCACATCTTCAGCGTTAAGCACGCTTGATACAACTGTTGTAAATCTTAACGGAACGGTAACCTCTATAGCTGCGGACGTGACAAGTTTGGAAGGAGAGGTATTTAACTCCAACGGTTCCGCAAGATTAGCTACTGGAGCAGCTGTAACAAGCCTGACAAATACAGTAACCACACAAGGAAATAACATATCTAGCGCCCAAACGGATATTACCGATCTCGAGGGCGAGGTATTTAATTCAGATGGTTCAGCTCGTTTAGCTACTGGAACTGCGTTAACAGGTCTAACAAACAGCGTATCGGCTATCTACGACGGGGCTAACGCAAGCGTAGTCAAGACTATTCAAACAGATGTGACTGCATTAGAGGGAGAAGTATTTAACTCTGACGGCACGGCTCGTCTAGCTACAGGTTCTGCCTTAACGGGATTAACAAACACTGTCACAAGTCAAGGTAGTTCAATCACCTCGGCTCAGGGAGATATAACCAGTCTAGAGTCGGAGGTTTTCAATTCTGATGGCTCTTTACGTTTGGCGACAGGCTCTGCTTTATCTGGACTTTCTAATTCTGTAACGGCGATTTATGACGGTACAAACGCAAGCGTAGTTAAGACAGTTCAGGATGATGTGACTTCTCTTGAGGGAGAGGTTTTTAACTCTGACGGTAGCGCTAGGCTAGCGACAGGGTCTGCCGTTAGTTCTTTGACCTCAACGGTTGCTGGAATTTACGACGGAACTAATACCAGTGTAGTTAAGTCTGTACAAGATGACGTAACAAGTCTTGAGGGAGAAGTATTCAACTCGGATGGTTCGTCGCGTTTAGCTACAGGAAGTGCGTTAAGCTCTCTGTCTAGCACTGTGACAAATCAAGCAGGCGACATAAGTACAGTTCAGGCTGACGTAACAAGTCTTGAGTCTGAAGTATTTAACTCTGACGGCTCATCAAGACTGGCAACTGGCGCAGCGCTTACAGGACTTAGCAGCTCTGTAGATGCAATCTATGACGGCACTAACGCTAGTGTCGTAAAAACAATTCAAACAGACGTTACCTCGCTAGAGGGAGAAGTATTCAACTCGGATGGGTCATCAAGACTTGCTGCCGGTTCTGCTCTTTCGGGGCTTGCCAGTACAGTTACAGCAATTTATGACGGTACAAATGCTAGTGTGGTAAAAAGTGTTCAGGACGATGTGACGAGTCTAGAGGGGGAAGTGTTTAATTCGGATGGCACATCCCGTTTAGCTACAGGTTCGGCTCTTAGCTCTCTTTCGTCTGACGTTACTGCTATCTATGACGGAGCAAATGCAAGCTTATTAAAGACTGTTCAAACGGATGTAAGTTCGTTGAATGGCGCTGTATTTAACGCAGATGGAACTGTAGCTATTGCTACGTCTGCGGCTATTAGCGCATTGAACTCAGATGTAGAGGCAATATACGACGGGACTAGCCCAAGCTTAGTCAAGACAATTCAGTCTGAGATTACTGCGCTAGAAGGAGAAGTATTTAACTCTGACGGCACAGCTCGTCTAGCTACAGGTTCTGCTTTAGGAACTTTATCAAGCACTGTAACTACGCAAGGCAATTCTATATCAAGCGCTCAATCAGATATTACAAGCCTAGAGGCGGAAGTGTTTGATGCAGGTGGCAACGCACGTTTAGCGCTAGGATCTGCCTTAACTGGTTTAACTTCCGACGTTACTGCAATCTATGACGGCTCAAACACAAGTCTATTAAAGTCTGTTCAAGACGACGTAACATCGCTAAATGGAGCCGTTTTTAATTCTGATGGAACTGTTGCTATTGCAACCTCGGCAGCTATCAGTGCCTTAAGTTCGGATGTTGAGGCTATTTATAATCCTGATGACTCTAGTGCGTCATCAGTTGTAAAGACAATTCAAAGTGATATTACATCTTTAGAAGGTGAAGTATTTAATTCAGATGGCACTGCAAGATTAGCTACAGGCTCGGCGTTAGGATCTTTGACAAACACTGTAACCACACAAGGCTCTAACATAAGCGCCGCGCAGTCAGACATTACCTCGCTAGAAGGCGAAGTCTTTAACACTGATGGATCGTCTAGGCTTGCCGCAGGATCTGCTATTACAGGGTTGTCTAATGACATTACTGCAATTTACGACAGTAGTAACCCAAGCAACGCAAGTGTAGTTAAAACTATTCAAAGCGATATTACCGACCTAGAAGGTGAAGTGTTTAATTCTGACGGGTCTTCTAAACTAGCTACAGGCTCAGCCTTGTCGGGTCTAAGTAACAGCGTAACAGCTATTTACGACGGAACGAATGCTAGCGTAGTTAAGACTGTACAGACAGATGTAACTGCTCTTGAAGGTGAGGTCTTTAATTCGGATGGTTCGGCTAGACTTGCAACGGGTTCAGCGTTAACTGGGGTAAGTAATTCAGTAACTGCAATCTATGACGGCACAAATGCGAGTGTAGTTAAGTCAGTGCAGGACGACGTTTCAACTTTAAATGGTGCTGTATTTAATAGTAACGGCACCGTAAAGCTTGCAACAACTTCTGCTGTATCTGCACTAACGTCAAGTGTGGAAGCTATTTACAACCCTGAAAATCCTAGTGAAGTGTCTGTTGTAAAAACAATTCAGTCTGATATTACTTCATTAGAAGGAGAAGTATTTAATTCAGATGGGTCTGCAAGATTAGCTACAGGTTCTGCTTTAAATACAGTGTCCAATAGTGTTACTGCAATCTATGATGGCGGAAATACTAGTGTTGTTAAGTCTGTTCAGGATGACATAACCGATTTAAATAACTCCGTTTTTGATTCTAGCGGAAATGTTTTACTTGCTACTACTTCTGCATTGTCTGGTCTTACCACATCTGTTGAGGCTATTTATAACCCTGACGATCCAGATGCAGTATCACTTGTTAAAACAATTCAAAGCGATGTAACTGATCTTGAGTCAGCAGTTTTCGATTCTGAAGGAGTTGTTCAATTAGCAACGCAAAATTCCATTGATGGTTTAACAACTAGTATTGAGGCTATCTATAATCCAGATAACCCCAATGAAGCGTCTGCGGTAAAGTCGCTACAAGGCAGATCTACAGCTTTGGAGGGTGCGGTATTTAATGGTAATCAGGTTAAGCTGGCTACAGTAAGTGCACTAGATGGATTAACTAATAACGTAACTGCGATCTATAATCCAGATGACCCAGACGCCGTAACCCAAGTTAGCGCCATACAGGAAAAAGTAGCCAGCCTAGATGCTGAGGTATTTAATGCTGACGATAGCTCAAGACTTGCTACAGGCAGCGCTCTAGGTGCTCTTAGCAACAAAGTAACAGCTATTTACGATGATTCTACTGATCCCCCAACCGGCTTGG
>Ga0222716_10005008_pt1 | contig 10343 bp, 6 predicted proteins | sample C33_13DmetaG_FD_165044 | JGI IMG/M metagenome (GOLD analysis project Ga0222716, IMG submission 165044) | Estuarine water microbial communities from San Francisco Bay, California, United States - C33_13D | ecosystem: Environmental > Aquatic > Marine > Unclassified | place: USA: California...
TATCAATGTCCACACCTTTTATCTTTGCTTTTGCTGCGTCGAAATGACCGCCTATACCGTTTAGTTTCATAACGCCGTTAACGTCCTCGGCAGCTGGCCAAAATTTAGAAAATTTCACTTTTGCACCAGTTACTCGGAGGTTACCCATGAACAAGCCTTCCATATTACGAAAAGGAAATTTTCTTATCGGGCCTCGAATTATCACGGAACCGAATTCGATTAGGCCTCCTGAAAATACGTTTCTGAGCCAGTAATCGCCCCTTTTAGGTAAGCTGTTTGCCATTACGAGGTGGTGCAAGTTCGAGGCTGGGGCGTTATCGATGTCAAGCAGGCCATCCACATGCCAAGTTGAATTTTCATCTTTGCTTATATGCCCGTTTATCGCAAAGTCTATGCTGTTAATGGTACCGGACAACCGCTTAAATATGGCCGATTGCGTCAGGCTTTCCTGTGAGCGCCAAGAAATTTCGCCATTAATTTTCTTCAAAGATAGCGGCCTATGTAGTTTCTCATGTTTTGTAATTTCCAACGTACTATCAGCGAATGTAAGGTCAGCGCCACCAGGGAAGATTTCGGCCTCTCCGGAGAGTGCGCTAAAAGACGGGACGTGTTGGTCGCCTAGGGAAGAAAGACCGTTGAAAGCAGCGCGCACAAAATAATCATTCGTTTTGTTATGATTAAGTCTGTAAGCCGACGTTAACGATTTCAGTTTCCCTTGGAGCGATGCTTCGAATGATGAGTCCTCATTATTTGTTCCATTTGGTATAAGAAATTCCCTTAGTCTGAGCGCGGTCCCCAAATCTATATTACGGGCTTTGCTAATTATGATCGGGTCTATCCCAGTGTCAGCTATCAGCACATTAGAGACTTCTCCGAGAGATATCGTTTTACCGTTTTCTGAGGTGGTTGCTAAAAAATTAATATTCCATCCAGAGCCTGCCTTAGCCGCGTCTCCCGAGAGGTTAGGGATTATTTTAGGATCGGAGTTTTTAGTCTGAGAGAGACGGAAATCTAGTGTATCCAAACTATAATTTTTCCAACTGGAGGAGCCTGTAAGGTCTAATTGAGGTAGGGTTTGGACTACATACGTTTCTTTGGTGAAGCGGGCAATCAAGTTATCAAGCTTGATTGATTTTAGATTAAAATCTATTTCGAAACTCTCTGGCGAGTCGACTATACTTTTGGTCGTCCTCAAAGCAAAAGAAGCGCGAGTAGCGAAGTCTTCCCCGAACTCCATTTCACCTTGGATGTTTTGACCATCGACAAAGTTATTACTTACCGCAGATATCCCACGCATATCTATTGTCTGTTGCTGTTGTTCAAGGGATAAAAGAATATTTGACTCAGAAAGTACAACTTTATCCTGCTGAAGTAGCCATTTAAAAATGGGGAATTTAGGGGGAGGCATTCCAACGATGCGGAATTTTCCTTCCTCAGATTGTCGTATTTCGATGTTTAGGCCGTTAAAGTGAATACTACGTAACACTAACATTTTACTAGTAATTGATTCTGACAGAGATACAGTCGCGGTTAGTTTTGGAAAGTAAATCAGCACGTTCTCTTCGTCGTCATCTAGCAGCTTTAAACCAAAAACAGTTATTTGAGGAGACCATCCATTCCATTGATAATTTATGTTTTCAGCAGTGGCTGGCCGCCCAGAGAAGTTGGCAATTTCATCGGTAATCAGAGTGTTTTTTTCGATGTAATAAGGCACTGCGAGACGGAGAGTCGCACAAAACGGCAACAACAATAAGAGTGACCACTTCAACAAGCGAGGAGTATGGTCGGCTATTTTCTCTAAGAATCTCAGCATAGTTTTGGTTCGCGCTTAGAGCCGTTTGTATTACAGGTTGTTTTCCCGGTGGCCTTTAATTCTAACTTATTAACGTGAGCGTTTTATGTTTTTTCTCCACTAGTTGATGGGCGTTCATCACAATTTCTGTCTAAGATGAGGCTTGGGTGCCTCCCACAGTTAACTGATTTATTTTTAGTGTAGGTTGACCTACGCCAACTGGCACAGATTGCCCACTCTTACCGCACGTTCCTACGCCACTATCTAATTTAAGGTCATTTCCCACCATAGAGACATTTTTAAGCACAGTTGCACCATCTCCAATAAGTGTTGCACCACGCACTGGAGTAGTGATCTCCCCGTTTTCGATTAAGTATGCTTCACTCGCGCTAAAAACAAATTTTCCATTTGTTATATCTACTTGCCCCCCACCGAAACTTACTGCATACAGACCTTTTTTTACGCTTTTGATTATTTCCTCGGGTGATCGACTGCCAGGAAGCATATAGGTATTCGTCATACGTGGCATTGGTCTGTGTGCATAAGATTGTCGTCGGCCATTTCCGGTCACCTTTTGGTTCATGAGCATTGCATTTTGCCTATCTTGCATAAAGCTACTTAAGCGCCCTTTGTCAATTAGTGCAGTGCATTCGCTCCGAATGCCTTCATCATCCATATTTAAAGAACCCCTCCGATGCATTAAGGTCCCGTCGTCTACAACAGTGCACTCTTCATTTGCGATTTTTTCTCCGACTAGATTGCTGAAAACAGAGGTTCCTTTTCGGTTAAAATCGGCTTCGAGTCCATGCCCGATGGCTTCATGCAGTAATATGCCAGGCCATCCCGCTCCTAGCACAACGGTCATTTCACCCGCTGGCGTATTGCGTGACTTTAACGCCACAGTTGCTTGACGAAGTGCTTCATCTGCAATAGTTTCAGCAAAGTTATCCTGTGAGAATAAATCGTACGTTGAACGCGCCCCGCCACCATAGCTTGCTGTCTCTTTCCGCCCATCGCTCTCAACTATGACAGTGACGTTAAGTCGCACTAAGGGTCTGCTGTCGTTGAAGATCCCATCAATTGAGTGAGCTACAAGAATATTGCTGTGCTGACCAGACAAATTGATCTTTACGTCTTTTACGCGTGGGTCTGCCCTCCTAATCCTATCATTAAGATTTTTTATTAAACGCAGTTTCTCGTTATCTTGCAGAGAAGTTATGGGGCTAACATCATTATAAAAATTTGTGCCGCCGAGATTTTTTGTGAGGTTGACTTGTCTAGTCGCACCCGTCGATACTATTTCTCGAGCATGGCGCGCACATTGCTCAATTGTTTCTCGGGCCATGTCATTAGAAAATGCAAAACCAGTTTGGGTCCCGCTGATTGCTCTTACTCCTATTCCTCGTTGTATCTGATGTGCTCCTTCTTTGACGCGGTTGTCTTCAAGAAACCAAGATTCACTTTCTGTTGATTCAAGATATAGGTCGCTGAAATCTATGTTTTTATGGGACATCAGCTCCAGAATTTTTTCTAGTTGTGAGATTTCGAGCCCAGAGGGGTCAAGGACGTCAGACAGAACATCGTTATTTTTTTTCATAGAGATCATCATACTATGCAATATATATTTCAGCTAAAGATATTAACTACTGCATAAGGGACTTTTTTCTTGATATACAGGTCTGATGATGCTTTTACTGATATAATCTATCAATTAACACGAATTTATTTAGTAGAATTATAGTGAGCACTGGATTTTCGCGAATTGACCGACTTCCCCCATATGTATTCAACCAAGTCAACGAACTTAAAATGGATGCTCGTCGAAATGGAGAAGATATTGTAGATTTTGGTATGGGGAATCCAGATCAGCCCACACCCCCACACATAGTGGAAAAATTATGTGAAGCTTCTAAAAGAGACGGCACCCATAGGTATTCGGTCTCCAAAGGTGTACCAAGGCTAAGGCGTGCAATCTGCTCTTGGTATCGTGTGCGCTACGGAGTAGAGATAGATTATGAAAAAGAGGCTATCGTAACTATTGGCTCGAAGGAAGGGTTAGCTCATTTGGCGATGGCAACTGTGGAAAATAACGATGTGGTTTTAGTTCCTAATCCGGCCTACCCGATTCATCCTTACGGTTTCGTTATTGCCGGAGCTGAAATTAAACATGTTCCGATTGGGGACGGGATAGATTTTTTTGCAGAATTGACTCGGGCTATTAAAGATTCTCGCCGAAAACCCAAAATGTTGTTATTGAATTTTCCTAGTAATCCGACCGCTCACTGTGTTGATCTTGAGTTTTTTCGAGAAGTGGTATCCATCGCTCGAGACGCTGGGATATATGTGGTGCATGACCTAGCTTATGCCGATATTACATTTGATGGTTATAAAGCGCCTTCCATTATGCAAATTGAGGGCGCCAAAGATCATTGTGTAGAATTTTTTTCATTGTCCAAAAGTTACAATATGCCTGGCTGGAGAGTAGGCTTTATGGTGGGTAATGAGAAATTAGTGTCTGCCTTGGGAAGGCTGAAGTCATATTTAGATTATGGCATGTTCACCCCTATTCAGGTTGCGGCTATCGCAGCTTTAGAAGGTCCTCAAGAATGCGTTACAGAGATTAGGGATATGTATCAAATGCGGCGAGATGTATTGTGTGAGGGTATGAATGCCGCCGGTTGGGAGGTTGTGAAACCTAAAGCAACCATGTTCGTTTGGGCAAAAATACCAGCATCACTTGTAGGACTAGGTTCGTTAGAATTTTCCAAAATGTTATTAGCTAATGGGAAAGTTGCGGTTTCTCCTGGTATCGGCTTCGGGCAATTTGGGGATGATTACGTCCGCTTTGCGCTCATCGAAAACGTACATAGGACCCGCCAGGCTATTCGTGGAATTAAAGAAATGATGCGTGGAGTAGGGTAGATGAGTTCTTCTAAGATAATAAAACTTGGTTTCGTCGGGTTCGGGACAGTTGGCCAGAGCACGTTTATCGCCCTACAACGAAACCTATGTCAAATCAAAAAGCAGATAGGATGTGAGTTAGAAGTTGTTTCCGTTGCTGTCAATGATTTAGAGAAAAAACGTGATGTAAATCTCGGTGGTGTGACATTAACTAATGATCCGTTTGAGGTTGTTTTAGATCCCAATGTTGATATCGTCCTTGAATTAATCGGTGGTACTGAGATTGCTCGTGAATTAGTCTCCGTTGCGATCGCAAATGGTAAACACGTTGTAACTGCAAATAAGGCTTTAATCGCAATTTTTGGCGATGAAATTTTGTTGTCAGCGCAAAATGAGAAAACTTTGATTCGCTTCGAAGCGGCAGTTGCGGGGAGTATCCCTATCGTCAAAGCATTAAGTGAATCTGTTCGCGGAAATAGGATTAAAGCAGTAGTTGGAATTATCAATGGTACATGTAACTTTGTGTTGTCTGAAATGGCTACTAAGCATGTCAGTTTTGCGTCGATTTTAGGAGAGGCGCAGCGGTTAGGTTATGCAGAAGCTGACCCGTCATTCGATGTTATGGGCACTGATGCTGGGCATAAATTAGCAATACTGTCGGCGATAGCGTTCGGCACCAAGTTTCAGTTTGATAAGATTCATGTCGAGGGTATACAGGATATTTTGTTGGAGGATATTGCTTACGCAAAAGAGTTAGGGTATCAAGTCAAACATCTTGCTATAGCAGTAAAAACGCCGGGTGGACTGGAGCTAAGAGTGCATCCTGCGTTAATACCACTAGATCATATCCTAGCTAGTGTTGATGGCGTCGTGAACGGAATTTTAGTTGACGGTGATTTGTCAGGGCCATTGATGCTGTCTGGAGCCGGTGCTGGCGGCGATGCCACAGCTTCTGCCGTAATTTCCGACATCATCGATGTCGCCAGTGCGATCTATACAGGTGGAATCAAAGCTAGGGCGCTTCGGCCAGAAAAATTGCTTGATTATCCTATTACTTCTTTCACTGAGTCAGTGAGTGGCTACTATGTCCGCGTAGAGGCCAAAGATAAGCCTGGTGTTTTAGCGGAGATTAGTCGAGTACTCGCATCTTTTAACGTTAGTATTGAAGCTATTCAGCAGAAAGAGACGAGAGATGTAGCGAGCGCTAAGGTACCGATAGTCATCCTTACAGGTAGAATGACCGAGAGAGCAATTCGAGAGGTTTGCGAAATTCTTGCTAGTTCAGATAGCATCATTGGTGGTGTTATTTGCTATAAAGTGGAGGACTTTCAATGGGCGAATTAGAAGGTTTCCGTTACAGTGGACTGATCGAGCGTTACCGTGATCGATTACCAGTTGATGAAGATACTAAAATAATTAGTTTGAGTGAGGGGGATACGCCTCTAATAAGGTTAGATAATCTAATGGGGGAGATCGGGCACGACATACAGTTATATGCCAAGTTCGAAGGAGCGAACCCGACCGGGTCATTTAAGGATCGGGGTATGACCATGGCGGTGACGCAAGCGGCGAATGAAGGGGCACAAGCAATAATATGCGCTTCTACTGGAAATACGTCAGCATCTGCAGCCGCTTATGCAGCTAGGGCCGGTATGAAGGCGTTTGTAATAATTCCTGAAGGGAAAATAGCCTTAGGCAAACTTGCTCAGGCGATGATACAAGGTGCTATAGTTTTGCAGATTGAAGGCAATTTTGATGATGGAATGCAGATCGTCAAGGATATTGCTGATGTGGCGCCGGTAAAAATTGTAAACTCAGTCAACCCCTATCGATTGCAAGGACAAAAAACAGCCTCTTTTGAAATTATCGATGCCCTAGGACGAGCTCCGGATTACCATGCGTTACCTGTTGGTAATGCGGGTAATATTAGTGCGTATTGGGCTGGGTTTTGTGAGTATGCAGCGAAGCAACCAGTGCAAGAATATCGAAGAGCAGGAGAAATTGAACCATTTGCATATAAATTTGCACCAGTAGTAGATAGTGTGCCCGTGATCTGTGGTTATCAGGCTGAATTGGCAAATCCTTTTGTGCAAAGAGAAATGATAGTAGAGCCTGAAACTATCGCGACTGCTATCCGTATAGGAAGGCCTCAATCCTGGGAATTTGCTTGGGCCGCTCATGACGAGTCTGGGGGATGGTTCGATTCGCTTAGTGATCATGAAATACTTCAGGCGCAAGCATTGCTTGCTGAACGGGAAGGACTATTTTGCGAGCCAGCGTCTGCTATAAGCGTGGGCGGGATATTACGGGATATCAAGCGTGGAAAGATAGCGGATGGTAGTGTCATTACTGCAACTTTAACCGGGCACGGTTTAAAAGATCCTGACACTGCGATTCAACAGTGTAAGATCAGCCCTTTATCTGTCTCAGCCAATATTGATTCAGTTAAGCGTGCTATTTTAGACAACTTATGAACTGAAATATGAGAAAGTCCGGTCGTTGTCTCGAGATCCTAGTACCCGAGCTTTCCGCGTGTATTCATGAAGTCAATGATAAGGGTGGGAACCACAAGTCAACTTTTCTCCAAGTATTGTCTCGCGCTGATTATGCTACATCTGGTGTCGATTTTGAGGAGTACATGCTTAAGGCATGTGGTATTAAAGGTCAGTCAGATGGTTATGTGTCCCAAGCTGCTATCCTTGCGTATGGTGACAATGCTTTAATGAGTTCAGTGCCTATCCTCTGTAGTGATCCTGTTTTCCTTAAGGGTGATCCTAGTCGACTGATGCTTTTTGATGCGGATACTATAGGTATTAACAGGACTGAAGCGGATTCGTTAATCCGTGTGTTGAATGATTTATTCCGACATGACGGCCTAAGTATATGGTACAAAGATCCTCGCCGATGGTTCATTGAAGGTTTGAGCCACACAACCTATGGAGGTACTTCTCCGAACAAACTTACTGGTACTCCCCTAGAACCTGATATGGCCTCGAGAAAGGCACTAGGGGATTTGGGTCGCATTATGACTGAGGCTCAAATGGTTCTACATGATTGTGAAGTAAACAAGCGTCGGTTATCTGGTGGTAAGCCGCCCGTAAATAGTATCTGGCTCTGGGGGGCTGGTGAACAGCCTCTGGTAACTAAACCCAAAATAACTACAGTGTTCACTAATGACCACTTTAGTACTTCGTGTGCAAATTTTTCTAACCTAGCGGTAGGTGGTGTGGAAGACATTGACCTTTCTATGATACCTAGTGATGCCCGCGGGTTAGTTGCTATTTCCCCGAAATATAATCTGAGGGAGACGAATCAAATCCTTCAATGTGTTATTGAACATGCAGTAAGTAGTCTAAAGTCGCGGGAGCTTGATAAATTACTTATCATCTCTGATAGGGATACGTTTTTGATAGAACGCCGAATGCTACGGCGCTTCTGGAAACGCAGGAAATCTTTAATGCGACGTATCATGGATCGGGGGACAATTAATTGACATCCGGCCGAGCTATTGAAAGTAGGTCAGTTCCGTCCGAGCACAACTTACCTGATTCCTTAGGGCCTATTATACAAAGAATATTGTCTGCACGAGGAGTTCTAACTTCCGATGATTTAGATATAACCTTGTCACGACTCGAATCGTTTGATTCACTCCGACATATACAGGTTGGTGCGATGCTGATTCGCGACTGCATTGTTTCCGAGGGCAAGATAATGATTGTCGGCGATTATGATGCGGACGGCGCCACTAGTATAGCCGTTGCGATAAGGGCTCTCCGAGCAATGGGTGCCAAAGACGTTGATTACTTAGTTCCTAATCGATTTAATTTTGGTTACGGCCTAACGCCTGAAATCGTCGAGGTAGCTCATAACTCTAAGCCAGATTTAATCGTAACTGTTGATAATGGAATTTCAAGTATTGAGGGAGTGAGACTTGCTAGATCGAAAGGGATAAAAGTCCTTGTAACGGACCATCATTTGCCTGGTAAGTCGCTCCCGAACGCAAATGCTATTATAAATCCAAATCAAGTCGACGACGCGTTTCCCAGTAAAAACTTGGCGGGAGTCGGTGTTATTTTTTATGTTATGGCTGCATTACGTCAGTTATTGAGGAGGGAAGGATGGTTTCAAAGTAAGCTGATCGATGAACCACGTCTTGCTAATCTTCTGGATCTGGTTGCTCTTGGCACGGTTGCGGATGTCGTGCCTTTAGACCTAAACAATAGACGTTTAGTCCATTATGGGCTTTCTCAAATCAAACGAGAAAAATGTCAGATTGGCCTGCTGGCATTGTTGAAGGCGGCGGGCAAAACGGCACAACACGTAACATCTAGTGACCTGGGTTTTGTACTCGGCCCACGATTAAATGCAGCGGGTAGACTATCTGATATGTCATTAGGTATTGAATGTCTCCTAAGTGATGATCCACAAAAATGTTTCGAAATGGCTTTAGAGTTGACAAGACTCAATGCAGAACGGAAGGACATAGAGTCAGAAATGAAAGAACGTGCATTTAGCCTAATTAGTGAAGTTATTGGCGAGCCTGGATCTAATGATGGGCCGTTTGCATTTTCGGTCTTTCATAAGGATTGGCATCAGGGTGTTGTCGGGATTGTGGCCGCACGTATAAAAGATCGCTTCCACAGGCCGGCTATAGCGTTCGCCCTAGTTGAAGATGGTTTACTGAAGGGCTCCGCTCGATCAATTACTGGAGTTAATATACGAGATGCTCTTGAGTCTATAGCAACGAAATATCCTCACTTAATTGAAAGCTTTGGTGGTCATGCCGCCGCCGCTGGGTTGACGGTTAAGTTAGCTAATTTTGTGGAATTCAGTGAACACTTTTCCGAAACGATAAAGGGATTGCTTAATGAGGAGAACTTAAAACAGATTGTTTCGACGGATGGTGTTCTCGAAGCAAAAGATTTTACGTTGGCACTCGCATCGCAAATTGAGAGTATCTCACCATGGGGGCAGAAGTTTCCAGAGCCAAAGTTTCATGGAGAGTTTCTTATTAAGGAGAGATATGTTGTGGGAGAGTTACATGCTCGTCTTCTACTGGAAACTGGTGAAAATGTTACCAATCTGCCGGCCATCGCTTTTGGTGCGGCGCAGGAGGATTGGTTTTTAAATGCTTCGCGAATTAAGGCTGTTTATCACTTAGCAGTAAATCGCTATCGAGGACAGGAAACGCTACAACTTAAACTAGACTTTGCGGAGCCTGTATAAGTCCGTAAATATTTATAACGATTCCTTATGGTTGGCAATGTCGATACAATACCTAGAGTAAGGATAATTAAATTCAGCTATGGAATTAAACGCAATATTCGTTGAGATAGAAGCGATGACCCACAGAGTGAAATTGCTCAGGGGGTATCTTTGACTATTCTGCCAAAAGCGAGCGGCTATCGGAAGTCATCCTAGAGTTGCAATCGCCGAATATTTGGGATGATCCAAAAGTAGCAGAGGCGCTCGGGAGAGAAAAGTCTCATCTTGAAAAGGTTGTTCGGATCCTTGAGAGACTATTTGTTGAACTTGAAGAGACTCGGGATCTGTTAGAATTAGCCAGCACTGAGGGTGATAAAGAGGTTGTTGAATTAATTAAATCCGAACTTGGTTTGAAGGAAGAATTGATCTTAGAATTAGAATTTCG
>Ga0222716_10005022_pt1 | contig 10325 bp, 13 predicted proteins | sample C33_13DmetaG_FD_165044 | JGI IMG/M metagenome (GOLD analysis project Ga0222716, IMG submission 165044) | Estuarine water microbial communities from San Francisco Bay, California, United States - C33_13D | ecosystem: Environmental > Aquatic > Marine > Unclassified | place: USA: California...
TGTTCAATATTCTTAGTAAGAATCTCTACATTATGTGGGTCAGGTTCAATGGCATAAACCTTACCCTCTAAACCAACATTATTGCACATTGAAAGAGTGGTATAGCCAATATTAGCACCTAAGTCAATAACGGTCATACCTTCAGTTACTTCATCACGAAGTATCGACATGAAAACTTGTTCACGACGACCATTGTAATATAGTACACTTGAAATTCCCCTATCTGTAATGTCGAGGTACATTTCGTAACCTTCAACTTCTTTTAATTGGTAATTCATATTGTTTCCTTATTAGATCTTTTCTTAATCCTATCACATGCTTGTTCTGCAATAGGACAATGACCTATAATATTTTTTTCTTTATAGATAGGTTGATTGTAAACTACTTCGGGATAATGACCTTGTTCTGGACCTCTTAAGCCCAACTCTGCACGAATGCCTGTCATGTGTAATTTCATTTGCTCCAATGCCATGAGGCAAAGTGGTTCCGCAAGTCTAAAGTTAAAGCCAATGTATTTATGAACATATTTTCCAACCTGTCCTTGATCTGTAATTGATCTTATTTTATCGGCATCTAGTTTTGAATTTTGATTTACAGTAATCATGCCGCCTTCAAATGTTGAAATATTCTTTGTCTTATAAAAGGAAAAACATCCCGCATCTCCCATAGTTCCAGCGAGTTGATCATTGTATGTTTGCCCAAACGCCTGTGCCGCATCTTCAATAACTACGAGGTTGTGCCTATTTGCTATTTCTATTATGCGATTCATATCGCACATTCTACCGTACAAGTGAACAGGTATGATAGCTCTTGTCTTATCTGTAATAGCATCCTCAATCTTATTAACATCTATAAGATAGTCGTCTTTATTAATATCAACAAAAACAGGTTTTGCTCCAGCAATTAAGATGGAGTTGGACGTTGCAATAAAAGTAAGGGGGGTTGTAATCACCTCATCATCTGGCTTTAAATCCATAGACCATAACGAAGCTATTAGTGCTGATGTTCCACTATTAACAGCTATTACATCTTTCACCCGCATTGATTCAATGCAGTAATCTTCAAACATTTTTCTAACAGCTACTGGCATTACTTAGTACCTCAAAAATAAAAGACTTTATGTTAATTATATCCCCGTTAGATATGCTTTTTGGATAATATTTGCCTATGTTGTTCATGTAATATAACTGTGTCTGCCTAAAAAAGTTACCGATGTCTTGTCCTGATTGAAATCTACCATTTACCATAAGCGTCCCTCTGCCCCAAGCATGTTTTAACACAAAAGCTAGAGATTCACTACTCATTGATATATCCGATACTTTATCACAGACATCAAGACTGTCTGAGGATAAGTCCAACGAAACCAACTTATTTAGATCGGTTAAAAAAATGGTACATGGGTCTAATTTTAACTCTCCAAATAGTTCCATATCGTTATCTACATTTAATTTAGACCTCATGCATTGATACTCTTCATTCAGCTTTTGTAGGTTTTCGGTTTTGCTAAAGGATTTTATGGTGGCACTTCTTGATAGTTCTTCCCACTTTTCTATGTTCCTATTGTTGTTGGTAAATTCATCCAGTATAGACTCATTACAAAAGGGAACCCAGATATTTTCTTGTGAGTATCTATCAACAAATTCTCTGATGTTCACAGTATCATGGTTACAAAATTGATTTTCTTCATGACAGAAGTAACAAAAACTGGCGAATGGTATAATTGTCTCTGGTTTGATATATCTAATTTGATTGTCTGTTCTAAAAAACACCTTCTCTTTGGATCTTTGTTTTGTTTCTTTGTCTCCACCGTTACCAGTCCAGTTTGCTGAACCATACTGTGTCAGCAGTATGTCAACCTTGCCAGTTAAATTAACAACTTTCTGTATATCTTCGTATGTTTCAACTCGACAATCATTTAAATTAAGTGCGACAGTATCATTATGCTTTACAGACAGCCAAGAGTCATGACCGCATTGCCCACAAATAATTTTTACATCATCAATAAAAAAGGGTTCACCGTCATCTAATTCTTGAACTATAAAACCCTTAGATTCGCAAAATCTTTTGACCTTCTGATCCTCTGTCTTTTGAAATAAGATTGTAATCTCTTTTCTTTTAGACTCTTTTATAGCCAGCAAGTCTGGCAAATTAAAATGATCTGGATGCTCATGAGAATACCACAGATAATTAAAATCTATTTTGTTTATATCAATTTTTTCATCATTGAGTAGACTCCACCCATCATTAAAAACTAACCCTTGATACCAAGGGTCTGTAAGTATTCTTATCTCACCCAGATCGAACATTACACTTGCATGATTGATAAATTTTATATTCATTTTAAAACCTCAGCGGGTATTCCTATGACACTACTATTTGGTAAAACGTCCTTAGTGACTACTGCACCAGCCCCAACCATTGCAAATTTACCTATCGTAATTCCCGGCATAATTATAGCACCCGCCCCAACGCTTGCCCCATCTTCTATAGTTACACTTTCGCATTTCCATTCTGATTCAGATATTTTTTCTCCCTTGTTATTAATAGCTGTAGGGCATTTATCATTAATAATCAAACATCTCGGACCTAAAAAAACTCCATCACCTATTTTAGCATATTTGTATATCAGACAACCACTTTGAATTTTACAGTTATTGCCTATGGTAATGCCTGTATCTATGTAACAATGAGACCCAATAATACAGTTAGATCCTATCGTCGCATTTTCTCTTATGTGGGTAAAATGCCAAACTTTAGTGCCTTCACCAATATTATCTGTCTCAACTATTGCGGTTTTATTTATCATAGTTTATACTTCCAGTTGCAGAAAAATTCAACCTTATCTAAGTACACTCTATTTGAATGCTTCTGTGGACCTTTAGCAAACCAGATTGGATTATTTTCTAGTAAGAGCGTATCACAAAATCTATTATTCTCTCTTGGGCGATCCCAATCTGTTAATGTCTTAAATTTTAATCTTAATTCATCCTGCTTCTCAATAAATGACTTAACAAATAAATTCATATCTGAAAAAGTGCGATTCATAGTCGTTTCATTTTCAACATATTCAATCCACCTTCTAATGGTATCTATCGTATTTTCGTTATACTGAATTCCATGAGTACCCAACAACACCACCTTACCAGTTGTTTGATCTAAAACCTGATCAAGGTTTAGATTAAACCTTTTAACATGTTCATCAAGCTCGTTAATGCTACGAACATGGGTATTATCCGTGTTCACATTTTGAACAATCTGTTTTTTTCTCTCCATAAAAACAAAATCGTTTTCTTCAAGTGCTTCTTCAATGTAGTCCAATTTAGAGAAAACCAATCCATTCGCGCCAAATGTTAGAAGATTTTCCTTATGTTGTTCTAATAACTTTAAAAAATATCTAGGTCGTGAATTGCGATAATATTCAAAAGAGTTTGTAATTTTGATATGGTAGTCTTTATGTGAAGAATAAAGAAATTTTATTTTTGAATCATCTTGAAATATGGATTCAACATATTGTCTTTGTTCATCACTGAAATCCATTAAATGAAGGGTGATTTCGTGTTCATTGCCGTGATATCGTATACTTCTCACTAAAGCATTGCAAAAAGTAAAATATTTTGGATCACACCAGCTAAATATCTTCATTAAGGATCTCCAGTACTCTGATACCTGTCTCAACAGTAACTTGAGGTCTCACACAATTTAAAATTATATCTGTAAAATGCTGCAATTCTTTCACAAGTGGTTCTTCGTATCCGTCATTAGATAATAATTCTTTTGAGTTCCCCTGCGTATCAGTTAAATTAATAGTTTGTCTTGAATAATTCAATTCAATCAAACCATTTGTAGAATAAACTTTAAGATATCTTTCTTTTATGGGGCTGACCCAGTTAGCCTCACAATAGCAGATGACATCTTCATATTGAAGTATTGCATGTGCATGGTCATATACCTTATTATTATTTGTACTTTGTTTAATAAATTTTTTAAATGTAGGTGTTTTACCGACAATTGAATTTACTACTTCGATATCATGTACCAATAAATCAGTTGCCACATCTTTAATTTGTTCACGCGATGGTATATTGTTAGCTCTTTTGGTTCTTATTGAAAATATTTTTCCAAATTTGCCTTCATCTACCCATTGACGAAACTCAATAACGGCACGATTAAATTGTTCAATGTGCCCTACTAATATTCTATCTGTATAGGGTATCAGTTTTTTTGATTCTTCAACTTCTATTGCGATTGGCTTTTCAATAAGCAAATATATGTTTGGTATTTCACTTAGAATTTTTAATGATATTTCAACATGCTTATTAGAAGGATTGCAAATTGATATTCCTTTAACTTTATTCTTACGACATTGTTTAATGAAATCTTCTAACGACTTTGCTGGAAAAACAAAAGGATCATATATGTCAGTAACACTATGGCCGATTTTTTCATAGACTCTTTTATGGTTTGAACCCATAACCCCCAAACCGACTATGCCCATATTCATATCAGTACTCGTTTTTTAAAACAGTTTCTAATAAGCTACCCTTTGACTTATTTATAAATTCGATTTTAGCAGCTTTACCGGCACTACATATCCAGTTGTGTATGTCTCTTTCTGCTGTTGGATGTATTGAATATTTATCTCTTTCGTCAGGCTTACATGAGTTAATGATTTGCGGAACATTATAATTTTTGTTATCAGTCCAAAAGTATTCTGAAGTATTTAGATCAACACCAGCAAAATAGATTTTTTGATATCCAAGTTTAATCATTATTTGAATAATAATAGTAATACTTGACACACAGTATACAGGAATACCACTATACTGAAAAATATTTTCGAACCATTCTGGTTTAACAGCATCTAATAGATAGGGTCTTTGCTGATTTAATATCCAGTTAGTCTCTTTGTAATGTTCTCTTTTTTTACTAGTCAACGCTCTTATCGTCTCACCACTACGATGTTCTTTCAATTCCAGATGGTAAAAGTCAGGAACTATATTCGGATGTAATATGAAGTTGTTGTTTGCCCAAACATCTTTACCATCTAGAAAATTTTCATCTAAATTATTTATTGATGGACCACAACCTAAAAAAATTGCTACATCATTTTTTCTTTTTAATTCTTCAAGTTTTTTCATTTGATAGCTTCTACGAAAATAGAATTATCTTTGTATCTTATCATGTCACAATATTGAAACATTTTAGATTTTTCATTGAAAGACAGTCTCTTTATATTTGCAAATCCCGATGTCGTGAGGTAATGTTCTAGAATGGAAAAATTAAAAGCCATAACATGACCACCTAAAAATGGAGTTCTACCAACCCTTTTGGATTTTTCCTCAGAGTAATAAGTAAAAAACCATGAACTTAAATAAGAAAGAGGATCGTCAGGCAACGAACCCATTTTGCCAGGATTTATTGGGTTGGTAAGAAAATCATAATCTTTATTTACATAGGCATTAACGGCTTTTTCAACATCTGGTACTACTATTCTGATGCTACCATTTGGTTCTAAAATCCTATAAATTTCTGTAAATGTATTTTTTTGGTATTCAGGCAATATATGCTCCAATGTATGTGAAGTATAAATTGCATTAATGCTATTATCATCAAATTCAAATTTATTAGTTGAGTTTAAATCATGAACAAAGTCTGCTGTTGGCGCAATATCCATAACCTTCCAATTAAGACCTTTGAATTCATGTGATCCTTTAACTCCACCTATATTAATCTTCATTACATTATCTCACTTTTCTTAATTTGTTTATTATGGGTATTTCTGATTCGTAAACTTTCTTGATACCGTCCCCAAGCATAATCTCCGTATTTCTAATTGCGTCAACTAATATATCTGTTTTTTCTATTGAAGCAGCTTGATCAGACCCATAATCAGTTCTATCATGCGTTATATGAAACTCAATACAATCTGCTCCTAATGCAGTAGCGGCTACACATGCATCATGCCCATTATAGTGATTTGAAAAGCCTATTTTAAATTCAGGGTATTTTTCTTTCATGTATGTTATGTGTTTTAAATTTAATTCATTGATACATGTGGGGTAAGTTGATGTACAGCATAGGATATATTCAATATTATTTAATACAGAAACAGCGTTGTCAATTTCTTCTTGAGTACACATTCCTACAGAAAGTATGACAGGCTTTCCAGTATTATTTATTTTATGTAAAAAATCAACATCAGTTACCATAGCAGATGCTATTTTATGATATTTTATATTTATGGACTGAACATCTTCTACACTCTTTAAATCCCAACAAGATACTATAAAATCAAGATCTAGATTATCAGTATACAGCTTTAGTCGTTCATATTCCTCTATTGAAAATTCTAATCCCTTTTTTTGTTCTCTGGTAGTTGTACCCCAGGGTGAGTCCCTTGGCTTATCTAATTCTTCTTTTGAATATACAGACTCTATATCTCTCTTTTGAAACTTTACGGCATTGACACCAGATGAGTGGGCTTTCTTAACTAGCTTCTCAGCAAGTTCAATGCCTCCATTATGATTTATTCCAATTTCAGCAATAATGTATGTCATTGTAAAAAATCTCCATTCAGTTATTGTTTAATTTATTTAAGTCTGAAAATGTGTCTATATCTAATGTTGTTCTTACTGGAAAGAAAACAGTTTCACTATTGTAAATGTTTGAATTTAACCTATGTATTTCTTCACAATGCAATATAGCTATCTTGTGACAAACTTTGAAACATTTTGGATACTCTTGTCTCCTACATAAATCATGTTTTACAATTTGTCTTCCTCTAAAATTTTCACATTCATACATGCATACATAAGGATGCGTTTCTATTTCTTCTCTACATAGGAGAGATTTTGCATTTTGTTCTTTAAAAAATTTAATTGCATCTGTTACATCTGTCCATGTTCTTTCTGGATAAGTTAGATATAACATACAAATCTGTCCAGATATATGCATATCTCGAATTACCTCAACTAAAAAATCTCTTGTAGACGCCGTATCACTAGAATTTAATTTACTTCTATTATGAACCTTAAAATTGTATTTATTTGCAAACTTTGCAATGTACTCATCATCTGTTGATACTATAGTATTTTCATATAATTTTTTTGGTATTATGTCGGCAGTATGCCTAAATAGATTTCTATTTTTAAATGGCACACCTTTTGATTCTTTTCTAGCTGGTATAATATAATGCATAATTAAATCCATTTAATCAATTTGTTTTTTTATAAAATCTGTGTATAACTGAGCAACATCCACCATATCATTTGATGATAAACATTTTCTCGTAACTTTTCTTGAAAAATCCAATTGTGGTGGATTATAGAGCTTGACCGGCTTAAAATCCCATTCATCCTCTTCTATTATTGTAGCGTCATCACCAGCTATTTCTGGTGATCCACCTGATGAGGAACAGATAATTTGACAACCACACCCACGAGCATCACAAATTACATTTGGACAATTATCTAGCCACCCTAAATGTACAAAATATTTCGACGACTTATAAATAGAATATAACTCATCTTGACTCCTATTTCCAATATAAATTATTCTACTATCGTCAACCTTATTATCTACATCTCCAGCAACTATTAACAAGTCACCAGAAGATGAATGTTCTAAAAAATATCTAATATTTTCATCTAATCTTTTATGGGGTCGCCAAGAAGAACAACAGCACCACACATCACCATCACAGGAAATATCTGCGGGTTGTATATTATTTATTGTGTCTAAATCAGCACCGTTATGAATCACTACAGAATTAGAATGCCCACCAAAAAAACTGGTCACTAGTTTTTTGCTAAAATTTGATTGAAAGACTACACCATATGTGTTCTTGTACGTGTTCAGTATTGGAGCATTTTGAGAATTATAATCAAAATCAGTGTTAAAATATATACCGTCCAATCTCTGAAATAATCTTGGATAACTTCTGGGGGAGCTTATAAAGCAAAGATGGGCAAATGGCGACTCTCTGTGATCGAAAGTCACGCTGAGTTTTGACATGTACCTGAATAATTTCTTACCAAAAGAGTTGGGGCCGGAACTAGAATTGATATCTATGTTTTCAATATGTAAATTCATACGGCTCCTTACCCCTGATGTGCCGAGCCATTGCTTCTTGTTCAGATCTTTTTATTTTATCAACATTTAATGGATTGGTTCTATTGTAAACATGCAACACTTCTTCAATGTACTTAGCTCTACTTCGTGACATTTCCAACAATGGCAACATTATTGCTTGATCGTATGCGTATTTCAAATACTCACCATTAAATTTTAGATCCTCGTAGTTTAATCTTTTCCAAAGCTTATATTTAAAGGTTCTAAGGTGAGACGCCCTCCATGTATCTTTTCTATATAAATTATTTTCTACAACAGAATCTGGGTACTGTGATGGTTCCACCCCTTTACTCTTAAAAGGGAAAAAGGCATAACTACCATATGTCATTAGGCAATCATTCTGGTTATAAACAAACTCTAAGTGACTCAAGACTTTGTCGCAGGACAACCAGTCGTCACCGTCAAGAAGAATTATAATGTCTTCATCATCAATGTCATCTATAGAATCTATTGTTGTAACAATATTCCCCAGTGCATACCGCTTATCTAAATTAACAACCAAAGAGAACTTATTATCAGATCCAATAGTTTCTTTTACGACATTCGCAGAATCATCTGTAGAGCAATCATCAGTCAAATAACATTTGAAATTGCTATTTATCTGTCTTTTAAGACTGTACAAATAAATTCTTAAATAATCTTGAGCGTTAAAGTACGGGGTGACTATTCTAAAAGTCTGCAATGGTTTTTGTTCACCAATACTTGGAAGATCTATATTCCATATATGCGAATACTCTGACCAAAAAAGTTCCTCCCTACTTAAGCTGTATTCCATCTATAGTCTTCCAAAAATACTTTGGTCTAGCTGACACGTATTTTTCTAATGTTTCTATGTCTTGATCCCACCAATACTCTGTAACATGTTGAGAGTTTATATTAGTTATTACTTCAATATCCAGTAATTTAGCTTCTATTATACATCTAGGGCATGTATCATCAATTATCGGTAAAAATACTAAACCTTTGTAGCCAGATAAAGTCTCTATGTGATTTTGATATGGTTGTATAGCAAGAACATCATATGGAAGATTGTTAGAAACACAAAAATTCTCCGCTTCCTCCAACCCCTTCGCAACGCTGTGCCACCCGCCAAACCCTTTTAATATAGCGTATTTATCATTACTGTCTTTTCTTCTACTATCTCTAAAAAGCTTCAAACTATCTTTAGTAAAACATGAAGACAAAATAGATGTTTTGCTAAAATCCGTAAGGGGTAAGTGTTGTAAGTATATTGCTCTTTGTCTTTCGGACATAAAAAAAGTATGCCGAGAGTCACTAATTAGTAATTTGTATAATTCAGAGATGTTACCATCTCCAGTAATACCATGAGGACAAGAACATTCACTTTTGGTTAAAATTCTGTGTGGTTTCTCACCTCTAAACTTACAAAAATTATAATCAAATTCTATCTTAACAAATCTATTTCTAGAAAGTAATGCTTTACTTATTGACTGATTTATTGAAAACAGACCGGTGATATTTCCCAATATCCATAACTTATCACTATGTCGATCAATATCGTCAATAGTTAAATCCGAGCAAGAGATAGAAGTTACGTCTTTAATTCTATCTTCAAGGATGGCAAGACTAGTTAAATTAGTCCCGCCAATAGAGATTGCATTATCGTCTAAGTGGACATACCCGTTGTTCATTCAGCAATCCTATAACTATCATTATCTCTATGAAAAGTACTAGCCTCTAGTAGAGTGCAACCATTCTCTGTTGAAAATCTATGCACAACCCCAGGCTGTATGTGAAAACTCTGACCTTCACTAAGATCAAGCTTGATTTCTGAACCCGTTTGTGTTAAGAATGTAATTCGGCAATCACCCCTCATGTTATAAAGGTGTTCTTCTTTTATCATATGAAAGTGAAGGCTTAATTCATTAGCGGGATCTATTTCCAAGATCTTACCGCAATAATCTTTTTCTTCGTTATTGGCAAACCAGATCTCTTTTCCCCAGCGTTTATCTTTTGTCTTAACTACCGCTCTCATCATGAAATCCTAGTAAAGGATAAAGGAAATGTCCGTCTATATTGTATCCCAGATCTGCCGAGGATTATTAACCTTTTCCCTTTATAAGGAGATTTGTTATAAGATAATCTTTTACAGAAGAACTTACTTACCCAAAAAACACTTGATTTATTGTTTCTTGAGAATATTCGCGTAAGAAGCACGCTAGAAATTTAAAAAA
>Ga0222716_10005023_pt1 | contig 10324 bp, 5 predicted proteins | sample C33_13DmetaG_FD_165044 | JGI IMG/M metagenome (GOLD analysis project Ga0222716, IMG submission 165044) | Estuarine water microbial communities from San Francisco Bay, California, United States - C33_13D | ecosystem: Environmental > Aquatic > Marine > Unclassified | place: USA: California...
AGTGCGCGACTTGGCCAGTTTATACTATCGGCTGTTAGAGCGCGATGTGCTAGCGGCGGAGAAAGTAGTGAACTCGCGTGATAAGTCATCGCCGATTTACACGTTCAAAGAAACCGTGATGGAGGACAAGACGTTTGACAAGGTGTTCAACGAATTCAACACATTGTCCGTGCTGTACGAACGTCCAGAAGTGACGTTTGTGGACCCAGACGCGTTCACTCGTCGCGCGCGCGTGGATGCCGACGAAATTGATGACATCGCCGCGGGTGGTGGCGGCTCGTTGCTCGACCACTCGACGGATATGATTGACCTGGGCGATACCGACGACGAAAAGGCGTCCGCCAGCGGCGGTTCGACGGTCGATTTGCTCTCGCTCCTCGACGTAGACGTACCGCCGGCGCCCCAACCTGTCGATGCGCCGCCGGCAGTATTCGCGCTCGACCCACTACCAGCGCTCGATTCGACGAGCTTTCAATTGAAGTGGACGTCTGCCGCAGTGGTGGCGACGGGACTGCAAGCGACGTTGCGATCGAACGCGCTCGCGAGCACGGCTCAAGTTACGCAACATCTCGCGCCTCGAGGCGTCGCCACCATGGCGAGCGGTGGACCGTCGAATGCGATGAAGTTTTACTTTTACGCCATCGATAATGGAAACCGCGAAACCTTCCTAGTAGAAGCGCTCATCGACGCCACGGCGCGTGCGGCGACGTTTACGGCAAAGTGCGACGGCCGCGGGACGAATTTCGTCGCGTTTCAGCGTCTCTTCGCCGAAGCGTTGTCATCGATTCCTTAGTCGCAAACTGTATAAAACAGAAAGGATAATATTATTACACACAAGCAAAGAAGTGCGAGAGCGGTACACGCGAAACAAACACAAACAAAAAACAGACGCGCGACCATCAGATTTGATGGACGACTACCATGTGCGACGCGGTTTGATACGCGGTGTCCGTGATGCGCTCCGCGAGGGCCGCAAACAGATCCAAGGCGCTGCAGGCAGAAGGTTTCACGCGCATGAGCTCGTCCATGCCGACGCTGTCGCATCGCTTTGCTGAAAAGTACGAGAAAATAAACTCTCTCGCGGCTTCTACGTTTGGGGACGACTTCGCCACAACGTTCGCCTCAACGTTCGTCGACTTGGCCTCACCTTTGTCCTTTCGCAAACGCTCGATCTCTGCATCCTTCATCGCCAATTCCGAGCGCATACTCCACGATTCCTTCGCCGTTTCCAAAAGTTCCCTCCCGAGCTCGCTCACCGTCTTTTGCACCGCCATTTGCTCGCTCGCCAGCGCCGCGCGTTCCGCGTCCATCTGCCGCGCCATCTTCTCCGCCGATCGTTTATCCTCGCTCAACGCCTCCACGCGATCGTGCGCTTCCCGCAACGCCGCCTTCAGCGCCCGAATCTCCTCCTCCGACGTCGCCCGAATCTCCTCCTTCGACGCGCCGCTCGACAGCAAATTTGAAAACAATCGAAACACATTTTGGCGGGAAAGTATCCCACCGCCCGTCCGCCGCGCGCCCGCCGCGCGCGCGTCGTCCGCGTCGCCGAGCGGTTTCAAATCATCGTTTTCTTTACCTCTCGCCGTCTTCGGCGTCGCGGGCGAGCCGAATCGATCGCCACCGCACGGCGTTCGCGGCGCGAGCTCGACGCGCGCGCCATCGCTCGGCGTTTTCGGCGTCCCCGGCGCGCGGCGCGCGCGCTTCGCGTGCGACGCGACCGCGGCGGGGGCGTCGAACATCGCGCGCTTGTTCGCGCTCGTCGTCATGGCGCGGCGTCGCGTCGACGCGGCGAGTTGTGCGGCGTCGTCGCGACGTCCGTCCACCGCGTCGTCGCGACGACGGCAGTCGACGACGCGCGCCGTCGAGCGACGCGCGCGCGCGCGCGCGGACCGCTCGCGATCGCGCGCGACGCGCCGGCGCGTCGCGAGCGCGCGCGATGGACGACGGGCGTCGCGAGAAGCGCGCGAGGCTCGAGCCGCCGGCGCTCGCGAACGAGAGGTTCGAGGCGTACTACGCCGCGCAGGGCGTGTGCGAGGACGCGGACGACTTTCGAGCGATGATGGAGGCGTTTCAGCGACCGCTGCCGCTGACGTTTCGACTGAACGCGTCGACGGCGCTCGCGGAGGCGGTGCGGAGGAAGCTCGAGGGCGACGTGCTGCCGGCGCTGAGGCGCGAGGCGTCGATGAAACCGCCGAAGTGCGTCGCGTGGTATCCGGATCGATTGAGCTGGCAGATAGATGTATCGCAGAGCGCGTCGTTGAAACAGAGCGAATCGCGCGGTGTGCTCGGGTTGCACGCGTTTTTGAAGAGCGCCGGGGAGACGGGGGCGCTGACGAGGCAAGAGTTGGTTTCGATGATTCCGCCGCTGTTTTTGGAGGTGAAACCGAAGCACCGCGTGATCGATATGTGCGCCGCGCCGGGAAGCAAGACGTCGCAGTTATTGGAGATGTTGCACGGCGCGACGAACGCTGGGGAGACGCCGCGAGGGGTGGTGGTGGCGAACGACGCGTCTTTACAGCGAGCGAATTTGCTCACGCATCAGTGCAAGCGAAGCAACTCCCCGGCGCTCGTCGTGACGAATCATCAGGCGCAGTTGTTTCCAATTTTACACGACGCCAATGGAAAGAAAATTAGGTTCGATAGAATTTTAGCCGACGTCCCGTGCAGCGGCGATGGGACGCTGCGGAAATCGCCCGACCTTTGGAAGAAGTGGAACGCCTCGAGCGGCGTGGATTTACACACGCTTCAGCTTGAGATCGCCACCCACGCCTTGCGCTTGCTCGAAGTCGGTGGGCGTTTAGTCTACTCAACGTGCAGTTTGAACCCATTGGAGAACGAGTCCGTCGTTGCGGCGCTGTTGAAGCGCGCGAAAGGCTCTGTGGAGCTCGTCGACGTCTCGAAGAGCTTGCCCGAGCTCAAGCGACGACCGGGGATGAAGAGGTGGAAAGTCGGTGATATATACGGATGGCACGACTCTTTCGAAGAGACTGGGAAGAAGCGCATGAAAACCGTGGCGAAGACGATGTTTTGGGACCGAGAGTATGACGCGATGCCGCTCGAGAGATGCGTTCGAGTATTCCCCCATCTCGACGATACGGGTGGATTTTTCATCACCGCGTTGAAGAAGACGGCAGAGTTGCCACCGGAGATGGAGCAAACGCCGCAAATGGACGCAAACAAGACGTATAGAATGGAGCGCGCGAATGAGCAGTGGAACGAAAAGAAACGCGTGGCGCCGGTGATGAAGGTTGAAGACAGATCCATCGTGAAGAGCATCAATAAACATTACGGAGTGCAAGACGCGCTCCATCTGGACGACGCGTTGATGACGCGTCAGCACTCCGACCTTCCAGGTGTCACTCCAAAGCGTCTGTATTACTTGTCCGACGGTGCGCGAAAAGTGTTGACGGCGCGGGGAAAGGATGGCAAGAACGCCGGTTTGCAGGTCGTTGCGTGCGGCGTTCGTGCGTTTGAACGTCAAATCGTCGACGGCGTCGAATGCGCTTATAGAATCACGCAAGAAGGCTTAGACACCACACTGCCATGCTTGAAGAAGCAAATCGTCCGCGTTCGTGCGAGCGAACTGGAAATCATTCTCGCGCGGCAGCAAGACGAAAACGTGGGGGCGAATTCGTCGGCGCGATCGAGTTCGGACGACGTCCCCGAGGAAGTCACGAATGCGAAATCCATCGAAAATCTAAAAAAGGTGTCCGATGGGTGCGTGATTTTGATCCCTAAAGCAAAAGGCGACGACACGGAAAACGAAGCCAAGGCTCTGGCCGTCGCCGCGTGGCTTGGTCGCGGTAAAAAAGGGAAATCGCTCTCGGTGTTGGCCAGCAAAGCGAGCGGGGGGCAATTGTTGTATCAACTTCGCGATTGTATGTCGCGCGGCACGGTCGTGTGAAAGAAGAGAAAATTTTGTATTCGTATCGTTAGGATCATCGTAGCTTGAACCGTATCCGGGGACGCCCTGTTAACGACCTCGTCCGTATCCGCGGGTGCCGGCCGTTCTCAAAGTGCGCGATCTTCGCGGATTCGCGCGCCCGAATCGAGCTGACGCGAGTAACTTTCGCGCCGGCGCTGGCGCCGGTGACTCGGCGTAATCGTCGTACAACGCTTCATTTTCTTCTTCGATTTCCACGTCAACGGACAGATCGCCGTCGGGCTCAACTTCGACTTCTCGCGAATCGCACTCGAATCCAGTTTCCGGTCGCTCTTCGTCGGACAAGCCGCAAGCGTAGTCGCTCGGTGCTCCGGGATACGGCGTCTCCATCAGACAGTTTTCTGGGTACATGAATTCACAAACCGTCACGTTCACCGTTTTTTGCGAATTCATGAAACCGCTCGATGCAGGTATGAAGACGCCCACTACGACGAAACGCGCCCGCGTCGGCGGCGTCAGTCGCGCGCGAAAATCAATATCGCACACAATCGTTCTCAAACGCACCGAGCACTTTGTCGCGCGAGAACGTCGGCGCAACGATGGCTCCCGCGCCCTCTATCGGCTCGCCCGTGGTCGCGTTCGTCATCGTGTACTCAAACGCCGCGAGTTCGTCCCGCCAAAAATCGCGCAGCATGTCTTCTCTCGTGTCGTCATCGTCCGCCTCAGCCGCGCGCGCGCCGGACGCGAGGACGAGAAGCGCGCACAGCGTCGTCGCGAAAATTTTCATCGCTCGATCGCGATCGTCGTTCGGTCGAAAGCTCGCGCCGACGCGCGTCTGAGCGTCAAATTATGCCGACACATGGTCCGATGTGCGTCCCACATTGTTCGCCTCGCGCGCGCGCGCCGAACGTCGTTCGCCTCGCATGGCTTCGACCGCGCGATCGCTCGCGCGTCGCGCGCCGCCGACCGCGCGCGCGCGTCGAAGCGATACCACCGCGTGTCGCGCGAGCGAACGCGATCGCGATCGCGCCCGTCAGTGCTGGTTACAGACGTCAAACGCGCGGTGCGTGCAGACGGCTGCTGAATTAGCGCTCACCACCACGGTGGTTTGCGCGGCGCGCGACGCCGAGACGTTCGCAAAGTCGGTGAATTGCGAATTGCTCGTCGTGGAAGACGATGGTTCGATCGTGGATCGCGTCCAAGGCGCGCGCAGAGGCGCGCTCGCGGTGATAAGGTCGCCAGAGGAGTGCGCTCGCGCGGCGGCTTCGGCGGCTTCGGGACGGGACGGCGGCGTCTTGGTCGTGGATTGCGTCGACGGGTGGTCCATCATACCCGCAGAAAATTTAGTCGCGGCGTTTGCGGGAACGCCCATAGACAGAGCGCTGTTCGCCTGCGTGCGCGACGCCGCGGAGGCTCGGGTGATGCTCGAGGCGTTGGAGACGGGCGTCGACGGCGTGTGCCTGCGGACGAACGACCCGGCGGAGGTCCGCGCGTTGGCAGATGCGATGCGCTCGTTCGGTGGGAATTCGCGGGAAAAAGTAGAGTTAGTGCCCGCGCGAGTGACTGCGGTGAAACGCGTGGGCGCGGGTGATCGATGCGCCGTGGACGCGGCGACGAATTTCGAGCTCGGCGAGGGCATGCTGGTGGGATCGTTCGCGAGCGGTTTGTTCTTGATTCACGCGGAAAACATCGAGTGCGGCTACGTCAACACGCGTCCATTTAGGGTGAATGCGGGCCCGACCGCATCGTACGTGCGCGCACCGAACGGTAAAACGTCGTACTTGAGCGAGCTGCGATGCGGAAGCGAAATCCTCGTCTGCGCCGCCGACGGCCGAACGCGCGTCGCCAACGTCGCTCGCGTCAAAATGGAGCGTCGTTCGATGCTGATGATCGAAGCCGACCACCCCGACGCCGGCACGCTCGCCGTATTGCTTCAAAACGCCGAGACGTGTCGTCTCGTCCGTCCCGGCGGCGCGCACGTCTCCGTCGCCGAGCTCGTCCCGGGCGACGAGGTCCTCGTTCTTTGCGATCGCCGCGCGCGTCACACCGGCGTCGCCGTGGAAGAAGCCGCCTGGCTCGAGCGTTAGCCGCGCGCGCGCATCCTCGGCCCGCGTTCATTATTTCACGAGCGAACCCATCCAAAGAATCCGCGCCTCGAGCCTCGTCGCGCGCGCGACGCCGCCGATCGAATCCATCGAGCGTCGAGTCGAAGCCGTCGCGCCGCCGCGGACGGTTGAGGGGAAAGTAAATGCCGCGGCCCCATCGCGTCACTTTACATCGCGCGCGCCGCCCCGAGCGCGCGTCCGCGACGCCCGCGAGAGAAACGCGCGTCGCGGGCGCCCCGACGCGCGACGCGCGCATGCCGTCGATCGTCGGCGACGCGTAGAGACGAAACCGTCGACGCGTCGCGCCATGCCGAAAGAGCCGCGGCATCGTTCCGCGCTCGCGCGGCGCGCGCTGACGCTCGCGACGCTCCTCGCGCTGGCGGCGACGGCGTCGATAACGCCCGCGTCCGCGCAGACGTGCGCGGGGGGACAATTCATCGATGGCGTCGCGTGCGCGGACTGCGCGGCGGGGACGAGCGGCGACGGGACGGCGACGTCGTGCGGCGACTGCGGCGTCGGAAATTACGCCACGGGCGCGAACGCGGTGTGCGAGTGGAACGTCGGCACGGATTGCGCGGGGAACGCGATAGATGAGGCGAATTGGGTGACGGCGCTGCGGGGGGCGTATCAGGCGAGTCACGGGCTGGACGGGTCGAAAATCGCGGCGACGTGCGCGTACGCGGAGGGCGGGTTGAGCTTTTTTAAACAGCAAGCGGCGACGTGCGTGATCCCGCTGCCGGATTCGGGGACGATGACGTTGACGTGTGTGCCGTCGGTGAACTCGGCGGGCACGATCGGGATGGTGTGCGAGACGGCTGGGCAAGCCGACGGATTCGTGTCGGGGTGCGGTGAGGTGGCGAATAACGGCGCGGGATTGGATAACGCGGGAACGGCTGTGGCGTGCGTTTTCGAGGGAAAGCAGTCGTCGTGCTCGCAGTGTCCGGCGGGTACGGAGTGTGAATTGTTAAAGACGTCGATCGCGGTGCCGTGTCCGGCGGGAGAGTACAACGGCGCCGCGGGAGGATCGTGCACAGACTGTCCGGCGGGCTACATCTGTGCGAGCGAGGCGACAATCACGCCGCAGTCCTGTGTCGCGGGTACGTCGGCCGTGCTGGGATCGACCGAGTGTTCGACGTGTTCACCTGGGACGTTCGCGGGGTCGGCGGCGTCAGCGACTTGCACACCCTGTACGGCGGGCTACAAGTGCGAATCGCAGGGCACGGTGACGCCGGAGATTTGCGCCGCGGGGTCGGCGGCAGCCGAGGGAAGTTCGACGTGTACGGTTTGTTTGGCCGGGACGTATGCGGCTACCGTGGGAAGTGCGTCGTGCTTGCCGTGTCCGGCTGGCTACAAGTGCGAATCGAGTGCGGAAAGAATTACGCCATCGGCGTGTCCCGCTGGATCGTACGCGGCGGCAGGATCGATATCTTGCACACTGTGTGATGTCGGCACGTACCAGCCCAGCTCTGCGTCAGAAAGCTGTCTAGCGTGCCCCGCGGGTAAGTCGTGCCCGATCCAAGGGCTCAGTGCATACCAGGAGTGCGGCGCGGGCACCTACAGCGGCTGGGCTCTCAAGGATGTCACCGTTGCGTTTGCGTTGCCTTACAACGATACCGACCCAGATCGGCAGCCGACCGCGGCGGCGTCCGGCATAGGATGTTCAACGTGCCCTGAAGGCTACTCGTGCGCCGACGGTTCGTCCGCTCCGGCTTTGTGTCCGATCGGCACGCAGTCTTACGCGGGCGCGCAGGCGTGCGCAGATTGTGCCGCGGGATTCGCGTGTCCCACGCCGCTTCCAGATTCGCAGACGCAGTGCGAGGTGGGGACGTTCAGTTTAGGGAGAGCTACATCGTGCACTGGGTGTGATCCAGGGCGCTACTGCACGGATAGAACGCAGAACATACAGTTGAACTGTGCGTTAGGATTTTATAGTTACGGAGGCGCCGTGAGCGCGTGCACGAGGTGCGAAGTAGGCAAACAATGCCCCCAGACGGACGGTAGTGGTAATACCGATTGTTTGCCCGGGACGTTTAGTGAAGGTGGTCAGACACTTTGCTCGTTCTGCCCACCAGGGCGGTATTGCAACGACACGAGTTCAGCGTCGGCGCAGTACGACTGCGCGAAGGGGACGTACAGCTCGGGTGGTGTCAGTGCTTGCAGCTCGTGTCCTGCTGGAACGTATGGGCTCACGACCGCCGCGGTCTCGGACGAGGACTGTACGAAATGTCCTGCCGGAATGTACAGCACGGCGACTGCGGCGGGCGATTCGAGTACGTGCGTGTTGTGCCCGGTGGATACGAGCTGTCCCGACGCGGGCACCGTCACGCCGACGCCGTGCGCGAGCGGTCGCGGAACTTTCGGTGACGTCGGACAGACGTCTTGTGGACTCGCGCCACCGCCACCGAACGCACCGCCATCACCTCCACCATCACCACCGCCACCGTCACCGCCGGCGCCGCCGCCGCTCAACGCGACGATCAACGTACCTGAGATTTCTTTGCGGTTACAAGGAAACGTCGAAGATTGGACAGAGAGCAACGCGACCGCGTTTAAAACTGGTATAGCGAGCGCACTGGGAGACGGAACAACCGCAAACGATGTTGAAATCCTGGGAATCAAACAAGGCTCGGTGATCGTCGTGTTTACGATCAATTCACTCGCGATGTTACCAACGAGTTACGGCGGCGACTGGAATCAAACGTACCTCTCGCAAGCGGTGACGAGGATTTCGAATGCCGTGACGGCGAGCACGTTGAACGTAGGCGGAATGCCTTTGTCATTACCGTCAGTTGATTGCGCGGCGGGCTCATACGTGAGTTCATCAGCGAGCGCCGCAGTGCGACAGTGTTCTTTGTGCGATCCGGGCTCGTATTCCGCGACGACGAACGCTGCACAGTGTTTGACGTGTGGTGTCGGCACGGCGACTGGCGTTCGCGGATCGACGGGTTGTCCCACGTGCGTGCCCGGCACAGTGGCACCACTAACAGGAGCGTCGGAGTGTGCTCTGTGCCCGCGCGGCACGATTCAACCCGCGAGTGGCATGACGTCTTGCGTGCAATGTCAAGACAATTTCTTCGCGGGGTCGTTTGGATCTGTCGCGTGCGTGGCGTGTCCATCGGGATTCGTTAGTGGCGCTCCTGCGTGGGTCGGGGAAACGCCGCGCATGCGCGCTGACGGTGTTTTGAGCGTAGAGGTGCAGGAAGCGATCGATGGCGTGCGGTGCATCCCGGACGGCACGTACGAGCTTCCTCCACTGCCACCGCCACCGCTCGGAGTGCGCGAAGCCGATAAGACGTCATGGACCGTGGGCGGCATCGCTCTCTGCGTGTACGGCATAATTCTTTGGATCATTTCTAGACGGATATGGGCTCGAGAAAAGCTCACACTTCGGTACGCCGAAAACGAATCTTTCGTGGAGGCCATCACGCCGTTGATGGAAAACACGGCGGCGTCTCGCGGCACCATAAAGGAATTTGAAGACGAAGACTTGCGCTATGCTATCGATTGCTTTCGCAAAGGTGGTATCGAAGAAGCCGAAGAAATTTACGCGCGAATGGCAGAGAGGAATCCGGAGAACGCCGATATCATGCAAGGCTTGGCCATCTGTCGCGCGTTTGCCGGTGATACCGAGTATGCGCACGCGTTTGCGCAACGGAGTGCCAGTCTCGCCCTGACGGCGCAGCGACAGATTACGCTCGGCAACATTTTCCTCGCTCAAGGCAAGCTCGCGAAGGCGAGCACGGTGTACGCGATGGCAATTCGTCGCGATCCAGTGAGCGCGATTGCGCACTTCAACATCGGCAACGCGCACTTCTTGGCGGGCGATGCGGCGAGCGCACGCGTGAGCTATCTCGCCGCGCTCGATCGTGAACCGAATTACTTCAAAGCGTTGTACAATCTCGCAATCGTAATCGATTCCATTGGTTCTGTTGGTGAGGCAAAAGAATGGATGAAACGCGCCGTCGACTGCCGTCCGAATGATTCACGCGCGACGTACGCCCTCGCGCTGTTGTACGTCAAGCTTGGACAATGGAAGAAAGCCGAATATCACTTTGAACAGACGTTGAACCTCGACGCCAAGCACACTCCGTCGCAAGTTAAGCTCGGGAACTTGGCCTTCAGGCGAGGCGACTTCCAGCGCGCCGGGGCGAATTACCTCAATGCGTTGGAAGTTGATCCGGGCCACGTCGAGGCGTTGACGAACTTGGCAATGCTCGATTGGTGCAAGGGATTATTGAGCGCGTGCAACGAGCAACTCAGGCTGGCGTTAACGATTAATCCGAGTTACTATCCGGCGCTGTATAATCTCACGCTCACTCGACTCTCTCAAGGTCGA
>Ga0222716_10005024_pt1 | contig 10322 bp, 9 predicted proteins | sample C33_13DmetaG_FD_165044 | JGI IMG/M metagenome (GOLD analysis project Ga0222716, IMG submission 165044) | Estuarine water microbial communities from San Francisco Bay, California, United States - C33_13D | ecosystem: Environmental > Aquatic > Marine > Unclassified | place: USA: California...
GGGTCCGAGCCTCGATACGCAGATGTCGCTCGGGTTCCTGGAGCGGATGAGCTCGGCGGAGATTGGCGACATGGTCAAGGACATGAACATCAACCAGCCGCTGGACGACGAGTTCGCCCGACGGATTCGCGAGATCAAGAGCTGATGATCTGCACGCACAATACGCATAGCCCACGAGGGCTACTTGGACAAAATAATCGAGGACGACAAACTGATATCATAACGCATGAACGATAATCGGACGATGACCACACATCGCCAACTGACGGATGGACTCTTTAACTTTTTGTGCAACTTCTCTCGAAGATAGCACGTAGCAGACGGACCCGCGCCCAAGGCGCGACGAAGAGTGACGAGGCTGGATAGCAAATAGCAAGTCTTTCATTTTTAAACGCGACGCGGCGCGGTAAAGTCAAAGAAAGAACGTCGTCGTCGTCACAACACGAAACCGTTCTCCTCACGATCAATTCAATCGCCCCGCACCGCGCGGCGTAATATAAATCAACAATCACGAATCAACCGTCTCGCGCGAGTACTCGCATCCGCGTTAGAAGATGCCCGGGATGATCTTGTACGGCACGAGCTCGCAGTACTTCTTCCAGTACTTGCCGTACTTGAGCGAGCACCTGGTGTCGTCCCTCACGCTCCTGTCGATGAGCAGAACGGTGAGGAAGATGACGTACAGGTACGGCGGGAGTTTACCGAAGAGCGCGGGCGCGGTCCAGAAAAACGACGCCGTGATCTCCGGGAGGTAGTGGAAGTGCCTCGCGACGGCCCACCAGCCGGACGCGAGCAAGATGCTCTTCTTCGTCACGACGACGCCGTCCTTGGCGACCTTGTACTGCGCCTCCACGATCACGGGCTTCTTGCCCCACACCTTCTTCTTACCGCCGCTCGCGCGGAACTCCTGGCGCTGGCGGTCGGAGTCGTAGTTGATCCAGATGGAGAGGCACCCGAGCGCGAAGATGGCGAGCGCGGTTTCCACGCCGAGTCGCACCGGGGGTTGAACGGACGCGATGTACAGCGCGGGTGAGGCGTACACGGCGGGCACCCACACGAGGCATCCCCAGCAGATGTAGTACCCCGCGCGGTCGTGCTGGATGTCCATGCTATTGAAGTACCCCGTCTCCCAGACGAAAAACTTGAAGTTGTACACGCACATGAGCGCGACGCACACGGCGACGGAGTCCGCGAGGTAGCCGTCGCGTTGGTACTGGTGGCACGCGAAGATCACCGGCAGGATGGCCCACGCCATCATGCCGAACCTGCAGTTGGTGAACTGCTTCAGGTTAAGCGGTCCGAGCTTGGGGTAGAGCTCCATGCCCCACCAGAAGTCGTACACCATGTTGCCGCACGAGCCGCTGTCCTCGTCGGTGGGCGCGACGTGGCCTTTGACGAGTAAGAACACGCAGAAGACGATGGCGAGGACGGACATCCCCGCGAGCATCTCGCCGAAGAGGGAGTACACCTCGGTGGGAGTCGTGAGGCCGAAGTGCCAGCACGCGAAGAACGCGATAACGGTGGCGATCAGCGACTGGACTCCGTTGGCTTTGTACACCGGGACGTTACCGGCGGCGGTTGGGTTAGCTTCGAACCGTTTGCCGGGCATGTAGACCTGGAGGATTGCTTCGAAGGCGGCGTAGGAGCCGAGGAGCTGCCACGCGCGCTTGGAGGTCCAGGGCCAGATCTTGGAGATCAACGAGAGGCCATCCTCGCGGAAGGCGGCGACGATGGAGGCGAGGGAGCCGTCGAGGTTGACGAACATGTGCCAGACGATGACCGCGATGAACGGGGTGGTGCCGATGATGGCGAGGACGCCGCAGGTTCCGTAGACGTTCGCCCAGAAGCCGGTGCGCGCTGGGGCGCCCCAGCCCTCGGCTTTCTTGCCGGTCCTGGACTTGGACGGCGAGGACGGGTCGAAGCGCTCCTGCTTCTCCTTGGGGGGAAGCCCGAGGGACTTGCGCCTGGCGCCGCGTGTCGTCGTGGGCATCGTGCTGTTGGGTGACCGACGAAGGACGTGCGGAAGGGTTCTTCTGCGGCTCGGGTTGTGATTGAGAGCTCGGATGATGATGATGAAGGGTAATCAAATCAAATCGTTGGCAGGTTGGACAAACTGACAAAGCCACGACTTCTCTTCTCAGTATTTTTGCCGCTGTGCTAATTCGGAGGAAATACGACGACTCGAACTGAAACGCGTACGTATTTTGAGGTGGATCGATCTACTCTCCAACGCCAGTTAGCTTTGAATCGTACGGCGAGCCAGTATGGAAGAAATAGACGATCGAAACCGAAGATCCTCTGTGGCGGCTGACCCAACTGCTGAAAGCTCATTGGCTGATTCGAAAAATCTCGCAAGATTTTTCTCGCCCACATCCGCGTAGAAAGCCCTTTGTGTGTCTATTTGCGAAATTAACTCAAGAAAAACGAATCAGACCGTCGATTTTTCGGATATATGCTGCGTCACGGCGGCGGTCCTTGCCGCTTTTTTTCTTCTCGACCCTCGCCGAAAGGTCAGACAGAGCATCGTGTCGCGTCGCGTGTGTCGCGGTCACATCGGATTCGGGCTCGGTGAAGCTCGGGTAGTGTGACACGTGCATCGGTAAAGGAGGGTGGATCGCGGTTCGCACGTTCGGGGGCTCGCGGGACGACTGTAGGCGCGAGTTCGGGGCGCGGCGGGAACCATTTTTTGAACGGCAACCAAGCGTCGGCAACGCATGACTGCGCGCACCGCGTACGGGCCATCGCGGGGCGTCGCGGGCGAACGCGCCGGCGCGATGGGTGCGGATACGAGCTACGATGTGAGATCCGATCGTGTTTTCGTCCCGCCCGCGTCGATTCCGTCCGAGCCGCGCCGTCTCCGGCGGAACCATTCGACCTTCGGCATCCATCGACCCTTCTGCGCACCGGCCCGCGCCCTCCCTTCCACGCGCGCGCGACGCTGACCTCGCCCCCGTTCACCTCGATCGATTCGCAGACGCTGACGGCGCTTAACCCGGCGCATCTCAAGGTGATCCCCGCCTCCACCACTCGCGCGATCGTCCCGGCCGAACGCCACACGGCGCGGCGGCCGCGGGCGTCGTCTCCCCCGGCCCCCATTTCACGGCCGCCGAAAAATAAAATCTCGCCCCCCACCGCCGGCGCTCACCGCCGCCCCCCCGTCCCTCTCTTCCCTCCCACCCATCAGGCGCTGCTCGGCCAGGAGGTGGTCGTGACCCTCGGGGACGCGTCGACGCGCACGGGCATCGTGTACACCGTGGATCCCGTCAACTTCTCCGTCGCGCTGCTCAAGGTAGGGACACACGCCGGCAGACGACGGGGGTGCCGTGGGAGACCCCGCCTCCGGTTCGACCGTGTGTTTACACTGAAACGTCTTTTACGCCGCCGTTTCCATTAGTCCCTTCCCGCGCGCGCGTTCCCTCGCCGAGTAGCGCCTGACCTCCGTCCCAATCCGCTTCCGTTCACCCCCGCAGCCGCGCCGACCCCTCATCAAGGGCACACAAGGTACGAATCCGCCCAGCTCCCAACGCGCGCGCCGCGCGTCCGCGGTCAACCCAGATGACAATTTTTCGCCCCGCCAGCTGTCCTCCACCTGGCAGCGCAGATTCACCTCGCTGGCGTTTTTTCACACAGTAGTCCCGCACTCGACACTGACCGTGCTGATCCACCACATCCACAGTACCGTCAACGAAAGGACACGAGCGCGACGAACACCTGTGCGTCGTCCCCGGTCACGCGGTCAAGGGCGTGGAGGTGGTCGGCGGGCAACGCGCGGCGATGGAGTGCCTCAACTCGAACGGAGCATCCGCGGGGTGGCACTCACGAAGAACAATCAATAGTGCATCATCCCCAGGGACACACACCACCCCGGGTGACTCATCGGGCGGATCCAGGCGCATGTCGCTCGAGTTCCTCAGGTCCTACAGCAACGCGCCGTCGCCGGTACAGCCGGGGGGACTGAGCCGCCGCGCGCGCATCTCCGACCCGGGAACGTACGAGAGAGTTTTAGACGAGACTGGTTCAGGCGGCGAGATGGGTTCAATCGCGGAGGGTGTGGAGAGGGGCGAGAGAAACGCGGCGTCGTCCGTGGGCGGTCCATCGCCGCCTGGTCCGTCCCTCGGGTGGGAGGAACGGCGGACGCGGGTGCGTGCGGCGCTGGAGCGCGCGAGGGTGCCCGTGCACGTGGACGCGGCGACGGGCGCGGAGAGGGTACCGGGCGCGACGGCGCTGGTGGTGATGGGATGCGCGAAGATCGTTTACCCATTCACCGCAGACGCGGTGGTTTGCGCCAACGAGATTGTCCTGGCGCGCGTCAGGGAGCTCGTCGCCGGCGTCCAGTGACATATGACGAAACACACGCGTGACTAACCTTAGCAACTAACTAGCGCTGTTGTGAGATGGGCGAATACTATAACGAACTCCACGGGACTCGCGTGTGTGTGTGTGTCGAGCGTTAAAACATCCGCAGTAACTTAGTCGAGTGATGATCACCCCTTTCCATCCGTGAACGCCGTCACTCCCTCACCGCCTCACTCCGCCTTCTCCGCCTCCACGACGTCCCGCCTGCCGAGGTAGTCGCACGCCGCCGCGAACTGCGCACCCGCGGACACCACGCGGCGCGGCTGCCCGTGGTACCGCGCGAAGTCCCCCGTTCGGTCCACGCCGCCGAAAGGGCCGAGGCACACGGGACGAAACTCGCCGGAGAAGTTCTCGACTGCGCCGGCGTTGAACGCGGGCTGCTTGTAAGAAGCGCCAAACACGGCGGTGTTGTGCGCGTCCTTTGCCTTCTTGGCGCGCTCCATCGCGGGCGCCGCGATGGACATGTCCGGGAGCGACACGCCCGCGGGGGGCGTCCGCCCGGTGAGACCGTAGTACGCCGCCAACAAACTCTGCGCCTTTGTCATCGACGGCTTGGCAGCCTCCGCCTCCGCGGCGGCTTCCACGGCGGCGACCGCGAGGAGCGCAGCCTCGCGCTGGCGCCTCGCGTCCGGGCCGGAGATGGGGTCCAGGCCGGCGAGCTCGCGTGGCACGGCACGCGCTCGGGTGGGCTCCTTCGCGACGACGTCTTGGGTCGCGATTGGATCGCGGTTCTCCTTTGCATCCGCCTTGGCATCCGCCGCCGATGCCGCCAGCTGTGCGCGCTCGCGATCCTCGCGCTGCGCCTTGCGCTTCGCGGCAGCCGCGGCGCGTTTGACCTCCGCCGCCGCCTCCTTCGCCTCACGCGCCGCCTTCTTCCGCGCCGCCTCCTTCTCCTTGGCCTCCGCTTCGTCAGCGGCGGCTTTTTCCTCCTTCTCTCGAAGCTCCCGTTCCTCCTGTTCGCGCCTCTTCGCCGCAGCCTTGGACTGCGCCGGGGTTCCCGCGGATGCACGGCGCGCCGCCTTGGGCTTTGGTACGTCGGCATCGACGGCCTCGTCGAGCGCCTTGACGAGGTTGGCGACCGGCGCCAGCTGTGCGCGGCGGGCATCTTTGGTTCCTCTGCCGGAGCTTGGTTGGCTGTTCGATGCGGAGGCGAGTCGCGTGTGCGTGCGCCCCTGTCCGGTCGTGGGCGTGGCCCTCGCGGACATCGACGCCTTGGCGTTGGGGGCGACTGGTGTCCCTCTCGCGGCGGTCGCGGGCGCCGGGGTGGCATCTTCGCGTCGTGACGACGGCGGCGAGCGCGTCCTCTTCCCGACTCGGATCTGGGTCGCCGTCTGGATCTGCGTCGACGACGGCGGGGCGACTCCGTTGAGGGCCGACGGCGCGGGTGTCGCGGCGACCGACGACGGCACCTTCACCCCGGGCGTGCCCGTGAGGTCCGGGGACTTGAACCTGTACGCCTGCGCGTTCCCGCCGGTCACGGTCTTGTCCGCGACCACCTCGGTGAAATCTCGCATCATGGCGCTGCCGGGCGCGTGCCTGACCACCAGCGGATCCCACGCCCACGGCGCGAGCGACGCGAGCTCCTTCTCGACCCTGCTCATCTTCCTTCGCTTGGGCTCATCTTCCTGTAGACATGACGGCGTTGGCGCGCGGATCGTGAGTGGCGGCGCCTCGAACGAGTATCGGTGTCACGAGACAGCGGGCGAGGGACGGGCGGGAGACGACGGGACGCGGGGCGTTGCCCGTTCCGTCGTCAGCGTGAAGGTATTTTTGAGTTTTCATGCGTGCGGGTCGCGGCGCGTGGGCGGGGCGTCGGGCGTACCGTGGGGGGCGGGGAGTTCTCCTTTCCGTCCATCGGGTCGGAGGGCACGGCGGGCACGACGGGCGCGGCGGCCATGGACTCGCGCATGGCGATCGCCAGCTGCTGGCGCTCCGTCATCCTCGCCATGGTATCTCAGCCGCGTTCAAACAAAGAGGCGGAGATGAGGTGAGAGACCCGGCCGCGTCCCGCGTTCGACTCCCGAGACGCCGCTCGGTCGACGCGACGGGGTATCCGCCTCTCGCGCTCGCGGGTTCGCGATGGACGAACCGCGGGGTATGCGACGCGCGGGGTGGCGACGGCGTGCGCGTGAGCTGCGTGCGGCGCGCGCGACAATGCTTTGACCGCGCGACACGTTCACACAAGCGCTCTCTCAAGACCTGCTGTCTGTTGCCCAAGTTTTCAAACCGGGCGATTTTCATTTCACCGTGCGGACAATAGAATCAACCGACCGTGACAAGACATGTCGGAGGTGACGATGCTCGCGTCCGCTCACTTCCACCCGCGCGCACCGCCTCACCATGTCGACCCAGAACAACAAACGTAAGCTCGATGATGCGTACGGTCCCACCTTCGATCCCGGCCTGGATATCGCGACCGTGGTGTTCTCCCACGTGCAATGCGTCAAGACCCGCGACAACCTCGCTCGGGTGAGCGACTCGTGGGAGGAAGCCTCCATGACTGCCGCTGCGTACCCTCTCAGGTTCGACTGGGGCGGGTTCCCGGACATGGATGAACAAACGCGGATCCCTCGTATCATACGCCGGTTGGACAACGACGAAGCTCTGTCTCTGCCCTACGAGAGAGTCGTCGGACTTCTTGGTGAAGCTGCGGAACGCGTATGCGACTTCGCTGCTCTCCGGGGGAGTGTAAGACTGCTGAAGTGGACGCGAGAGAACAACCTGTGGGCGCGAGAGAACAAACCTTCTCGGAGTGCGGACACGTGCTACTGCGCAGCCATGTTTGGGCACCTGCCCGCTCTCAAGTACTTGCACGAGAACGGGTGCCCTTGGGACACCAACACGTGCTTTTGCGCCGCCTATAACAAACAATGGGACTGCCTGCAGTACCTGGTGGACAACAAGTGCCCGGGGTGGGAGGAATACGCCAAGAACTACGCGAAGCACCTCCGATGAAATGTCACCACTCGATAGACGGCTCGCATGCATCACAAACTCCACGTCTAATCAACCCCTCTCTTTCCCTTGGTCACGTCCCGCCGAAGCTTCTTCTTCTCCTCCATCTCCGCCGCGTTATCGTACTGCTTCTTCCTCAACGCCGTCGCCTTACTCACACCCTTCGCGCCAACCTCCGGCGCGTACGACCGCATCGCCTCACTCGCGTTGGACGCCACGACATCATCCGTAGGGTCCGCCTTGACGACGTCCTCACCGCCGGCTCCGATCCTCGCGACTCGGAAAAACGGCGCAGCGTCCGTCCCGACAGTCCCACCCACCCACAGCCGATCACCGCTCGCGTCGAACCTCACGCACGTCACCTCCACGTCGTCCCCAGCCACCGGTACCGGTATCTTCGCCACGATGTCGAGCGAGTCACCCGACATCACCACAACCTCCGGGACGCCCTCCACGGCGGCGACAATCGTGCTTCCGCTCGGATGCGACGCCACGCTGACAACCGCGGGGGCGTTGACCGGGATCCTCGACACCTGTCCCCCGATGATCTTCGCCAGTTGCTCGGGCGACGGCGGGTCGATGGGTTCCGACAGCTGCGCGCACGCCAGTTCTTCTCCGTCGTCCAGGCGGTACAGACGGACGGTACCGTCGCCGCCGCCAGAGGCGAGCCGCTCAATCTTCGAAGCTTCATCGCCCCCCGGCTCGGGCACCGCCGTCGCGCACGACACGAACGCCAGGTGCCCAAACAGAAAGCTCTGGATGTCCCACGAGCCCTCGACGAGGGGCACGGTTCGTGGAAGGTTAGACGCGCGGAGCTTGTGGTCGCGATCGGCGGTGACTAACAAGGAGCTTCCCCGCGGGCACACGCAATCCTGTCAACAAAACACGACGTCATGCAAATTGCCCGTACACAAATACAAATACACTCACCGTCACGACGGCGCAGCAGTGGCCGAGTAAGAACGCCGGGTGGTCGATCTCTTTCAGTTGTTCGTACTCGTGGTCTGTGCCCACGGGATCGCCGGGCTTGCGGTCGGTGAGGACGATGTGAACGTCGCCGTATTTGTTCGAGAACATCAGGTGCGTTCCGGCGTCGTCGAACGCGAGCGCGGATGGCTGTTAATGGCAAATAAACACGACGTCAATCTAATTGCCCGCATGTGGAAATGAAAAGAAACGAGTCACCTTTTTACGATCGTGCCATCGCCGGACGCACTCGTACGCGGGTTCGTCCGTCTTGGCGAAGAGCCGGACCGCCTTGTCGTCGCCGGCGGTGGCGAGGAAGCGTCCTGACGGGTCGAACGCGATGGCGCGGATGGCCTCTGCGTGCCAGTCGCCGGACAGGTCGAGGGGCGCGCGCATCGCGGGAGATGCGGGGGTGTGCGCGACGCCCTCGCCGATGGACGGAACGTCGGACGCGGCGCGGAGCGGGATTCGCGCGCCGGTGGCGGTGTCGAAGACCGCGACGCCCTTGCCGTAAGCGACGGCGACGTGCGCGCCGCTGGGGTGCATGGCGAGTATCGGCGCGGCGGCCTGGTTCATGTGCTCGCCGCCCCACGACTCGCCGGGGCCTTGGTAATCGGCGCTCGGGCCCGCGCCTCCCTCGGCGCCGGGCGGGCCGTCCTTCTGCTTGCGCTTGCTCTTACCCTTCGCCATCGTGGTTGTCGTCGGGTGGCGATATCGATTCAGTCCTGGGCGATGGAACGATACGCGACCGCGACACTGAGGCAGCAATGGCCGCCGCTTAGGGCAAACATAAAACTGCGTTTTGTCACCTCCAACGAACTCACTCGCCTTGCTTTCGGAGACTTTCGCCGGAACGCGCCGCTCGCTGAGTTTGTTTTTTAACGAAACGGTCAACTTTTGACCATGAACGGCGAGTTATTTTCACCCAACGAATGGAAATGACCGCGTTTCGACCGAAATTCTTATGCGCATCGTTGCTGAGACTCGATTTTCGCGACCGGCCGTTTCGTGAAAAGCAGTTCGTGAAATCCGTTTTGAAGTCTCTTTTTGCTCGGGGGCAACAATCACTTTAGTCGGGCGCGGGAGGCGCAACGGGTGGAGAGGGAAGGCCTCGCCGAATTCGGCGCAGGTTGGACGGGCATAGCCTTTAGGGAGATACGCAAGGGCGCGTTAGGGGATACGCGGTAACAAGTCGCGCGGGTCAGTCGACGCGCGGAGAGAGAGGAAAGAGAGAGGGGTTCCGTTTGGGGGACCAAAGAAAAAAACATGCCCGTGACCCGGTCGTCCGGCAGGGGCATCACGCGGGCCAAGGGCCCGGCGGTCGATGTGGAAAAGTCGCAGGGAACTCACATGACGCCGACGCGGACGTTGATCATGGCGAAGCCCAAGAACGACGATGCAGGTGAGCGCCGCGCGATCGTTTGACCCGACCTCAATCCCGTTTACAGCCCCGAAAAAGTCGTTGGTTCGCGGGAGACGACGGTTCGGGGGAACCACCCCGCGATCGATCGATGTCGCGCGAACCACGCGGGTTTCCGCCGCGCGGGGGTATCCACCACACCCATGGAAGCCCCCGGCGCGGCATCTTCGTCACGATACGCGCCCAAGGCGACCCGGCGGCCCCTCCCGCGGGCGTGTCACCAGATTTAGTGCCCCTCCCTTTTTCGTGCCACCACGAGGGCGCAGTCCCCCTTTTTCGTCACACGCGCTGACCTCGCCCCCGTCTCCATCCCACGATCCCAGTCTTCATGGACACCGCGGACAGCGCGATGGGATGCTACTACAACCCCGACGTCATGCGCTCCCCGTGTCTGAGCCCGTACAAGCGCAGGATCGACGAGTGGGCCGCCGTCGAGGTGTCGCGGGGATGCTCCACGGTGAAGTCCAAGCGCCGGCGCTTGACCACGACGCAGCACTCACCCGACGACCACCTCGGCGACCTCGGCGTCCTACCCGCCGAGCTCGTCGACGTCATCCTGCACAAGTGCGGCAGCAGAACGCTCGGCGCGCTGAACTGCGTGTCCAGGCACTTTCGCGATTCGTAC
>Ga0222716_10005035_pt1 | contig 10308 bp, 5 predicted proteins | sample C33_13DmetaG_FD_165044 | JGI IMG/M metagenome (GOLD analysis project Ga0222716, IMG submission 165044) | Estuarine water microbial communities from San Francisco Bay, California, United States - C33_13D | ecosystem: Environmental > Aquatic > Marine > Unclassified | place: USA: California...
GTTGTCAAGTCGGATCTCATGGCCTTCAAAATCGTAAGCCATGTTGTCCATCATGTCAGCAACTTCCACTTTGTTGTAAAATGTGTTTTTCAGGTCTGATGTGTTGATGCTTTTGACTGTACCATAATCATTGAACGTTATGTTGTTGATGATCTGTACTGTCTCGGCTCCATCAATTGGCGCGGCAGGACCGGAGCTTCCAGAAATTTCAAGCCACCTTCGAGACCAACCAGAACCACGTCGATTCATGGTTGCTGAAATTTCAGAGTCAGAACAATTGCTGATCGTGAAATTTATCACACCGTTGGTACCTGGTGAGTTGATCACGGTGGATCGCCTCGAAAGTGTACCCATGTGGAATATTTGCGGGTAGCGTATGTCTAGATCTTTGAATTGAATGCTTCTCAGGTGACCAGCTTTGTTGAAATCTACACGGCTTATCACATGACCATTACCACCACTCTCTTGGGTGTATCTGCTGGCATTACCACCATCAAACACACTAGCGCTTCCAGCACGAATGTATCCAGCATCACTCCCGATGGTGCTTGTCTTGTTGGTCCACAGATTGGCGCTACCAGCGGCAGCATGGTCTGTGTGCTTCAATGTCACTGTAGATATAGGACCATCACCGGTTTGCCATTGCAATCCTTCTCCGGCGGTGGGTGGTCTGGCCACTTGTTGAGCTGGGTTGGTGCCCTGAGCCACCGTGGTGGTCATGTTGTTGGCGTCACCTACATATTTAATACCAGCGTCAAACCTCAATGGTTCCGCCGTGCCGGAATCACCTTTGATGTGAGTCCATTTGTCAAAAAACATACGCTTGTCGTAACCGGCATTCAACATGCACCAGCTGGCTCCAACAGTGTTCCCGTCAGGAACAAATCGACTGGTGAATTGCATGCTACCACCACCGGACATGCTCCCGTCATTGGCGATGCTCCAGCTTGAGTTCATTTCTGGTGCATGCCATTCAGCAGGTAACATGGCGATTGATCCACTCACCACCGCACCTTCTGTGGTACCCATCAACAAACCAGGGTTGTTGCCAACTTTCAATTGACATCCTACAGAGTTGAGAGGCTCTTCACTCTCATAACTGTTTCCAGAACTGGGCACCTTTATATTGCTATTCTTGGCATTGGTGCCTCCACCGGTCACTAGCCAACCACCACGATGCTCCCGCCGACTTGTTCCACCGGATTTGACTTGCATGGGTTTAGAATTGGGACCCTCGATGTTGAGTCCTTGAAATGTGGGTACCGCGTAACTGTCCAGACTTTGATTGATCAGATATCCGTTCAGACCATCATCACCTCCACTGCCTTGAATGTCTCGGTCTCCAGGACCCAACACGATCAAGCCTGTTTCAAACACAAGATGAGCTGGTCCTTTCCATGGATCTAGCCCATGACCTCTGTTTGATGCATCAATACCAGGATACTTTTTCGCAGCATCGGCATGCAACATCTTGTTTGCGATTGGAGAGGCGTTCTGATAGATACTTGTCACTGCGGTACGGCCAGAAGGGAGACCAGCGCTTTCAGTGGCACCAGCTGGTCTGACTGATCTGATCTCGATGGGTTTTGCGTTAGCATAAAACTGACCACCACTCTGCATGTTGCTAAACAAGTCACCTTCGTCCTGAGTTGTCAGCCAATTGGTGGGACCACGTTGTCCTGAGTATGTGTATGCTTCTGATGCTGATCCATTTGTTGGCACATCATCACGCACCGCGGTGCCATTGATCTCTTGCTTGAATCTGGCGACTGTGGGCATGGTGTATATCGGATCACCAGTCGCTGAATCGATGCTGACTTGTCCCTTGAGCCGATTGATCAGTTGTGATTTACCATCAACCCAATCATGATGATAAACACACGGTTGTAACATCATGGTGTTCCAATTTTCAGTCTCTTTTGCTCCGGGTTTGATGTATATACCACCAGCGCTCAAATAACCAGTGTGCGCAAAATGCAATCCAACACCCTCACTTGAAGCCACCACAGATTTAGAATCAGTTGGTGGAGCCACAAGTGCTGTCAAACCTTGCGGATCTGAACTGTCCATTGCGATCGGTGTGTTCAAATCGATACTACCATCCTCGAACAATGTGTTCTCCGCTCCGGCGAACACTTGATTCTCAGCATCAACTGCGAAAGTGTCAGTCTCAAGATACAAAATCTTGGCTGCCGTGTCCATGAAAATCATGTCACCGATGTTGATCTTGCCTGGTGTGTCAGGAGATCGGTTGATCATGAATGTTTTGGTGGTCTCTCCGGAAAATTCGATACTAGCCCCACCGTTGGTCATGGGCCAACCATTGTCACCAATAATCGGCACCGGGTCGTTCTTGCCAGTCAATTGCAATTTGAACTCTGACAACAATGTCCGGTCGGTGGGGTGAAATAATTTGGGTATGTCACGCAAGAAATCTGGATGCGATTCTCTGCTTGCTGCATCACCTGCCAGTGTGGCGCTCAAACCAGGCACACTTATGTCTAAAAATTGTCTGCTATAATCACCATCAACTGTTCCTATCTCGTCTATATAATTGATGTGCCACGGACCTGTTTGTACTATTGGATGACCACCTGGTGTAGATCCATCGCCGATGAAAAATCTCCCGGTATCCAATGCAAAGCCAGGTTCACCACTGGCTAGAATCGTTTTCTTTCGATCCGCGTCGTTTCCTCGACGGAACAGTAATTTTGTGATTGTTGTTGTTGTGGCCATGTTTTACCAAAGTATTTATGTAGTGAAATGCATTTTCCAATAGATTTTTGTGTTGTTTGTTGTTATTATATATGTATGGCTAACAAATTGACATGCATAGTGACTGGCAGGACATTACTCGCCACTGATGATTACTACAAACGCAAGGTGGACAAAGCAGGTGGTGAAGAAGAATTGCACCGGACATACATCTGTAGAGAAGCAAAAAACATGATCAAACAAGGAACCACCATTGATCGAGTACGTGAGGTGTTGGAGGTGGATAGCTCTATCGATCATGATGTGCCACAAGATGTGATTGACCAAGTGATACTGACAAACACAAAAACTAACTTTCGTCGTATAAATAATATTGTGAACGTAAACACCATGCTCAACTCACGAACTGATCCAGAGGTGAAAGAGTATATAAACAGAATCAAACAAAGCAAATGAAAACATACACAGTAACACCATCCGGCCCCGGAACGTACTCGATATACGATCAGCAAACCGGAGCTCAATTGAGCAGATTCAACGTGCCCGGCAGATTGGTATCAGGACCAGTTGTCTCTAATGAAACATGTTCAATCACAACAGCTACCGGACCTACTAACACCACGTACATCATCAAGCTACCTTCTGGTGCAATTATAAATAGATTTTACTCATGATGAATAAGTACTCATGATGAGTACTCAAGATAAAAACGCGTCAACCCAGCTAGACCGGCTAGAACAAAAGCTAATAAACGAGCTAACTACTATAAAACGTGAAGTTGACGATTTGTACGAAACAGTCTATAAAGGAAACGGGTCACCATCACTTGTCACGCGAGTGAACAGTGTAGAGGGCAAACTCCGCGGGTTACGCGAACAAATGGACGAAAAAATTGCTCATCTATCCAAAGAGAACAGCTTGAAATTCGATTCGCTGCATCAAAAATTGGAAAGTAAATTTGGTCGCCTGGAAGGATGGATCGAGACACGCTTGAGCAGTCTTGAACAGATCATGAGAGCCGATGTAGAAACCAGAAAAATAGACCAAACCGGTGGCTGGCAGCTCAAAGTCGCGCTGGTAACAGCAGCAGCAGCCGTGACAGCAGCTCTAGTCACATATTTTAGTAAATAACATTTGATAACCGGTTTAGAATATGTTATCATAGTTGTATGATACAACAGCAACTGCTACAACTAGTAGACGAGCCACCAGACTCAACACTTTATGCTGACATGACACCGTTTGACATTGTACTGTTGTATGGTGTCAAAATACAAAACGCATATGATCATGTCCGAATCAAAATACATGACAAATATAATCCGATACGAATCAAATTGGACCGTGATTGTTATTATGGTGTGAAGCTCAAACCCAACAAGTTTATAACACAGGTATATAACAGAATATGTTCTGTGCCAATGGATCACCAAGACCACGTGGACATGTACAGAAAAAGATTGTCAATGTACGGATTGTCGTGTGACAGCTGTTACAAATATTTAAAAAACAAAATATTTCCTCTGGACATGTCGAACCTTGAACTTGTTTCTATAAATAGTCCTTACGATATGAAACAATCTGAACTACTAGTAACAGATAGCGAGCAACTGCCATGGTTCACGCAATACACAGATTTTAAAATTTTTATACTGAACAACAAATGAATGTAAAGAAAAGAAACGGTCGATTGGAACCATTTAATGAGCAAAAAATCCGGGCTTGTGTGGATAGAAGCTGTGTGGATAGAAACAATGACACATATGAGGGTGTGGATCCTGATGCAGTGATGTTCAATGCCAGAATCAAACTGTTTGATGGTATCAAGACAAGTGAGATAGACGCCAGCTTGGTGAAGAGTGCGAGAGGCATGATCGAACAAGAACCTAATTACAAATATGTTGCCAGTAAACTGTTGCTCAACACCATATACAAAGAGGTGTTTGGTACAGGTGTTGATAGTGATGCGTTCGCATTACAATACAGAACATGTTTCATCGTTAATTTGAAAAAATTGATCAAAGCAGGTATTGTGAACAGGGAGATGGCCAAGATGGACTTACAGATGTTGAGCAAACAGCTCAAGATCGAACGTGACCATAAATTCGCTTACCTGGGATTACAAACCGTGTATGACAGATACTTGCATCACATTGACGGTATGAAGATGGAAGCACCACAAGCGTTCTGGATGCGAGTAGCCATGGGATTGGCGTTACGAGAAGAAGGCAATCGTGAGCAATGGGCTGTTAAATACTATAATTTGTTAAGTAATTTTGATTACATGTGTAGCACTCCTACTCTGTTCAACAGCGGAGGTACATTCAATCAATTAAGTAGCTGTTTCTTGAGCACATTTGAAGACAGCATCGTGGGTATTTTTGATGGGCTGCTACAGGAAGCACTGAAAAACAAGTACTCTGGTGGTCTCGGAATGGATTTGACTAACTTCCGCGCCACCAACAGTTACATACGTGGTACCAATGGAGACACCCAAGGAGCTGTGTATTTCTGGAAGCTGTATGGTGATATGTTGACCGCGGTGAATCAAGGAGGCAAACGAAGAGGAGCCGGTTGTGCGTACCTGGAAACCTGGCATGCTGATATTGAGGATTTTATTCAATTGAGAAAGAACACTGGTGATGATCGCAAGCGTACACATGACATGAACACCGCGCATTGGATTCCAGACTTGTTTCTCAAATGTGTTACTGAAGACAAGCCATGGTATCTGTTCACAACTAACGAGGTGCCAGAGTTGCATGATCTGTACGGTAAAGAGTTTGAGAAAAAATATTACGAATATGTGAAGCGAGGTGAAGCTGGTGAGCTGAGAATATTCAGGAAAGTCAGCGCCAAAGAGCTGTGGAAAAAGATGTTACGAAGCTTGTTCGAGACAGGTCATCCATGGATCACCTTTAAAGATCCATGCAACATTCGTAGTCCTCAACAACACGCTGGTGTGGTGCACAGCAGCAACTTGTGCACTGAGATCACACTGAACACCAAAGCCACACAATACAACAAGAACAGCAGAAGTGTTAAACAGTATGGTGAAACAGCGGTTTGTAATCTGGGTAGCATCAATCTTGGTAATCACATAACAGAGAAAGATGGCGTGAAGGTTGTTGATTATGACAAGCTTAGAAAAACTATTGAAATTGGTAGCCGCATGCTTGACAATGTGATAGACATCAATTTTTATCCAACAGAAGAGGCCAAGCGTAGCAACATAACTCACCGCCCAGTGGGAATGGGTAGCATGGGATGGCATGACATGTATTATACACTAGGTGTCGATTTTGATAGTGAACAAGCAACCAAGCTCAGCGGGCAGTTGTATGAATTCATTTCATATCATACAATCGCAGCCAGCAACAAACTAGCAAAAGAGCGTGGCAGCTACCCGAGTTACCAAGGCAGTGCTTGGAGCCAAGGAGAATTCCCGATGGATACATACAGGACCTTGATGAGCACTCGGTCTGAGCGTGCCATCGGAAGCACGCGAGGTGACCTGGACTGGGATCTGCTCAAGAGTAAAGTTAAAAAATCCGGCATGAGAAACAGCAACACCATGGCCATTGCCCCTACAGCCACAATCTCATCTATCGTGGGTTGTAGTCCCAGCATCGAACCATATTACAGTGTGTTGTATGTGTACAGCACGTTGAGTGGAGAGTTCACCATGGTCAACGAGCACTTTGTACGTGATATGAAACGGCTGGGCTTGTGGTCTCAAGATCTGATCAACGAGATCAAGAGAACTGATGGTGATGTGTCACAGGTACAACTGATCAACATACCGCACAATATCAAGAGCAAGTATAAGACTGCTTTTCAACAGGATCAATTCAAGATGATTGAAGCTGCTGCTGCAAGACAGAGATGGATAGACCAAGCTCAGAGTCTCAACCTGTACAACAGTCAGACCAGCTTGAAGTACATGAATGATCTGTACATGCATGCGTGGAACCATGGTCTCAAGACAACATATTATTTGAGAAATCAAGCTGCAAGTAAAATCGAGAAGAGTACAGTCGCATCAGCAGTTGATACAGTCGCACCAGCAGTTGAAGCTGAACCAGAGAACATACAAGCGTGTAGTTTGAACAGCCCTCCTGGAGAATGTGAGGCTTGTCAGTAATTCTGACTGTGAGCCATAAATAATTGTATGGCTGGCCCTAGTAAAACATATTGGAGAAAAGAAACACAACCGGATCCTGTTGAGCGTACCAATATCAACTCATTTGGTGAACTAGAAACCTACAAAGAGTGGGATGTATATTTGTACAATCATGATGTTGGGCAGCACGTGATGGATGCGGACGGGGTGTGTATCACAAACCCCGGGATGGACGCTGAGTATTTCGAACAAGGACCAGAAAAAGGATTCGGAGGTCCGCAAATCAACGGGAACATAGTTGATCCACCGCCACCGCCACCACCTACATACAGCCTCACGACCACACCAACCACAGTCGATGAAGGTGGCCTGGTGACCGTGACTCTGACAACTACCAATGTCGCGGACGATGCTCAAGTTGGTTACACAATCACCGGAATACAAGACACTGACCTGAGCTCCGGAGCACTAACCGGTGATTTCACTGTGAACAACAACACAGCAAGCACAACTTTCACATTGAGTGAGGATTTGATCACAGAAGGTGTTGAGACGATCACGTTCAGTCTGAACAACAGCCAGGCCTCGCTGAGCATCACAGTCAATGACACATCAACATATCCGGTTCCTGTGTTGACAGTCACGGATAGTGTAGGTTCAACTTACGCGAATCCGGATGTGGATCTATCAGTAGCGGCTATCACGTCTGCCACTAGTTATGAATTTCAACGCTCAACAGATAGTAATTTCACATCCCCTGTTGTGTTACAGGACACCACCACCACCACATATGAAGACACAGGACCTGAGGTGGGCACGTATTATTATCGTGCTCGAGCACACTACACCGGTGGTGCCAGCGACTGGTCGACCATCACACAAGTTGATGTTGAGTTGTGGACACCTGCAGAAACAACCACGCTAGCATGGTACGACGCGAGTGACACCAGCACAATCACAGCAGATACTAACAACAAGGTGACGCAATGGAATGACAAGAGTGGAAACGATTATCACATGGCTCCGGAAGCCAACGCAAACCATACCGGAGGACCGGTCACTGGCAGCGAGACCATCAACGGATTGAACACGTTGAAATTCGCAGATAGCTGTTTGGAATCACCGGTGTTTCCAGACGCCGGTGGGTGGGATCATGCGGGTAGTGATGGTTTGATATTCATGGCGTTCATGGTCCATTTTCAATTTGATGGTGCGCAACGTTTCATATTCACCGGCACCGAGACTACGGCTAGTCGTAATGGTGTGGTGGTTAGAGCTGCCGGTACAATCAATACCTTCTGCAAAGAAAGTACTTCAAATAAAATTCTAACGATCCATTCCGGGCTGTCACAATCCGCTCCGGAGGATCATATGTTCGTGGTCAGATACGATGGCACCACCGGTGGTGCAGCTTTCTACTACGGCAATACAAGCTTCGCAAGTGACAACACTGGAGATAGTAAGATCGACAAGCTGGTGCTTGGTCACCAAGAAGGTGAAGGTCAGCAAGACTTCAACGGAAACATATCTGAACTGGTCGTGTTCAATAGCGGAGTGCAAAGACCGTTTGTGGAATCATATTTGGCGCACAAATGGGGTAGTGCAGATAAATTAACAAGTGGTCATCAGACTAGCAATGCACCCAGAGTGGTAAAGATTAACCCACCTTTTGAGCCCTCCGATGATACAAGTTTAGCCAATTGGTGGGATTCTGACAACATTGAAGCAAGTAATGTATCAGGCACAACATTAGTAACATGGAACAATCAAGTGGCTGGCGGCAAATCTTTAAGCTGTCCAGATGCTAACCCTAGCCCCACTATAGTTAGTGTTAACGATACCAATATTGTTCGAATCGATTCTATCACAGATAGATTGGCTGCAGGTACCACCACTGAATTCAATTATCCAGGAGCTACCTTTGCTATGTTAATAGCCACAAAGATTACAGAAAGTGCTTTAGCCAGTAATGACTGTTTATGGTATAGTTCTCAAAATGTATGTCAATATCGAGCGGGAGCAGCAAATCAATGGCGGCCACAGCTAGCTAATAATTATTCAGCTACAAACAACACTGGATCTGCCACTAATAAGCTTGACGGTAACATGCAAATTCACACCCTTATTTTTGATGCGAGCAACGAGAAAATTACCGTTAAAATTAATCAAGTCGCTGTTATTTCTGACATGAGTTATCCATCAGCTAATCACTTTAGTTCTAACACAAACAGAAACATATTCTTTTATTCTAATGCTGGTCAAAATGCCACCATGGCAGGAGATCTTGGGGATATTATCATGACATCCGATATTAGTGATTCAAACCTATCTCTGCATGAGCAATATCTTGCAAATAAATTCGGAATCAATCTTTAATAAAAAATATTAAAGCCTGCATTTTTTCTGGTGTATAATTAATTTGCAACTTGTTTGTTGTGAATCTTGATCAAACTGCTTGTCGAATGAATAAATATCCATGACATGGCAGAGATAAATATTGACACTATCAAGAGTGCGTTTGAAAATGGTGACGTACCCACACAAGCTGATTTTGAGAACTTAATAGATAGCTCTCACAACTCGTTGGCTCACACCAACGCTGATATCGCTAATAACATAGTCAAAACAGACGCTGTACACACTACAGTGCAATCCAACAGTGCTAGCTGGACCAGTGGAGGTACACCCACATCGGCGTCTATCGAGTGGATCGTTTACAACACAATTGAAGACTTACCCGCTGCAGCTGACAGCCATGGCATGTTCGCTCATGTGCATGCCACCGGCAAGGCGTATTATGCACATGCTGGTAACTGGATAGAGTTGGCGACCAGTGCTATTTCAATTGATTTGGGGAGTGTTGATCAGCATATAATACCTGCAGCAGACACAACATATGACCTAGGTTCCCCGAACTTCAAGTTCAAGGATTTGTATTTGAGCGGAAACACAATATATCTAGGCGATCAAGCGCTGTCATACGATCAAACTGATGGACTCAAGCTGGGTAATCAGAGGCTCAAAGATGCAATTGGTGTGCCTACAGATGTCAGCGAGCTGAGTGACAACACAGCCAAGTTTGCACAGAGTGGTAATTTCAGCGGTAGCTACAACGATCTTATAAACAAACCCACCATTCCAGTGGATGTGAATCAATTGACCGACACGGACAGTCGATTGTTCAACGGCAGCTGGAACAGTCTGTCAAACAAACCCACAATATTTGATGGTGATTACAGCAAATTGTACAACACTCCCACAATATTTGATGGTGATTACAACAATCTTGCTAATAAACCTACAATATTTGATGGTGATTACAACAATCTTGCTAATAAACCTACAATATTTGATGGTGATTACAACAATCTTGCTAATAAACCTTCGGTGCCTAGAGATGTTAGTGATTTAACAGATACCACCAGTAAATTCGCACAAAGCGGTAATTTCAGTGGTAGTTATGCTGATCT
>Ga0222716_10005036_pt1 | contig 10307 bp, 11 predicted proteins | sample C33_13DmetaG_FD_165044 | JGI IMG/M metagenome (GOLD analysis project Ga0222716, IMG submission 165044) | Estuarine water microbial communities from San Francisco Bay, California, United States - C33_13D | ecosystem: Environmental > Aquatic > Marine > Unclassified | place: USA: California...
CCGATGCCACGTGATAGATTTGCGGAAAAGTGGCTACCCCCCCCGACCCGACCCAACAAGACACAAAAAAGCCGCCCCGAAGGACGGCTGATATCAAAAGGGGCTACCCCCTCAAACTCACGCCTCGACCACGTGTGGGGCGAGTCTCGGCGCTTCCTCGGCGAATCCGAAGTGCGTCATGCGGTCAACTACCCGCTTGCACAGATCAGCGTGTATCTCGGACACGGGAATCAGAGCGCCGTCGCGATCGCACGTTGCCCATTTGATTTGAATCAGCACGTTGTGCATAGGGTTTTTATACTCCAAATTTTGAGGCACTTTGAGAAGGCTGCGAACAGTGAGGGCTTGAGTCAAGGCAACCCATAGCACAATCTTTTCAAACTCAATTGTGCCGCTATGCTGCCGCCACTCAATGGTTTCGTGGCGAACGTATGCCGCAAGGTTCAATTTGTAGTAACGGAAGCGATCTTCACCCCGTGCGGCATCACCGCGAACCCTTCCGCCTTCCGTAATCCACGTGTTGGCGATTTCCACATTCGATTTGCAATAAGTGCTAGCGTTACCACGGCGGGAAGCGGGAACGAGGCAGTCAAGCGCCGCTTCCGATTTGATTGCCAAGTTCATAGTGTATTGTAAGCGCTTTGTCGTAAACTTAACCGCGTCATGGTGAACATGAAATCCACATGAGCGATTGACGGAAGCGCCAAAGCGCTCGAGCACTTCACAAAGCGCTTTGGCTTGCTTGAATAACTCAAGCGGCATGAGCGGAGGTGAAACAATCTCCACCACACGCCAAGCGCTGGAGGCGTGTAATGACACGTCGTCCTGTGTTTTCCACCACGTGCGGCGGGTGTGATTGTAACGTTCAACCCTCAAGTCTATCACCGCTTGAGCGGCAGTCAAAAACTCTCTATATTCGGGCGCTGGAACGAGTAATTCAAGCTCAATTCCAATGAGACGTTGCTGCATGACTGAAGCGATTTGTGCTATTTTTTCGTTATTCATTTTGTATGTTTTTCGTGTCGTTATTTTCAACGGGTTTCAGCGTCTTGCCTAACCCTTGAAACAGCATAAGAGCATAAACTGGCTACCCCGTCAAACTCATTTCTCAAATGAGTTGAAAAAAGTGGCTACCCCTTCCCGCTACTGGATCAAAACTGGCTACCCCATTGCCCATAACTGGCTACCCTTTCCCCGCTTCCCCTCAAAACTGGCTACCCCGTCATTGCCCATAACTGGCTACCCCATTGGTTGGAATGCCCCGCCATTGCCCCGCTGGAATGGATAGCACCACGACACAAACAAATACCAGTTATGCGCGAGTAACTATAGCGTGTGCGCGCGCGCCTCAACGGAGGGGTGGAGGGGATCAGCGATTTGCGCCGCGCTCTCGCGTTATAATACATATACAGCCCTACAAAAAATAGAAATGAGATTCCCGACATATCAAAGCTGCGGAGTAATAGGGTCTTTCCAACGTCGCTTCGCTCCTAAGACCCCCAGACTCACCTACGGTTCGATTATAACATACGTGTCAAGCTTGTCAAGCCTTTTTTTGGGTGTTTTTAGGGGTGATATTACGTAAGGTGTTGGTGTGTAGTGGATAAACTATTTTCAACTATTTTTTAGGGGGTGTTATATTGGGGGGGTTGACAGGTGTGTTATGATGTAGTCATGTCAACTAAGGGATCAGAGCCAAGAACATTAAACAGAGATGCTGCTAAGTATCGTAGCAATTTTGATAGGATTAAGAAGGACACACGTGGGGCTTCGGACAAGCGTGAGGTTCCTGCTAGTGAGTTGCCCACGGGCATTCGTTCACGGACAATCTACGGGGGTAGTAAGTAATGGAGGATGATGACGATCCAGTCGATAAGCTAAAGGCTTTCATGGCAGAGCATTCCATGAACTATGCCTTTGCCATATTGGACGAGGATGGGGACTTGCGGTATGATTACAGCAACTGGCGTGTGGGTAAGATGCTGTTCTCTGACAGTCTTATAGATATGGCAGAGGAGATGGTAATGGACAATGTTATTTGGAGCGAGGCGGAGGATGACGACGATGAGTGAAGAACTACAATTAGAGACTAAAGACTTCATTACCAAGAAGCTGAGAGACGCACAGGAAGCTACTGGTCAAAACAAGGCTTGGTGTGTCCGTGAGCCTAAGAAGTGGGCGCTGGTGGCACAGCACATCATCCAGAAGCCAAATGGGGTGAGTGAGTTCTTGCGTAACAACAAGATTACCCGCAACTTCTACTATGACGTACAGACAGAGCTGTTAGCAGACCCAGAGTCTTCTGAGATACGTAACGCATGGGCATCTGAGATATCCTCTGTGCTGTTCCAAGGGCTTGATACGTATCGCAAGGCTCAAGACAAGTACACGGATAGGGTTGAGAGTGGGGACATTGAGATTGACGGCAACGAGCTATTCAAGCAGGGTAAGAGCTTACAGGCGTTCAACGACATTCACAGCAAGTTGACGGGCAACAACATTCAGCGACACGTAGTCGAGCATAAGACCACACTAGACGAGGCAGAGGAATACGCCCGTAAAATGCTACAGGGCATACAGGAGGTAGAGATTGTAGACTAGCATGAAATTTACTACGCATCCAATTCTCAAGGGTCCGACCCCCGAAGAGATCAAGAAGCTGTGCTTCAATGAGGATGGTTCTTCTAAGCAAGAAGGACTAAAGACTCTTGTAGAGATGCACAGGATGCACGAGGACGCTGTGGCTAATGCTGACGTTGATCCTCTTAATTTCGGTGTATCCCTTAAAGGTTGGGAATATGCAGACGAGATGCTGAATAACTATGATACTCTGATGATATTCGGAGGCAATCGTAGCTCAAAGACTGAGTATGGAGCTAGGAGCGTCGTAAAGGCTGCTTTGAAGAATCCAAAGTCTATCATCGTATGCTTTGCACAGGACGCTGATGCGTCCATTAGAACGCAACAGGCTGCGGTCTACAGGTATCTACCACCAGAGTTTAAGGTAAAGACTAAAGGTGTGCTGGAGTATTTAAACTACACAGTAAAGAACGGCTTTACGGGGCAGTCATTCATCCTGCCTAATGGCTCACAGGTGCTGTTCCATACATACAGCCAGTTCATTGCTAACAGAAGTAAGTTTGAGGGTCTTGAGTTAGGTTCTAAGACACCAGAATGGCACAACATTGGTCTGTGGCCAGACGAGTACCTTGAGGATGGAGACCTAATACGCACTATGCGCTTCCGTTTAGCTACACGGGATGCTAAGATGATGCTGACGTTTACGCCAATTGACGGCTACACGCCATTCGTAGCTGAGTTTTTAAAGGGAGCAGAGACAAGGAAGACACGCAAAGCACCATTGCTAGATGACGAAGAGGTTCCAGTAACACAATACAGCCCAGAGAAAGACGCTGGGATAGTGTATTTCCATTCGGAGTTCAATCCATTCGGTGGATATGAGCGTATTGCTAAGGAACTAAAGCACAGCACTAGAGACGAGATCCTTACTCGTGCGTATGGTGTTCCAGTCAAGAGTATGACATCTCTGTTCCCTCTATTTAGTCAGAGTGTCCATGTGCTTTCAGATGATGAGTTTCCAGACCTGTCGGACAAGAAGGAGTACACGTGCTACCAAGTAGTTGACCCTGCTGGCGCTCGTAACTATACAAGCCTCTGGGCAGGTGTGACAGGCGTAGGATCAGACACAGAGATTTACATCCGCAGAGAGTGGCCAGATCGTAAGACTTACGGACCTTGGGCTGAGTTCGGTGATCCATACTGGAAGTTTGGACCAGCATCTAAAAAGTTGGGCTACGATGTTATCGGATATTGTGAGCTTTTCTCCGACATTGAGAAGGAACTAGGCATCCATCCATTCGAGCGCATTGGTGACTCTCGCTTCTTTGCCAATGAGAATGCAGACAATACTGACCTATTTGACCAGTTCTCTGCCCATGACTTTCACTATGTGCCGTCTATGGGTTCACAGGAGGAGCAAGGACTAACAGCTATTGATGACTGGTTCTACTACAACGTAAACCTGCCAATCGACGCAGCTAACAAGCCACGGGTATTTATCCATGAAGACTGTGGCAATCTAATCTATGCCATTGTAAATTATGGCGCACAAAAAAAGAAAGACGAGGCGCTGAAGGACTTTATTGACTGCCTTCGCTACTTGAGAACAGCAAACTACGGACAGGGACCAGAGCATTACTCAAATGGAAGGCTTGAGTGCTTGGTCAGTTCGGGAGGATATTAATTATGAAAGAAGAAAACGAAACCTGCAAGTCTATAGCAGAGCAATTAGGCGGAACATATACTGCAATGCGAATCGGTAAGCTTCGCGCAGCAGTATGTACGGAAGAAGACATGGATGGCAAATACATCCTTCCTAGTGGTGTATTAAAGATTATGAATCAAATTAAAGGAGAAATTGATGTTATTGAAACAGCATCACCAGCAGTTGTTACTGTTAAAGTGCTACATCAACAGACTGGAAACCCTAGATTTATATTTGCTGAAGACCTTGAAACCAAAAAGAAGGTTGTAGTTTCAGTACCAAAACGCCATAAAGATATTGTTAATCAAAATGGCAAGCGATTGAAAGTAAACAAAGGAGAATTAGATGGACAAACATTCTACAGATATCCAGTTCGATAAATCATTTCTAACTAATAACGCAGCATATTGGATAGAAATTGATAGGAGAAATAATAATCAAGAAATCAGTGACGAAGACCTTGAGGATTCTCTTGGATATGGAGATGAAACAATAATAAGAATACTTAGTGAAGCAAGAAACAAGACTGGGAGGTAATATGATACAATGACGGCAATGGCTATAAATAGAGATCAAGATAGTAACGAGGCAGAAGTTTACTTTGACGAGTTTGACTATGACCAATTTAAACAAACGTTCGATGAAGACGTAGATAGTCTTTCTGATTTCATTAAACGATGCAGCGACTCTGCTGATATTCGCCATTGCCAATGGGAAGGAAAGACAAGTGACTTGAAGAAGTCTGGTGAAACCGCATTCCCATTCCAAAACTCCAGCGACACAGAGGTTCACTTGGCTGAATATCATATTGCTTCTCAAGTAGCAATCAATGAGAACGCACTCCGCAAGTCTTCAATTCGCGCTTATCCTCGAAACATACAAGATGTAGCACGTTCTACAGAGGTTACTGCATTTATGCGATGGCTTCGTGACGCTGGTATTAAGGACTTCTGGCAGCAAATGGAGAAGGCAGATAACTACGCACAAGAAAAATCTTTGCGAGTCGCATACTGCGACTATAGGTCTCCAACTAAACGTTCTTACGAAAAAATCTTTGACCTAGAAGAAATTCAAAAAAGTTTTCCAGAGCAAGCGGCAGATTACATCGAGATCCTTGCAGACGAAGATCGTGTAGATGAGGCGCTAGAAGTATTTAATTCAATTCCAGGATGGGAAATTAATGAAAAGCGGGTTCGTAAAGCTTTAAAGGAACTACGCAAATACGGAACTGCAAAAATTCCAGTAACAGCAGAGGATCAAGGTGAACCAATTGTTCAAGTCCTTGCTCCAGATGAAGAGTTCTTTGCACCATCCTATACAACAAATTTCTGCGACGCAGTTCGCTGTCATATTCGTAAGCCAATGACATCCCAAGAAATCCTCAGTCGCGTAAGCTCTGAGGGCTGGGATAAAGAATGGGCGGATTGGGCAGTAGAGAATGAGCGTGGCACACTTAACGCATTCCGTACAAGCAGCACAATACCAAATCCTCGACAGCCGACTTCCTTAGATGAAGACCGCGACTTGATTGATGTTGTCTTTACGTTTGAACGTTTAATTGACCGAGACGATCTAGCTGAAGGTATTTACCTAACAGTCTGGAGTCCCGAGTTTGGTGATAGCGATGGGCAAGTCCCACCATTCGCCAAGCGCACACTGCTCAGTGGTTTGCGCCAATTACCTTTCATTGTGCAGTCACGTAGCTACGACGCACGTACACTATACAGCGCCCCAACAGTTCCAGAGCTGCTGAAGGCAAGCCAGAAGAACCAGAAGGTTCTCCGAGACGCAAACATGGACAACTCAGCTTACGAGGTGAGTCCTTCCCTGCTTGCGCCGCCAACGTGGGATCATGGTCGTCCAGGACCTGGTGGCGTATATGCTACCCGAACTGGTCAAGCACCATCATATCTACAACGTAACACGAACTTTGGAGCTGTATTTAATTTAGAAAAAGAAATTGTATCTGAAGCGGATCGCTTGATTGGGCATGACCCACAAGATCCAACTTCAATTCAAATGCAAACTGCTTCTATCAATCGCCATCTAAGCTTTGCTCAAGATGTGTTGAAATTAACATACGAGATGTATAAGCTCAAAGGTCCAGAGGAATTGTTTTTCCGTATTACTGGTCGCCCAGAGCCTATTCAATTTGTTAAGGATTCCGAAGAAACGGAGATGGATGTGTGTGTAAGCTTTAATACATTGTATGATGATCCAGAGAAAATGGAAAAGATGTCACGCACTATTATTCAAGCAGCACAGCTAGATACATCTGGTCGTGTAAACAATGAGGCTGTTGTTGACTTCCTTCTTTCGATGGCTGACCCAATGGCCGCTGAGACTATCTTGTTACCTGCTGAAGTTGGCACTGACAAGATCAAGAACGAAACACTATCCGATATTGCTCAAATGTCTGCTGGCATTGCTCGCGCACCTGCCGCTAATGCAGCCGAACTACGTATGCAAGTTGTTGGTGAGTATGAAGGCGAGCAACAGCAAATCCAACAATCTGGTCAAGTTGAATCTATCTTGTTCACCAACCCTCAGTTTATGTTCCTACTTGGAGAATACAAGAAGCAGCTTGAGATGGCAATTGCACAGAAAAAGAACGGCACTGAGTTTGGTATCTACGGAACTGAAGCAGCAAGTGTTGGCAATATGGAAACCCAAAACCTAGAATCAAACGCATAATCGTGAATTTTACTGAATTTAAGAAACATCTTAACGATAATCCAGAGATTGGTCGCTGCCTCTATGAGTACCTAGAGGATCGGCGTGATCAAATGCTATCGCAACCTTGGTATTCTCCCGATAAATATTTGGGAGACAAGTGCCAAACAATTGCACAATTCCTTACAGCAGATTTAATGGAAGAATTTAATTTCAAAAAATACTCCCGCAAAGATTAGTGCTGGGAGGACTTATGATATAATTTCACTAACAGCCTCCGCCTTGGCTGATTAACAATAGGTAGATATGACAGATACACTAGAAGCGGATATCCCTGATTCCGAAGAAGCAATTCAGGAGACTAAAACACCAGAGCAGCGCCGACAAGATCTTTTACAAGATCGAATTAACAAAGCAACTGGTGCAACAGACGAACCAGAGCCAGAAACTCCCGAAACCGAAGACGAAGAGGACGACGAAGAAGAAGTCGAAGTCCCCGAAGTTGATGAGGATGAAGAAGAAGAAAGTGATGATGAGTCAGACGTTCCTTCAGATGATGGAGGATTTGACATTGAGGATCTAAACGAGGAAGAGCTAGAAGCACTTACACAGCAAGTATCAGCAAAAGCAGGGAAAGCCTTGACTAAAGCTCGCTTGCAGGACAAAGAGCGGAAGGCAGAGATTGAGAAGCTACAAGAGCAAGTGCAGGAATTATCTGCAAATGTTATTACAAGCGACAATCCATTTGCTAACATTAGGTCAGTAGAGAGCGCAGACGAAGCAATTAAGCAAACGGAGGTCAACATTAAGGGTTGGAACCGCAAGCTGATTACTGATCGGGTAGAAAAATATAACGAGCAGACTGGTGAAGACGAGTCTGGGGTTATGTTTGGAAACCAGTTTATGTCTGTAGATCAATTACTCAATGCCATTGACAGGGAAGAGGAGAAGCTAGAGCCATTACGTAATCGCAAGTCGGAGATCAAAAAAGTCTCAGAAACGCTTGGGGATACAGATGGTGTCATTGGAGAAGTCCGTGGCAAGCTAGGGATCGAAGACGACTCGGACGAAGCTAAGGAGTATGAAACCCTTTTGTCTAACCCAAAGTTTGAGTTGGTTAAGAATATCCTCCCAGAGTATGCAAAAGAGCTAATTGAGATCCTTGGTCGTGCGGCAGTAACTAAAGTGCCAGAGACTAAGAAGTTTAGCAAAAAGCTTAAACGCAAAGCTCCTAAGTCCAAGACAGAGAACGTTTCATTAGATACAAAGGCTGCTCGTGAACCAAAAAGATCGAACAGTGTTAGTGTAAAAATCAAGAAACTGCAAAAGATCATCAGTGATCCGAGGCAAACAATCGCTGCTCGGCGCGACGCTGACCAGCAAATTAGAATCTTAAATAGAAGTTAAAATTATGGCACAAACATATTCAAGTACAGTCGGTAATCGCGAGTCTCTAAAACAGACCGCTGAACTCCTTGCAGCCGACATTACACCCGTAACAGGATTGCTGAATCACACAGCAACCAAGAACAAGCGCCCTCGCTGTCTCATGGACAAGCTCAAGGCTGTGGCAAATACACCACACGTTGAAGGTGCTGACACAAACGTAGGTCGTGACGCATTCTCGCAAGTTCGCGAGTTTGAAGGTCAAGCTCAACGCACAGTTGTTGAGTACGCAGTATCGAAAGAGCAAGAGCAAGAAGACTCCGCTGTTGTATCCAACATGATCAAAGCAGCCGACAAGTCTGCAATTGAAGTTGCGATTGACAAAGAGTACGTACTTTGCGGTGACCAAGGTGTAACCCCTGACGTTCCAGGTACAACTGGTGGTGCTACCGCTGGTATCGGCGCTCTTATCTCCAATACAGCAGCAAATGGTGTTGACGCACTCTACGTAACTCCAGCAGCATCTATCTATAGTGGCCTCAAGGCTTCCTACGATGATGCTGCAATGGGCGCACAAATTGCTTCGATGTGGAGCCAAGACACAACCATGCAAGATCTTTGGTTGGTTGCTGGTCCAGGTCTTCGCGAGCATATCGTTGCTTCGTTCACACGCACTGCTGGTGCAGCTTCTCAAGTTGACTACAACGTGAATGGTACTACTACTATCCCTTGGATGGTTGAGATCATTGACTCTCAGTTCGGTCAAATCAAGATGAAGAGTGCAAATCCAAACTGCATGCCTTCCACAGATCGTGGTTACTTCATCAACCCAGGTCTTCTGCACGTTGCTGAGTACCAAGGTATTGAGTCTGAAAACTATCCTTTCTTGGGTGGTTCGTACAAGGGCGCGGTTGACACACGTTACGCACTTATGACCACAGGACCAAATGGTCTTGGCAAGGTCGAGTTTAGCGACGAAGCGTAGTTAGTTAGTATTTTGGGAGCGTGTCAATTAAACTTGACACGCTCCCTTTTACTTATATTTTAATTCCAAAGAAAGAATAATATTATGATGGCTAAAGCAAAATGCAAGCATAAGGGAAGCACAGCAAGTAAAGGAACAACAAGTTCAACTAAAAAGAAGTATTAGTATATGCGGAAGATATTAACAGACGATGAATTAACAGCACTAGCGGCAAAGATGGAACTTCGTCGTCAATGGTTAATGTCTCCAGCAGGAAGAGCGCGTCGCGATGAAGTGATGCGCCAGTACATGAAGAAAACATACAGTGGCAACAAGCAGAGTCAGAACAAGGTTTTGAACTTTGCTGGTTGCTACGATGTTTTTGAACAAAAGGAGATGGAGTACGAATGTAAAGCCATAGATGGCACAGACTTCGTGAATCCAGACTACCTAAAATTTAAACAAAAAGACTTCAAGGAACGTGGTCTGACAGGAGATTGGCTTAACTAATGGCACAACAAACACGCACATGGGCAGAAGTAGTTGGGCTAACTCAAGCACGAGCTGGGGCAGCCTTTTCTTCGGGAACTGAGTTGACCAACATCGGGTTCTTGCTGAACTCAGCGGCTCGCACCATCTACGACGAATCCCGATACTGGGAGCGTTACCTGGTGCTAGAGCCTCGCACAGCAGCTCGTGGATATATTGCCACCACCGAAGACGGGTTCAACGTCTACGGAGCTGGGTTCCGCGAAGCAAATGGACTGTACGTGCGTAATGGCGACCTAAACGGCAAGCCGAAGTACGAGACCATTATTGATGGAGCTGCGGCATTCACATTAAGCTGGACTGGTGCTCGCTGGGAGATTACATCCGTGGTCTACATTACGTCCGTTGGTGAGATTGTCACAAGCGACGGCAATTGGCTGTACGAGCCAGGCGACATCCTGTATTTCAACGTTGCAACAGATGCAACCCCGCCAGAAGCTGGTTGGGAAC
>Ga0222716_10005041_pt1 | contig 10303 bp, 17 predicted proteins | sample C33_13DmetaG_FD_165044 | JGI IMG/M metagenome (GOLD analysis project Ga0222716, IMG submission 165044) | Estuarine water microbial communities from San Francisco Bay, California, United States - C33_13D | ecosystem: Environmental > Aquatic > Marine > Unclassified | place: USA: California...
GATGCCGACAAAAAGAGGTCTCTCTTCATCAGTTTCTTAAACTTCTTCTCGGGGATCTCAGTCTTAGTCATATACATGTTCTTGAGGGATGCCATAAACTTGTCACAGCTCTTCATCTCATTTTTGAGATCTTGATACTTGCCCCAAAAGTCTGTACTCAATTGGTGAATCAAAAGGTACGCATTTTCACCCATGCGTCGTTCTGATCCACCCAAAAACATGAAAGTAGCCGCAGAGCAACAGGCACCTTGGGCAATCGTCACAACCTTAACGCGAGACTTTTCAAGAACATTCTTTAGAGTGAATCCCGAAAACATGTCACCACCCTCACTCATAATGTGAATACGAATCTCTGGTTCGTAGCCAATGAGATCTGCCTTTTGCTTGAGAAGGTGGATTTCCAACTTTCGGAAGCTTTCAACAAACTCAAGGGTGTTTTCTGGGGTAATCTCGCCATAGAAGTGGATTTCATTCCCGATAGTCTTGGTAACCTCAGGTTCTTCTTCTTCGCCGAGAACCTTTGGACCTTTATTTTCCAAAGCTCCACCCAAAATTGTTTCAAAGATCTTCTCAACTTCTTTCTGCGATGGCATTTTTCAATGCTTTCTTTACTCTGGTTACATCTCTCTGTTTTAACTTACTTCCAACCGCGAGATGATTCATGACATCAAAGTCTTGTGGGGTTAAACCATATTCTAACATTGGTTCTATATCACCGTTTTCGGCGTATTTCTTGAGTAAACAAAGATCTTCTATTCCTAATTGGTGACCACACCGTCTTTGTATATCCCTAAACTTCTGTGATCTCATTTTGTAATTACCATATTTTGTCCAACAACTCCCAGGTCTAATCTTGTCCTTTACAAGTGGTGTACCAATACACAACTTTGGTATTGCGAGAGCATTCAATACAAAATGAGGCATGAGATTCCAATCACCCGTTGAATACATGTGGTCGTCGTATATATCGGCATCTGAAAACGCACGCGACGCCCTATCGTATTTGATACCTCTTGAATCCAAGTAATTTTCCTGAAATATATCCCATACATGTCCATGTTCGTGGATTTTATCCGGAATTTTTGTAAAGTTTGGATCTGTAAGGACATCCGCTATAAACTCTTTGGGTGTTTTGAATATATCCTTTTGGTCATAATCATCCAGATATGAAAAGAAGTCTCTAATGTTACCATTACACATAACAGCTGCATTTTCAGCCTTCTTTGAACGATCTTCTGTGAGAGTCAGAATCTTATCTGGTTTATGCTTTGGTATAAATATTGTCTCAAAATTTGGAAACATACACATATTTAGTGATGTAACCACGAGAGATCCCCGTGTCAATTTTCTATTACCATCCGAAACACTCTCTACAAGACTTTTAAACTCCTGGTTGTAATCCTCAATGAATGCGTGCTTCGCAGCACCTTTTATAAAAGTGAGAAAAGGAGATTTACTCTTTAGGTGTTCACTGTGAATTTCAACACTGTTTGATTCATTTAGAACCACATTTAATACATATGTCTTCCCAACTCCCGAAGCACCACATATGAAGACATTCTTTCGCTCACGAATGTACTTTTTCAATAGATCAATCTGTTTTGTGTGAATCGTGTCAACAGGGGGATCCTTTTTTTGTTCGATTATTTTAATGAAGGAATCCATTGATGATCTTACTAATCAAGCCATAGATTTGGTGCTTGAAAATGACGCACTACAAGAACGTATCGTAAAACCTTTAAGAAGGAAAATTTTACCATATGCTGTGTGTGCTGGTTTAACTAACATGATTATGCTTATTCTGTTGGTGTACCTTGCTCAACGTCTGGCTCGTCTTCAGGCTCTTCAGAAACCACCGATGTGAGTTCTTCCTCTTGATCTAATTCAGACTGCATCTCTTCAAGGATCTTTACTTTTGCTTCATATTCTTCCCTCCCCTTCACGAGTTCTCCAATCTTGGAAAGTGGTCCGCCCTTTGTTGATTCGGAGATGACACTTGAACCCGTGTGTGATCTTATATTTGTGAAACCTGGTAGTTTCAACTTGGGAATCGCTCGGACATCGAGAATCTCAGGCTTCGTGAACATATTGTCAAGTGGGTATTCCTTTTCAAACTCTGCAAGGATAGTTGATGGAACACTGGGTGACTGTTCAATGAGACGGTCATATTCATTCTTGCATCTGGTAACAAATTCCAGACCATCCGTGCTACGCTCTTCACGAGCGAGAGCTAATTCTAATCTAATATTTCTGGAAAGAAGACCAAAAGACAACGCAGCCGCCTTGTGATTTTCCATTAATTCATTGATCTTCAAGAACTGCATAATGGTCGCGACGAGACCTGCGATAAGGTTAAGACCACCAATGACAGATGGCACCATACCACGGAGGTTCTCAGGAAACTGTTCTTGAGCAAAGTTCGCAGTACCTGTGATTGTTGAAAGTATAATGACGGGCAAGGTAAAACGCATACTTAATCCCTTGTACAACAGGAACGCTCGGTGATGCATGTACCTGTAACACCCCGAAGCCTCACCCCATTGACGGAGTATAGATTCGTGTTGCTCATTCCAACTATCACGACGATTTTCAAGTGCCTGTTGTTTGATCATTTGATCGTCAAAATTTTCTTGGTTCATTTTATAATAGATGAACATAATATTCTGGATTCATCTTGTATTTCTCATAGGTATTCTGGTAGTTCCATTTACAAATGATCGCAGAAACCTTGAATTTTATTCCATACTTATCCCATTTTTGTTCTATCATTGGTCAGTCAATGATGATACATGTGCTTTGACACAAGCCGAAATGTATGTGACAGGGCAACAGAAGGAAGAAACCTTTATGCACCGAGTGGTTTCTCCAATATACAAGATGGAAGACAATGATATAAATAACCTGACAAAGACGGTATTCTTTTTCCTATGGACTTTGGTCCAGTATCGCCTTGGACGCTTTGATATGTTCATTGATGACCTAAGAACAATCATGTCTGGTAAAACTCCAAAGTAAGATGTCTCATTGGAGAGAAGAAGAATTAGAGAGACTCAAGAAAGAGTACGCTTTCTACAAGGAAACTGATAGTCTAAGATCTCAAACTTTAAAATGGATCATAGACTATCACGAACGCATGCTCGGTATAAAGTTTTGGGGCGAAGATCTTATAGATCAAAATGGGGACCATCCAAGACATCAAAATACAAATTCAAGCACATGAGCGTGCGAAGGAGTTTCATCATGAAAAATATTTGAACAATCTTCGGATTATTGATGATAAAATTGATAGAATTGAAAAACAAATGGAGAAAACAAAATCCCATGTGAAGCGGGATCTTCTCAATCGCCATATTGATTGGTATGAAGAAGAGATTGTCAAAATGGATGAGGCTATTGAAGTTATAACACGAAAATATGACTCGGAAATTGAGAGACTCACTAAGCTCATAGAATCTATCAAGGAACGAGCTGAAAAGGAAAAGAAGTCTTTTGAGTACAACATTGAAAAAATTAGAGATTGTTGTAAGAATCGCAGTGCTTCTACAATGTTTGAAGCTTTGGAGTCGGTGGCAAACGCATTAGAAATTATTAGAGCCGAGGCCCGTCAAACTTAAATCGGTCAAAGAAATGTACCGATATTCTAAAATTATGATAAAGTATCATACAAAGTGCGTCGGCAATGTCGTGCTTTCTCTCATAGGGAATATCTTCATTTAAATATTTATTTGCTATTTCTATTGTTCTCTCTTTCCGCTGATCGTAGTTTAGATGCCTCATACCAAAATGTGTATGCATGCTCACAGGTGAAACCAAAATAACTTTATCTTTGAACATGTAATTTAAGAGTACTTCAATATTTGTGAAACCTCCGGGTGGTTGTCTCTCTATAAGAATTGTATCGGCTGCTTCAAATATATATTTGTGTGCGTCTACAAATAAAGGAATGAGATCAACAATGTCATTTGAGTAGATATGTTTATAATCTTCCAGACTCACTTTCTTTATAAACTCCACTTCAATTTTAGGACCTTTACCAGCTTCAGCAAGAACAAGACCCATATTGTGGTAGCCAATATCTATAGCAAGGATCTTCATGTTTTATATTTACTTGACTTCCTTAAGCTTATAGGCTACACTAACACGTAACCCATAATACGCTCTAGAAGGTCCCAGACCTACGTGTTCTATTCTACTATCAAACAAAATTCCACGATTGTCTATTGGCTCTATACACTTTGTGGAATCATCCGACTTAAAAATTGTATAACCGCTGTACTTGTTTACGTTTTCTTTTGTGATATCTCCAATGTATAAAAGAAAAGTGTAATCATCTTCGCGCGTGGAATCTTCATGAAAGTCACCGTCTAATCCATAAGTTTGACCATTTGCAATAATACTATAAAATTCAAAATTTCTATTTGTAAGTTTTATGATTTTCTTACCAATATGGTCACGAAAAAACTTATTATCTAACAGTCGCTGTTCCCAAAATGTTGTACCGCCTTCATATGAGTTACGTGTAAATGTCCATGACCCGGATTCTATAATGTCTTTTGCATATTCAAGTTCATGAACGGCCAGGAAATCATCATATACTTTTATTTCATCCATGTCTAATTAAAACTATATGGTTTTCTTTAATTATTTTCTACATAAATCATAAATGAAGATTAAGAACAAGGCGAAAAATCAACTCTTGTGGTCAACCGTTGTTGTACTCGCCCTCATTTTGAGTTACATGTGGTTCAACCCCAAAGTCGTTGAAGTCCCAGTGGAAGTCCCAGTGATGCCAGTGCCACCACGCATTGAGATGGAGCGACGCGAACCACGACGCGAACCAGAATTCAGGAGCGCGCCAATCAAACAATACAAACCGGGTTTCATGCAACAAATGGGTGTTATCACAGGGAACGGTGAGACTCTTCCAATTTATGGTAAGGAGGTGAGAGGGCGTCGCGACCGTTACCACTATTACACAACAACTGGCGGTGAAAACCTTTACGCTGTGCCAATAAACCACAATGCGAGAGACTGTATGGAAGACATTGGATGTGAAGAACTCTATGGGAATGAAACAGTCTCAGTAACTGGTAAAACTGGTTCATACGCAGTGAATTTGTACAGAACGGATGATTTTTTCTAAGCTCGCGTGAATCTATCGTAAGTATCTCTGGTTACCATCACAGACGATGAGCAACTTGAGAAACAACAGGCAGCCAGCATCATCATGATAGGTGGTGATTTAAATGGAAACGATACCATTCTCTGGACAATCATAGCCGAACATAAGCAAGAACAAATTAGGGATATCAATGTGCTCATATCAAGATCTTTGTCTTTTTGGAAAGCAACAACGGGCGCGGTAAATAATCCCGCACCTGGTACAGATACACCGAGTGCATCCAGACCTAAAAGCGGAAGCAAGAACGCCATTTACTATATACTAACAAAAATTATTTCGCAAACCTGTAATCACATCATATTCTCTTCCCTGAAGTCCTGGATTTCTTGAGAGTCTCGCCTTGAGTCTCAAGAGTTCCAATACTGTCTCATCGTCCAAGTTTTTGAAAAAATCCCTCTTTGCTTGCATGTCATCAAGCTGATGAGTCTCTTTGTGTGCCTGAACATAGGGCCATGTATGTCTTCGTAATGCGGCGACTTCTTCCTCAAGCTGTCTAATTCTTGGCAAAAGTACCTTTGTTATGAGTACTCGTGTTTCCATGTCATTGATACGTTTCACATTTTTAAGTTATCCAACAACCACAAGTATATTTCATACCCGAATTTTTTACTACGGCGGCACGATGTTCATAGGTCCAACACGATGGAAAAATTAACACTTTACCCTGCTCAGGTCTAACTTTTTTACCACACGTAAATTCTGTACAACCACCCTGGTCTTCTTCCAGTGTACTCAGATAGACTAAACATGAAAATGTTCTCGGTTCTTTTTTACGTGTTTTGTTTGTATCATCACAATGCCAATTATAGTAATCACCTTCTTTGCTTAGATTTATATATAAATCCCCAATCCCGATTTGAGAAAAGTTAGTAACAAGTCCACCTCTTGACATAAGTTTATTATCTTCTAAGTAGTGTCCATATTTAACGATAACGTCGATAAAAATCTTAGACATTTTTTCTTCGATATCATTCCAATCAGTGTTATTACCACCAATCCACAAATTCGTTGATTTTCTTACATTTGGTACATTATCAAATGTATCGGAGGGTTTCTTGTTTTCATCTTTTAAAAAACGTTCAATCATTTCCTCACAAAGCTCCTTTGAAACAAAATTCGGGATTTCGTAGATAAACTCCATTAATATAAAAATGTCTCACATCTTTAAGATATGCTCAGATATGCCGCTCTAAACCACGAACTACCAAAAGTTATCAGGGATGTGTATAGGTCTGGATCCAATGTAATTCTGGATTATGCCCGCGAAAACTGTAAAATACACGAAGCACACCATGTCGGTGAAGTAAATATGTCGGCCATGGAAGCTGTTCCAGGGTCAATGTTTGCCCTAAAGATGACATCATTTGCTTCAAGGGAATCGCCTCATTTCGCGGCAGCGCATATCAAAAAAGTTATTCAGCACGCGATAAAGAATAAATGTCAGGTTTGTATTGACGCTGAAGATGTATTGTATCCCAAAGAAACTTATGATATGATGATACAATTTAATCAGTATGAACCCCATGTTTTCAAAACATATCAAATGTATCGTATCACAGCTTTGAAAGAACTTGAATTAGATCTTCGTGCGGCGGAAAGACACAATATACAACTTGGAGTCAAACTGGTCCGTGGCGCGTACCTGGGGAAGCAAGACGGTCTCCTCTCCAACAAAGTGGCTGTAGACAAATCATTTAGGGAGGGTCTTAACATGAGCTTGGGTGCCCCTGAAAATGTACATACACTTTTGGCGACACATAATTCGGAAGATATTAAATTTGCACGGAGTTGTCCCCACGAAAGATACAAAGTGGCACAACTTTTGGGTATGGGTGAAGATTTCCCAGATTACCGTTATGTGCCATTTGGTTCCTTAAGTGAACTTACTCCCTATTTATTTAGAAGATTTGTAGAGAGACTTAAATGGTCTTAAAAATATCTTCAGAAAGATATTTAATGGTGAAGACCCTCAAGAGATTTGGGTATTGGAGTCCACCCCCATCGGGACCACTTTGTCGCAGGTACAAGATAGTTGCCGCTTCCAGAAGTGAAGAAATCAATTATGAAACAAAGAAGACTGAAATTACCCGCATTGCTCTTCAACATATGTATGAAGCACCTTCGTTGAGAGAACCAAAGCAAATCACCACAAGACAGATGCGCCTCAAAATGATTCTTCACGAAGCCCTTGATTTGGCGCATTCAATTTGCGAACATCAAGATGCCCAGGAATGTTTATGGGCTTGGGAAATGGTTGACGAAATTGACGATGCTGCCACAAGGGCCGGTGTTCGCTACCATTAATTTCCCAGTCTATATTAAATGGAGTACGACAAACTCAAGGAAAAAGTAAAAAAGATAGGTCTGCGCGTCACCAAAGATGTCAAGGGGAAGCGTGTAAAACTTACAAAGAAAGAGCTTGAATCAAAGTTGAAGAAAAACAAGAATGAGCCAAGCTTGGAAAATCAAGCGAAGAGTGCTAAAAAGTTTATTAAGGTGTGTAAAATGGTTCTTAGGGAGGCTGAACCTACACAACCAAGAGCGCCACGACAAGCTGTCCGTGTTTCACCAAGAAGGATGGCACCACCTCCACCTCCACCCCCAATGCGCGCTCCTCCAAAGAATGCACGCGCCGCTCTTATGGCTGATCTCAGGGCTAACCTCAAGAGGCGTGGTCTTGCCGATAATTAAGCTTTGTAGAATTTTAAACTTTTAATAGGGGTAGAAAGGCATTGCATATTTTGAGGCCCGCTATATGTCATTTTTACGCCAGTGAGCCCATTCTTATCATATGTGTCTACTTTATATCCACTTGTGATAATGAATGATTTAAAACCACCATCCATATCAATTGTAGCTTCATCTTCCGTAGTCTTTGGAAGTGATTCATCTATCACTTGAAGTACACCATCTTCCTTATAATCACATTCATAGAACATATGAAGTCCTGGTGTTTTTGCGAAGGTTTTCTGTCTTTGTATAGCAGCTTCATCTAACTGCGATTTTTTCATTTCATTATATGCCAGGTATCCTCCACCAATCATGGAAGATACACAGCATAATCCTAAAACGATTGTAGCCATTTAGTATTATCATATAAATTTAATTCCAAATCTTTTTGACATGAACCGTTGTACCTCTGGAATTGTTGGCTGACTCCAGAGATACCACCGCGACCAGAAACCCGCCCCACCAATACCAGATAGCTTCCAATCTTCTCTGTCACTCTTATCTATATTACGCATCATTCTGTGTATCATTGCCGGCTCGCGTTCAGCAACCACACGCTTGGGGATCTGCCCACCATGTCTCAAAACATACGAGCGCATACGCGAAGGATTCTTGTGTTTGGTGTAGTCGGAATACCCACTGGCACCAAAGTCAACAGTCCTGCCGTCACCGAGGATCGCCCTGAACTTCTTTTTACGATCAGGGCTACGAACGATTTTGACGTGCATTCTTACAATTTACTACTAATTTATTTTTGGCACATACTGCAGTAACCCTCCTTCTTCGCTTCTGGGAAGAAGAAGAGACGCTCATCACCACGCTTCACACGGTACAGGTGGTCATACATATGAAGGAGACCAATCGCGAGCATCGCGGTGGAGACAACGGCGCGGTTCATCTTACGCACAGACCACGCATAGTAGAGGATCATCGCGAGGATGGTCAATTGGACGAGGGTCAATTTTGGCATCACGAAGCGTTCTTCAACTTCCTTGACTTCATCAGTGGGCTCTGGGGCATACATTTCCATTCGCTTGCCGTAACCTGGCATTTTTATTTTATGCTGAGAAATTAATGTGGCACCTCCTCTGGGTACCAGTGGTTCTTGTACTCCACGACTATCTCAAATCACCAATAGATAGATTGTACTTTCAAAATCCACTCAGGCCACTTGTTGGGATGCGAAACACCCTTGTTGATCTGATTTATCATAAGTTTGAATATCATGTATTAGACTACCCTAATCTTTGGTTTGTTAAGGCAAACTATAACAAGATCCTCTATGAATATGAGAAGGGTCTCGGAAACGCAAAGAAAAAGTACTTCCACAAACTTGATCCATGGTTTAAGAAAAACAACGGGTACTATTACTATGAAGTCAAAGACTTTCCAGAAGTTCAAAAGATTATTGATCAGATACCATGTGTAGATAAAGAGTCTGGAAAGTTCGCTGTGATTGAGGGTCCAATGACTATACCCGCACACCGCGCAGAGAGTAATCTTATGTTGAGGTATCATCTCACCATTAAAGGTGGCAAACACTGTGTACTTTACACATCAAATGGTGGTCATTTACACGAACCTGGGAAAGATTTTTTATTCGACCATTCGCGATTCCATGGCCTTATGAAACGCAGTTTGGAGAAAAGAGTGACCCTCATCCTTGATGTCCATAGATTTTAAGTGTCTGCGACACACAGCCTTATACATATCATTACCACCAACCAGTTCAAGATCATCATTTTGAACAATCCTCTTTGTGAATGGACCAGGTGTTCCATTTTTACAATCCATACAGAGAGCTGAAAGCTTTGTGACATCACTCGCTAATGGAATACAATCAATGACTTCTCCAAACTTTCGTTGCTTGTAGTCCCCGTCAAGACCAGCTATGATCACCGATTTATTGAGAAAGAGACACATTTCCACAAATTCTTTGAGGTTTGTGAAGAATTGGGCTTCATCAATCGCCACAATGTCCGCGTTACAAAAAGATTCTTTGATGATACAGTGTGATATATGATCAACCTTGAGACACGGAAATTGAACACCATCGTGGGTATTGATGACCTCCTCAGGAGACCTGGTATCCTTTGAAGAATTGATGACAACAACTTTCTTGTTGAGAACTTTGTAACGCTTAAGTCGGCGAATGAGTTCCGAAGTTTTACCTGAAAACATATTTCCCATAATAATTGTCAGACCCATCTCACCTTTCTGTAAAATAATCTCATATTTTTATAATGGTTGACATTCAAAGGTGTTATTACGATGGACACAAGGGGTGGGTGTCGGCAAAGTCAGGTAGAGTTCGTTTTGGTAACAAAATTTTTTCAAACATTCTAGAAGCTGTAAAGTATCTGCGTCACAAATAACCAGCATAATACATTT
>Ga0222716_10005049_pt1 | contig 10298 bp, 14 predicted proteins | sample C33_13DmetaG_FD_165044 | JGI IMG/M metagenome (GOLD analysis project Ga0222716, IMG submission 165044) | Estuarine water microbial communities from San Francisco Bay, California, United States - C33_13D | ecosystem: Environmental > Aquatic > Marine > Unclassified | place: USA: California...
GTTTCCGCACTTTACAAGCTCTTTAACTATTTCATTTTTGGTAAGCTTCATCTAAACCTTATTTCTTTTGATTGTCAGAGGCCTTAATTTTTTCGTTTTGAGGGCGCTTTGCTTTTGCAGCCTTTAAAAAATTCTTTGTGATATCTCGAGTAAGATCTTCAGATGGCGCATTAATTTGATCCATCTTCAATCCACCAATTTTATAATGCTGATAAGCTTGTACGAACGTTCTGTATCTAGAAGTTGTTTGTACAAGGATATTCGGCTCACCTTTGGCAGTTAATGAAACTGACTTGCCGGTAACTGCTTTGTATTCTTTCTGAAGGAATTTCTTAACCTCATTGATTGTTTTGACAATGTCATTCTCAAAACTGTTGTCCTTAAGTTCTTTCATTCGAACGTCACTCTGATAATTGATAATCATTGAGTCTCCATAAAACTTAACCTTGAAACCATCAATACATCGCTTGTCGATAAGTGGCAAACCTTCCTCTCTCCTAAGACCTACAGATTTTGCCTGTCCGTCGAGTGAGTAGTTTTCCATGTGGCTGCCGTCGTAAGCATTGGCAGCTGCTTGGGAAAGCCCCTGTATAATTTCTAATGTTTCTTTGCTCATCTTATCCCCTCTGGTTTCTTTATTATCTCTGGATTCCAGTTGCCACCTGTTGCAGCATCACCGACTCTATCAAGTATAAATCCTAAAAGTATTGGAGCGGCTATTGCGGCGCCGACAACACCTGCAGTGGCAAGATCTGATCCATAGTGTGGTGCTAGGGCTGCAACCGCAGCTGCTCCACCAGATGTATACAGAACTTTCCATCCTGCTACAGAACCTACCATAGTTCCAAGCATTGTCATTCCAGCAGTTGGACCACTTGAAGATTCTCCCGGAACTTCCCTATAGCCTTCAGGCGCTTCCATACCCTCGTTCGTTGAAGATATTTCTTGTTTCATTTGATCAATTGCTTGCATAAACTTAGGATCTTTTTCAAGTCTATCAAAAATTGCTTGCATTTTAGGTGTATCTTTTGTAGCTTTTGCCACCTGTAATGCTTTTTTAGCATCTTGTTGAGGCAAATCTAACTCGGGCGTTGCTTCCTCGCTCATCACTGCATCAAGCTCTTCTTTGATAATTCGTTTAAGTGTTTCTTTTGTAAGTTTCATTTGTTTGGTCTCCAACCAGATTTCCATCTTTCTTCTCGGCCTTCAATCCATTGTATGTAACATTTGTAGCAACAATCAAATTTTGTCATGTAAAGATCATCGACGGATTTGAATGAATAAGTGTTACAAGTAGGGCATGAACGCTCGGATTCTCTATTAAGTAGTTCTTCCGAGATTAAAACTCCACCAATTTCAACTCTTTCAGTTTCGGATTTGCCATGGCGATAGTTGCTTTTCAGCTCGGCTAGATACTCTTTTTCTTTGTCATCATCCCATTCTGACTTAGGATTTACTACGGCTTCTTTACCGTATCTTTCTGCTATGGCTTTCTCGACCTTCACAGCGTAATTTGGATCTTTGCTCATTAGTTCTCCGATATTTGATTAACAGCGTAGTAAGTCGCAACAGATGAAGCGGTGCCAATTGTAAAGCCACCTAAGAACATCCACATGCTTCTTTGGGGACTCGAGTGTCTTTGTAGCAAGTCAATCTCTTCGTCTTTAATAGCAATCAACTCTGTGTGTTTAAATTCTAGAGAGTCGTGCTTTGCGCTGAGAGTGTCGTGATCGTATTGAAGTGTTGACAACTGCGTCTTCCATTCAAGATCTTTTCTTATCTCACACTGTTGGACCGCTAGCTCAGAGTCAGCCAGCACAATAGCCACGGCCTCATCATTGAATAGTCTACCCTCGAAAGGCGCTCTGTCGCCTACATCGACCTTTGTAATCAATGGGTCAGCACTAGCCAAAGCCATAAGTAGAAAAAACATTAGATCTCCTTGATACCTAGTTCTTTAATCTTTTTGTCAATAGCGTTAGGGTCGTCGACCAATTCTCGTACGAGATTGTCTCTGTCTTCTTCCGCTTGTTTTAGTTTCCGCTCTGCGTCAGCATGGATGTTTATTATTTCTTTAACATGCTTGTCGGCAGCAGCCTTTGTTGCAGCGAGCTCTTTTTCATTAGCTTTGTTTACAACGTCAATTTCTTTTTCTTTTAATTCAACCTTTCTATCGGCCGCACTCTTGCCTTTACGGCCAAGCAGGAAAACCGCAACAACGGCGATGCCTGCTGCTACGAATTCCCACTTATCTTTAAGCCAGTTGAGCATTAGCCTCTCCAAACTTTTGCGAAGTCAATCGCTGTTTGTCCGCCAATGTAAGTCATTGCAATCATGCCCCAAGTATCGGCATCAAGACCTGCGCCCCAATAAAGTAACCCAGTAGCCACACCAAATACAAGCAGCTTGCGAGAAATAACTTTCTCCTGAACTGCATCAAATACTCCCTTATCTTTTCTATCAAGATAAAGAGCTCTCTGAATGTCATCTTTGTGTTCATCCAGAGTCTCTTTAATTTTGTCTTTGCAGTCAATGCCTGCCAGCTTCTCAGCCAATTCTTCTTTAAGTCCCATAATAGATCTCCTATTTTGAAACTAAATAGTCATTACAACTACAAATTGACCTGAGCATATCCGTCAACTTTGTCTATTTCAATCGTTGTATCGACAACATCCTTGAGAGATTCGAGGTGAGTAATCAACAAAACAGTCTTGAATTGAGTCTTGATCATTTGCAATAGCCTAACAAATCCTTCCATGTGGTCGGCATCCAATGCGGTTGCGGGTTCATCCAAGATAAACACTTGCGACTTTGGCAAAGAAGATACAGAAACAAGAGCTAAACGAACAGCCATGGAAGCAATTGTCTTTTCTGCTCCAGAACCCATTGACAATGGCCGAGGGTCATACTTTGGATGTTGCAAGTAGATTTCCAACTTATCACCTTCATTATCGAAAAACACATTGAACTCCACAATGGGTGATAGAATCTTTTGAATTTCAGAGTTGATCACGGGAAGCATTGACTTGATTACTTCATAAGAGATTCCGTTGGCATGAGTTGCCTGAACGAAAACATCATATGCAATATAATCTCTCTCTGCTTCTTTGATCTTTTCAATTTTTTCTTTAGACTCTTGTATAGCACGAGTGGCAGAGCCTTTTTCTGACATATATTCTAGAACTTTATTGTCGCACTTTTTGATATCAGACTTTTTTATGTCCACAGTCTTGTTGATAGCTTGAAGATCTCGACGTAGTGATTCAAGATTTTCATATGCTTCAATGTTCTCGTTGTAATATGCAATATTCTCATCCAACCTTTCGATCTTCTGATTGTTGACTTGGATTTGAGACTTTGCGTTTTTGATTTTCAACTCAATTGTCTCATATACCGATCTAAGATCTGCAATGCTCTGTTTTGTATCGGAATAATTCTCCATCTTAGATCGCAATTCTTCTGCGTCGAAAAGGGATCCCTTAATCTTCAACCTAGTGAGTTCGGAAACCAACTCGTCTTTCTGTTCACGAACTGATATGATATCAATCTTTGCTTGTTCTGCTGCCTTAACGAACTCGTTGTTACTGCAGAATTCACAATCCGGATCATATTCATGGTCGTGAAGCATGTCAATCTTGGACTGGAGACTGTCTGTTTGTCTGACTAATCTTTTAACGTTTGGTTGAACAGTGGATATCTCAGATACAATAAGATTATATGCTTTCATTTCATCTTCTGCTTGTTGTGCGTCCTTATCAAGTTGAGGAAGTAAGAACTCCAAATCTCCAATTTGAGACACTTTAGACTCATACTCTAATTCATACCCTGTCAATTGTTTTTGAGTCCTTGAGAGGGCAGCTATGGCCCTAGATCTTTGAGATTGTAGATCAACAATATCAATTGGTTTTTGAGACGCTGCTTGGACTTGATCATTGATTGATTGCTGCTCTTGCAGCAAGATTTCCAATCGTAACCTGTGCTTATCGCACAAGTCCTTTTGGGTCTGAATATCTTCGATTATTTCGCACAATTCAGATTTTGCCCTCTTAAGTCTCTTCTCTGAGTCGTGCGAGTTTAGATGCTTAATTACTCCTCTCAATTCTGCAGAGTCAGCTTTTGCTAATTTATGCATTTGATCGAAGACTTGGAGATCAAGAAATTTTGCAAGAATTTCTTTACGCTTTGTTGATCCTTCATTGATAAAACCAAAGGATCCATTTTGTGCTGATAGTGATGTCATCATAAAATCACTTAGCGTCCCAAAGGTATTCCTAATGTTTTCATCAGTGGCGTTCCTTGTTTCTCCGTTTTTAGACTCCGCATGGGTGCCTAGTGAATACTTCGTGAAGTCCAAATCTGTTTTTGCTGATGTCTTTGTTTTTTCTAGTGATCTCGAGATTTTATAGAGATCATCGCCGACTGATATCTCGAGCTTACAAAGAGCTTTTTCTTGGTTTTGATTGATGATATGGACATTTTTTCTTTCTCCTTTTGATGTCGTATTGAATAACCCAAATAGGGCGGCATCGATAATAGATGACTTGCCAGAGTAGTTTTTACCGAATATACCGACCAAGCCATTGAGTTTGGAAAAATCAATAGAATTTCCTTTTCCGTAGTTAAATAGATAGTTCCATTCCATCTTTTTCAAGTCCCACACAATATTTCTAGAGATGTCATCTGCAGACACTCTCTTTAGGTAGCTTCTCGACAATTCCACAACTCGCTCTTTGACAGCCTGGTCTATCTCTTTTGAGTTCATAAATTCACGTAGAAATTTTTCTTGATTTGATGGGTCCCGCATGTTGATTGCTCTACCAGTTGCCGATGACACTGATGCATTGGGCCCATCATAGTTGTTGACAAAGTTTACAGATGTTGCAGACCACTTCGCTTGAGCATAATCGCACACACGCTTTAATTTCGATAAAGGTATATTGTGTTCGCATATTATTCTCAACCTAGAGTTTTTGGGAACATTGTCTTTTGGCAATGTTCCATCCGCATTTAACTTAATTGTCACGAAAGGTCTGGGTGATTGGAACAATCTTTTCTCGACACTGTGCTTATCTTTATTGTGAATATTCCACAACAAGTAACCCTTCAGTTTAGATTCTCCAAAGTTTTGCTGAACGGTAGATCCAGCATACCACACACGTTGTTGATTGTCTAAGTATTGAGTCCTGTGGATATCTCCCAACATGGCATAATCAAAAGACTCAAAAATGCCAACATCATCCTCCCCGTGATCTAAGCCAAAGCCAGACCCCACTTGGGAACCCAAGATTGCTCCATGATATAGAGCGATGTTGATTGAGTTCTCATTTGAAGGTTTTTGCCAAGACTCTCGATCAAAGACTGATAGAACATTAAAAGTTAAACCAGGTTCAGGCGAATACTCTCCGGAATTCTTCAACAAAGTGAAGTTTGGATGTTGTAATGCTTCAATGATTGGCGTAACGGCATCTTGTCTATCTCCATTTTTTAGGTTTCCATCGTGATTGCCTAAGATCATAATCGTTGGTGCAATATCTGCTAAAGACTTAAGAAAGTTGGATGCCATTTCAAAATACTCTGGTGATAATTGTGTTTTTGTATGAGCTAAATCACCTGTGTGAACTATGTAGTCAGGCTGCTCTTGCCTAAGTGAGTCGTATATTTCCTTAAACACCCGTCGATACTCTTCGTGATATTTTAAATTTCTAATGTGCGTGTCTGATATATGTGCAATGCGTTTCATATGTCCTCCTGTGTTTATATGATATAACTAATATAACATGCTATGATGATTTTGTCAAGTAAAACTCTTCATCTTCTTCAAAAAAAAGTGGGCCACCCTTCATATATGTGAGAGATAGAGTGTTGTATTCAAACCACTCTATTGCCGTTGGATAGTCCCACTCGTAATATGATCTAGAGCAGTTCATTAATTTTTCTACGTCATAGACTAAACAACCCTTATCAAAGCCAACTATCGATTCATTGTAACACTCTTGCGGTTCTATCACGATGAATTCGTATCCTGCTTTGATACCAGTATCTATAAATTTATTCATTTTATACCTCCATATGTATAGAGATAATATAACATGCTAGAAGAGAATTGTCAAGTAATTTTATTCAATATGACCTGTTCCAACCACCGACCATTCCAATTGGACATCAACATAGCCATTCATACCCTCAAAGGGAACTCGTTGTTTCGAAATTCTAGTCATATGAATAGCCGTCAAGGACCATGTTGGATATGCTTGAAGATGACTGCCATCAAAAAACATAGATCCAGAATCTGGTCCAGAACAGGATATCACACCTAGTAGTTGAGACCCATCTGGGGAATAAGTCGCAATCATAATATTGAACTTATCCCCAACACCAGCTGGTGACCACGAGAAGTTAGTTCCAAATTTTGAAATAACGGCAGCGAAAGCATACGAAGGATCAACATATCTAATTTCCCATGGCTGTATATCGTCAAAGCCTTCGATAGATGTAAACGAGTAAGATGTATTGTCTTGCAACCGCACAGTCGTCAAAGCGTTTCTGTCGTATTGCGATTCTTGTATATAGCTCGAGTAAATACCTGACCCAGCATTAAAAGCCGAAAAAGAATTTTGAGACCCTTGTATACTTAGGGACTGCCCGATGTTCAGTGGGGATATACCAATAGCAATGGGACTTGTGTTCGTTGTGCACTGTCCTTGAGGCGGATACCATAGCGGGTGAATATCTCCGATTTTATCATGAAATTTAGCTTCGAATAAGACTGTTATCTCTTGTGTTGCTCCCATGCATGCAGGACATGCTAGTTGCTCTAAAGTGTATCTTGTAAGTCCGACAGTTCCCTCTAAAGGCTCGGTTGATGGTTCGCTAGATGGTTGAGAAGAAGGTTCACTATCAGGCTCTGATGACGGATCGAAACTGTTTGTGTCGACGATTAAATCAGAAGTATCCCGGGTCTTTTCTTCAATTTGAATAATACCAACGTCCATTCCACATGCTAGTAAGAGGGCAAAGAACATATAAACTCCATTATATGTTACTAAATAGTATGTTGTAGAATGTTTGGAATCTTTTGTTTTTGACTGTTCAATATGTCTTTGTATTTACGCACAACTGCCATATAAGAGTCTGGATTGCAATTAAGTAGCCAAGAATGTAACTGAGAGAACGTTCGGGTTTGGCTATGTCTTACCATTCCGTAGTGTTCCGAAAGCAGTTGTAACGCATCCTCGGGACACGTAATTGTCCATTCTGAGGTCTTCTTCTTCTTGATACCGCTGAAGTGGCTAAATGTGTAACCGATCTCTGAGAATAGTGCTACGAGAAACTGTGTTCTGTGCAGACCTTTGAGGCCTTGTTCCCCATGAGAATAGTAAGACCACCTAAGCCAATCTACGTCTCCAACCATCCAGTCCACCTGAACGTAGTCTCCTGTCGGCCCATTTACATCATGTTGTTCGAAGCATGTAAAGATGTTACCAGCGGTAACCCTATCGTTTACATCAATGTTATTCTCCGCAATTTTACCAGAGATTATCGTCAGCAATGCTCGCATCTTCGACATGTAATATGTTGCAGTGCGTGCTCTCTTATGGATTTTCGTATAGAGATCGTTCCAATCATCCCATTCAATTCCCCACTTGCCTATCTCCGAACTTGTAAAAGATCTGACGATATGGGTTGCGTCAATGGCCAAATCTAGGTCACCAGAGAGTTCTTTCTTACCGGCAGAACCTACTGATTCGAAGTGCGTTAAGCTTAAGTTCTTCATGGGGAAAATTTGGCCCAATGCTTTCTTATATGCTTCTATTGTTGGCTCAACTCTATCTCTAGGGATTGCCGTTGCTGTGTTCTTAAAGATGTTACCACCCATGTCATCCTCCATTGTTTTATATAAGATAACACGTTCTTGATAACTTGTCAAGCATTTTTTATTATTTATTCGTAGAAAAAGTTATCAACAAACACTTGAATCGCAGACAGAAGTTTACCATGGCGCTCTATTAATTCTTTTTTAGGAAATTTACTCATAAAATTTAGCATCAACATGTCCTCGTCGACCTGCCAGTTGGAATTTTGCCAATTATTCGGTGAGTCCATTTCCATCGCGTCATCAACGCGTTTGTATATAAAGCGCATATATCCGTTGTCATCATTAATAACGTCATCCAATTCTTTCAATTCACTTTGTAGATTCTTGTAGTGCTTCATCGCAACTTGACGCATTGCAGGTGACTTATTGGCATCGGGAAACATTTCAACAATAACCATCAAAAGCTCTATACCTTGATTAGCTTCTTCCTCGGAACCAGACAGCAAACTGTCTACCTTTGATGCTTTATCTGCGAGCGGGTCGTCCATCATCTCTACAATAAGTTGTTTTAGTTTTGCTTCTGTTAGTTTCATATGTTTTTTCTCCGGAACTTCTTCCTCATTAAGTTTATTAAGTCATAGTTTCCGGGCGAATCATAGTAATGTCGTATGTTGTATTTCTGTGCGGTGTCAAAAATCTGGCGACTCAATTCCGTTATTCTATGGTCGATGTCTACAAGCTCTGGTGTTCGATGCCGACCTATTGGACGAGGCTGTCCGGCAGGTGTCAATCTATATCTTTCGTCTCTAAGGCCATCCACTTCCGCAGAAAGTTCTCTGACTAGTTCAATGTCTGCTTGTAGTCGATCTTGATCAGCGGGTGATAGATTTGATTTGATTTCATCCAAAATCATTTGTTTTAGTTTTGCTTCTGTAAGTCTCATTTGTATTGCTCCAATGCTTTTTCGATTGTTTGCTTTTCTTTAGAGAGCATGATAGCATCAGCATCTCTTAAGCCTTGATCTGTTTCTAAAGATAGTTCAAACATAGGTGGGATCGTTACTTGCCCTCTGGCGATGCTGGCTTGATTGTTTGCTCCGAATCTACCTATTGTGCCAATTCTAACTGTGTATCGCAGAAAATCGTCGTTAACATTATACTCAACCTTGAAAGTTGAGGTGCCCATTGCATTTGGAGCTCCTTTGTGCCAGTGACGGTGATTATATCTTACATGCATAGTTGGGGCAGATGTGTATTTGCTAGTGTCTTTAAGCTTAAATCCAACTGCTTGAAGCATTTGATTTAAAGATTCTTGTTTGATGTTTTGCGGATAATTCGGATCAAAGGTTTGCTTCATCGTCCCTCCTTGTTCTGAATCAAGACTTTGGATTTTGTCAAACATCTCGTCTCCCAATTGAGATCTTAGTTTCTCATCTGGTGTTAAGACGTCAAAGTCTTGGAACTTTGAGCTCTTTAAGGCTTCTGAAATCATTTGCTTTAGTTTTGCTTCCGTAAGTTTCATATTTCACCTCTTAATATTTTTCTTGTCATAGATTCCACCGTGTCATAAATCCCGCGATCCCCAGAATGGCGGAGCATTGCTTCCATTCTCTGGTCAAACTCTTTTTTATTTTTATAGTGAGCATTGCTAGACCGAACCATTGCTGAGTATGCTTTATCTGCCTCTCCGTCTATTGGAGCGCCTTGGATAAGTTTGATTTCAATCTGATCAAACTTTTCCTTTGCTTCGTTGTGTTGCAAGTTCAAAGTGAAAAGTTCTCTTGCAAGATCTATAGTTCCAAAATAAGTCTTCAGCCAATCCCTCTCTTGTGGTTCAAGTAGATCCTCAACCATCTCAAACAAAGACTCCGCCTGTGAAAACCCTTCTTCTGTTGTCATCAGTGTTTTTAGTTTGGTGTAATATTCGGAGTGCTGCATCGACTCTCGAATTAGCTGTTTTAGTTTTGCTTCTGTTAGTCTCATTAGATGTCCTCCAGCATTTGTTCAAAGAAATACATTTCATTCTTTATTTGTCTAGCACTAAGTAGTCTTTCTTTGAACTCTTTCTCACCCATTTCTCCAACATCTTCTTCGTCAATTGGGATCTTGAAAACTTCGAGGTCATACTTCAAAAGAGACTTGATGATCCACTCTGCTTTCTTCTCGGCATCATAGTCAAGAGCCATGTAGACTGGTGTGTCGTGAATGGCGATGGCTTGAAACAGACGTGACTGCTCTCTAAGGGTTGAGCCAAGGATTGGAATGGCATTCTCTCCTGCTGCGATAGCATCAAAGACACCTTCGACGAGAACGATTGGTTCGTCCCAGTCAACCATCAGTTCATTAAATACGATATCACGATCCGCTGGGGGATTGAGATACCTATAAGAATGCCCAACGTAACTGCGAGCGATGAAGTAATTGCAATCTCCATCCATGTCAAACGACGGTATAATAATTCTTCCTGCATAACGGCCCTCCTT
>Ga0222716_10005053_pt1 | contig 10296 bp, 6 predicted proteins | sample C33_13DmetaG_FD_165044 | JGI IMG/M metagenome (GOLD analysis project Ga0222716, IMG submission 165044) | Estuarine water microbial communities from San Francisco Bay, California, United States - C33_13D | ecosystem: Environmental > Aquatic > Marine > Unclassified | place: USA: California...
GTTTCAAAAGCTGCTCCTGAGACCCTACAACTAGAGCTTGTCTTCGTATTCGTTGAGCGGCGGGACGTTCTCCTTGCTACCCTTACGCTTGCGGATGTCCTTGACGAGCTTACCAGACTGCGAATCCGGGTTGAGCGGATCGCTGTTGAGCATATCCCAGTGATCAAACACACACTGCGGGAATGCTTGGCCGGAAGTCGCCGCACGGAGAGTACCCGTGAAACCGAAAGATTCCATGACTGGCAAGTAAGCCTTGATGTTGTAAATCGGGGTACCCGGGCGCTGGGTCTCTTCGATAACCATACCACGCTTTTGCGTAACGGTGGAGTAGATGCCGCCGAGCGCTTGCTCCGGAGCTTGGATTTCAACCAAGTACACCGGCTCGAGGAGACGCGGTTCCGCGGTGAGTGCAGACGCGTACAAGACACGACGGCACGTCGGGATGATTTGACCACCACCACGGTGAATGGCATCGGTGTGGAGAACGACATCGTGGATCTCGAACTTGATGCCGCGCATGTTTTCTTCGGCGAGGACACCTTCCTTGGTGGCCCACTGGAACGCCGCAACGCACGAATCCTTGATTTCGTTGAGGTACTGGACACCCTTACACATATCGACGATGAGGTTCGGGCCGGTGGTGTCCGGACCGAAGCACCAAATCTTCTTGGCGCCGAGATCCTTGTCCCAGCCGTACTTGTCAGCCAAGTAACGACCGCGAGTCTTCGGGTCATCGCGCGGGGTGACTTCACCATTGTCAATGGCTTCAGCAAGACCTTCGTCCATGGCGACGGCTTGGAAGTACAGACGGTTGTGCTTGTTCGGGGACTTGGACATGCAAATGTGGTCCGAGGTACCGTTGACGGTTTCGCGGAAGGACACAACCGGATCGGAGATGCGAATTTCGGCACCACCCATGAAATCTTCTTGGAGATCCTTCAAGCAGATTTCAAGGTGAAGCTCACCAGCACCGGCAACGATGTGCTCACCAGTCTCTTCGATTTGGCACTGAACCATCGGATCGGACTTGGAAAGGCGCTTGAGACCTTCGACAAGCTTGGGGAGATCTTGCGAGTTCTTGCACTCAACAGCGACGCGGACAACCGGAGAGACGGAGAACTTCATCGCCTTGATGGTGTGCGCATCGACATCCTTCTCACCAGTGATGGTGGCGTTCTTTTGGATGAACTGATCGAGACCAACCATGGCGACGGTGTTACCGCACGGCACGTTGTCGATAGCGTCTTGACGACGGCCCATGCACAACACGGTGCGCTGGATAGACTTGATGTACAAATCCTTCTTGTCACCCGGAACGTAGTTCGGACCCATGATGCGCACCTTTTGGCCAGTTTGCACGGTACCGGAGAACACACGACCGAAGGCCAAGAAACGACCCTTATCGGCGGTCGGGATCATCTTGGACACGTACAACATGAGCGGACCGTTGGCGTCGCACTCGCGAATCGCGTTGGCGTAGACGTCATCAAGCGGACCCTCGTAGAGGGTGTCCGCACGGTACTTTTGCGCAGTAGCCGGGGACGGCAAGTGGTAGATGATCATCTCAAGAAGAGCGACATCGGCCGGCAACCAGGTTTGCATGATACGCTTCATCAACGGCTTGCCCATCAAGTCCAAGTCAGCCGGCTTGAGCTTGTCCTTCACTTGAAGCTTTTCGAGCATCGGCCAGAGCTTGTCCTTGTTGTCGTTCATCGCGGCATCGATGACGCGACGGATCGGCTCGTAGCAGAACTGAACGAAAGCACGCATGCACGTCTTCGCGCCAGTGTTCTTCTTGGTCCACTTGCGCTCCTTAGGATCGAAGAAGTTGTCGCCCCAAAGCTTGGACATCATGGCGTCTTGGTCGATGCCGAACTTGGCGGCGTACATCTTCGCGAAAACAGTCAAGGTGAACGCCCAGTTGTGAAGACCAGCGGAAAAGCACACGGTGCCCTTCTCCGGCGCGACTTGCACGTCACCGAGCGCCGCATCCGTGTAGGTAGCCATGATGACGTTCGCATTTTCGATGACCCGGCAAAAGTTTTGGTACGCCTCTTCGCCGTCAAGCATGAGTTCGAGGAAGCAGCGATCGAGCTTGTTCACCGTCATCACAGGCTTAATGCGTTCACCGAGCGCTTGACGAAGCACGGTTTCGGTTTGTACGCAAACACCTTCAACGCAATCAACGACGACCAAAGCGCCGTCGGTGATGCGCAACGCCGCCGTCACCTCGGACGAGAAATCGACGTGACCCGGAGAATCAATCAAGTTGATCAGGTAGTTGTTACCATCACGCGGCACATTCTTCGGCAAGCGCGCCAAATCCGCGTCAGACATGGTGTAGAACAACGAAATACCCGTGGACTTGATCGTAATGCATCGATCTTGCTCGTCTTGACGCGTATCCGTCAAGCGCGCGTCCCCGGCGTTTTCCTGCGCGATGATCCCCGCCGCGGCGACGAGAGAATCCGTGAGCGTGGATTTACCCTATTCATTTTACCATCCGAACGCGCGTATTTTCGTCAGTCTCACGCATCCGCCTTCGCCGCCGCGTTCGTTCGCCCTCGCGTTAGGGTTCAGCCTCTCCCGTCACCCGCGGTGTCGTAACCCCAATCAGTCGCACCAATCCGTCGCATCGAATCGCGCGTCGCATCGAATCGCCGACGTACGTGATCGACGTGCGCGATCACAGACATGTTACGGATATTCTTGTTGTGATCCATCTGCTTGCGCAGCTCATCGATGGTGAACTATCGCGCGAAAACACTCGTCAGTCGCGCGTCCGTCGCGTCGATCGATCGCGCGTAATCATTCCTCGCGCGCGTTCGCGCGCGCGCGCGCGTTCGCGACGCGCGCGCGGCGCCCGCCACGCGCGCATCGCGTCGAAACATTTGCGCACCTTCACCATGGCGAGCGATCGGGCGGCGTCTCTTCGTCGTCGGCGTGCGCGAGCGGCGCGGAGAGTGACGGCGCGGTGGGCGACGGCGACGGCGGCGAGCGGTGTCGAAAGGTTCGTGTTTTTGTGTTACTCGATGTCGGGAGACGCGCGCGAGGCGGCGCGCGACGGCGACGAGGGCGAACGCGCGCGAACGTCGCGCGCGGTGGGAGACGCGCGAGGTCGCGTGATGGTGCAATATGCACGCTTGAGTCGCGACGCGAGGGCGGCGGTGAGGAAGGAGAGAACGAACCAGATGAGGAAGACGGCGCGGCGGCGCGAGGCGACGGATCGACGCTCGACACGAGCCTCGAGCACGCGAGCGATGTGGGATGGAGAATCGCCGATGGGGACGTAAATCGTGCGATCGATGAGGCAAGGCGTGGACAACGGGGATGTGGACGCGCACGGTTGGGCGTAGACGGTGGTTTGGAAGAAGCACTTGGCGTCGGCGGGGAGGTTTTCGCAGGATGACGTCGGGAGAACGCCGACGGCGACGCGGAGCTTGACGGTGTCCTCGAAGGCAGCGGTGTTTGTGTCGCGCGGAACGTATGCGATCGTCGCTTGACGAAATAGGGTGGTGATCTCGGATGGAGGACCGATGAGATCTATCATGTTAGTTCGGCTCGTGGAGATCAACGGCGCGAGACGCGCCGCTCTCGCGTCTCGCACCTCGAGCACGGTCGAGGATGGGCTCCACATCTTCACCGACATCGCGTAGGCGTCGTAATCCGGGTGAACGTCGATGTCTATGACTCCGGATAGGGCGAAAGAGGTCGTGTTGGGCGTGATCCGCTCGATTTGATTGAGACGATTCTGATCGATCCGAATCGTCGGGGCGTCGGGGCGGTTTCGCACGAAGACGTACGTCGCGTACGGATCCGTGGTCCAACCGTTCGACGTGCTCAGGGACATGCGAAGGGTATCGGGACGTCCAACATTCCAATTCTCCGCTTTCGTACCCATGAGTGACATTTCGACGCCGTAAACGTCTACGCTGGGGATGTTGAAGTAGTCGCGCTCGGGAACGTACGTAAAGCTGCCGCACGCGCACGCGTGACCAATCGCCATGAACGATGACGTATTCGTCGCCCATGCCTGGCATGTCGAGTTTTGCGTGCTCGAACACGCCATCGCACTGAGCTGTGCGTCCGTGTCACCGACAATTTCGCCGTACCTCGGCGCCGTCGTAACCGTCGCGAAGAACGCGAGCGCCGACGACGACTCGCCCACGCATGCCGCGGTGACTCGAATGATCCCGCCTTCGTCTTCACTGACGGTTTGAGTGCGATCGAGCAACGCGCACGGCGTTTTAAGGAAAAACTTCACTTCACTTTGGTCGCTCAGCGCGCCGTGCTCATCGACAACGACGTATGCCAAGGAATCGCTCCCACCGAAGGCAAAGGAGACGTACGTCAAGCACGTCGCGTTCGGCGAGGTGACGTTCGCGCCGGTGCGCAACGCATTCGCTCCCTCCACATCATCGCACGCGTACAGGCTCCCACGTGCTGGCTCTCGAGTGATGTGCACGGAAGTCACACGATCACCGCGGCATAGTGTGGCGTGCTGAGGACACGTCGCGTCGATGTCTTCGACGACGAGCCGCACGATCGCGGGCACGCCGCGATAAGCAATGACGCTCAATCCTGTGGATACCGGTGCGTCGTTCACGTTCGTCACTCGAATGTGAACGAAGGCGCTACCGAAAGCTGCGGTGCCGTCGCTCACTTCGAACTCGAACGAATCGTAATCAAAGAACGCCGTAGCGTTGCCTTCAATCGAAAAATCATTCGGCGCCGGCGCGAATCGCACCGACGCGCTCGCAAGCGAGTGAGGCGCAGAAAGGATTTCGATCGCGTCCCCGTTTGAGTGAATGTCATATAAATGCCCTCGCGTCGGTAAAGATGTGATGCGATACCACACATCGTCGCCGTCTGCGTCGTATGCGACGAGTTCCACGTCCACCGAGTCGTCTTCCTCGCACGTGACGTTTTGCGAAATCGCGAACGGTTTCGAATTTTCCAGCGACGCGTTCGCGGATATCGCTAACTCATCGTCGCTCAGGGCGTAGTCGTATATGTTTATGCCATAAATTATCCCTGCGAACGCGTCATCGCCGTACGCGCCGACGGCGACGCGAGATCTGCTCGCGTTCCACGTGGAGACGGCGTCGCCGCCCGGGCTCTCGGGGAACCCAGCCGCGACTGGAAACGCTTGCGTGCCGTTCAGGAAGAGTCGGATGCCTTGCACGTCGTACACGAGCGCCACGTGATTTAAATATCCGTGCGACAGCCTGTGTATGCCCAGATGCCCTCGACGCATGTGGGCATCCCACGAGCACTCGAACGGGTGCGTCGAATGCGTCACTCGCATCTGCGTCGACAAAAATCCATCTTGAATCCAAATCGACATGTAATATCCCCCAAAGCACCCGGTGTGCGCCCACGACGTCTCGTCGTCGTTCAAACTGAAAACTAAGAGCGGCTGTTGTGCCTCGGGCGCCGTGGCGGTGAAATTCGGAACGATCCGCATCTCGATCGTAAACGCCCCGTCGCCGACGCCGATGAGCGCCATCGCGCCGTTCTCTTCCCCTCGAGACGTCATCATCGCCCGCGACGTCGACGTCGGCTCGAACACGATCCCATTCGATCGCATCGCGCACGTCGCGTCGCCCTCGATCGCGTCGCACCTCGCATCGCCGACGACGTCGAACGCCGCCGCGCGCGCGCCGAGCGCGCACGTCTCTCGTCTCGCCGCGTACGCGCACGTCGGCGTCCCTCCCTCCGCGCCGCGCATCACCGCCACCGCGAGCGCCGCCGCGCGCGGACCCATCGTCACCGCCGCGCCTCCGCGCCGCGCTCGACGTCGACGTCCCATCCTCGCGTCGCCGTCGCCGTCGTCGTCGTCGCGCGCGCCGAGCCGTTTTTTTGGCGTTTCTCTTCCCTCGCCCTCGGTCTCCCGCGCTTCCGCGTCGGTCGCCCGCGTCGCGCGCGACGCGCCCCGCGCGCGCGACGCGCGCCTTTATTTTCGCCCGCGCCGCGTCGCCCTCTTTCGCGCGCGTCGCCGCGCCGTCGCGCGGTGCCGCGCCGCGGACGTCCGCGGGAGACCGAGGGTCGGTCCACGCGCGCAAACAGTCCGACGCCGATGAAAACCGCCATCAGCGCCGCGCGCGATCGATTTCGCGCGGCATAACCTGACCGACGCGTCGATCCGCGCGCGCGCGCACACGCCGACGCGCCGACGGACGCGCCGACGCGCCGAAACGGTCGCGCGACGCGCGCGCGACGTCGGCGCGCGCCGACGCGCGATCGACGACGCGCGACGCGCGCGCGCGACGCGAACGATGTACGAACCGAGCATCCTGCGCCAGAGCCTGCAGTACTCGTGCGACGCGTGCGGCGACCTGCCGATCCTGCGCCGGCGGTGGGTGTGCGAGCGGTGCGAGGATTACGATCTGTGCGAGCCGTGCCACGCGCGACAGCACAAGCGACAGCGAGAGCGCGCGCGCGGACGCGCGGAGAGCGGGAGCTCGACGACGACGACGACGAGCGAGGAGGACGAAAACGGAGACTTCGCGCACGACGCGACGCACGAGATGCGGGCGTTCGCGGTGGAGGAGGACATGGAACCGGTGACGAATGGGAAATTGAGGGATTGCGTGCTGGACGCGGCGTCGAGGTGGTACGTGGAGACGCTGAGGAACGCGAAGCAGGGAGACGCGAACGCGGCGGCGTTGGTGGCGCAAATGTTATTGGTGGGATACGGGTGTAACGCCGACGCGGACGAGGCGTCGTATTGGCAAAACGTCGCGCGGAGCTCGGGAGCGAGGCGCGTGGAGGGGGTGTACGATGAGCTTCCGTGACGAGGCGTCGAGGCGGGGGCGAACGCCGCGAGCGACGCTCGATCGACGCCGGCGAACGACACGACGATGATTTCTAGGAGGTCGTCCGACACCATCGCGACGGCGCGACGGCGGCGCGCGACGACGAACGACGTCGAGCGCGTCGAGCGCCTTCAGACTTAGAGTTGTTTTCATGTAGACGCGCAATTGTTCCATTGAATGGCGCCCGCGCCTTCGCCTTCGCTCGGCGGCGGACGACGACGACGAGCCTCCGACACACCCCCGCGCGTCCCGCGACGACGCGTCCCGCGCCGGACGACGATGACGGTCGCGACGCTCGACGCGCGGTGTCTGCGACCGCCGCGCGCGCGCCGCGACGCGCGCGCGGCGCCGCGGCGTCGACGTTTTCCCGCGACACGACCGCGATGGCGACGCGGCGTCGACGCGCGACGCGCGACGACGCGCGCGGCGCGCGGCGCGCGCGACGACCGCGGCGACGCGGATTGTTTCAGGTCGCGTCTCGCCGCGATCGTCCTGTCCGTGGCGACCGCGACGACGTTGGGCGCGGCGAGCGGCGACGCGGCGGCGGCGGCGGAGCGCGCGACGGCGACGCGAGGCGAGAAGAGCGCGGTCGAGCGCGCGGACGAAGCCGCGGGCGCGCGAACGGCCGCGCGACGCTTCGTCGCGCAAATCGCGGCGGCGGAGGAGGCGGGATACGAATACGAGGCGTTCGATGGGAAGGCGGCGAAGGCGCTTCGATTCGACGTGCCGAAGAGTTGGGTCAAAGCGATCGATCGCGCGTACGACGATAGCGCCACGACGTCGGGACGGACGATCGCGATGATTGGGAATTTTAAAACTATTGATACCGTGAGTGTGCGTGTGGAGACGGTGAGCCCGGAGATCGCGCAGATGGCGTCGGGCGGAGAGGACGCCGCGGACGCCAGGTCGGTGGCGGACGCGTTGACGGCGAACGAACGCGCGGCGGTGGAAGCGTTGGAGTCGTTCGGGGTGATCGGGGGCGTGGAGAATGGAAGGTCGGGAACGATGGCGTTCGCCCTTATGGACGACGCGCGAGTGAAGAAGGGACCGGATGGGCGCAAGTATTACGTGTTTTCGTACGAGACCGAGGTGTGCCGGGCGAAAATCGAAGAAGGAATGGGAGGGTCGAAAATCTGCGTCGGACCGCAAGGGGACGTGCTCGATAGCATTCAGCGCCGAAGTCGCGTGGTAGTGACGTTTGTGGGCAATCGTGTGGTTAAGCTGCACGCGTCGGCGGTGAGCTCGAGGTTCGACGAGGTCGAGGAAATCATGAATCGCGCCGTCGATAGTTTCGCGCTCAACGTCGTTTGACGAGATGCTTCTAGAACTGATTGATTTTTAAAACAACATCGATGGCTAATCGCACTCTATTGCGTCTGAATTTCTGTCTCGGGGATCACGGCGGCTGCCGTTTGTGTCTGCGTCGGCGCCGCGTCGATGACAATTTCGTCCTCGTCGTCGTTAGCGGGCTTTTTCGGCGAATCGCCGGGTTTGAAAAATTCTGTCACTCGTCTCGAACCGTTGGCGTCCGCCACCTTTTTCGCCTTCTTTGCCGACGGCGCGTCGTCGTCATCGACGTCGTCGTCGTCGTCGTCGTCATCGTCATCACCCTTCTCACCCTCTCGCGGCCGCATCGCCCACACGTGATCGTGTAAAAATTCATACTTGCCCCGTCGCAAGACGAAGCTCTCCAAATCCTTGTACTGCACGCCTTTTCTCTTCGCCGCGCGCATTCCCGCGTGCGAACCGACGGCTAAGCCCTCTAAAAACAACTCCGTCGCCTTCGTCACGCACTTAATCGCATCCGCTGACGCTTGCTTGACATCCTTATCGAGCTTGATGATTCGTTTCACGCGCGCCACGGGCAAAACCGTGTCGTTCTCCGTCGGCTTACCGTCGGCGTCCGCCGTCTTCTCCTCCGGCACGTCACCCCGCGCCACCGCCTCCGCCACCGCAGCCTCGTACGCCTTTTCGGTGTCTTCTTTCATTTTCTATCGCGCGCGATGACATCGCTTTCATCGTCAGTCCTCCGCGAAGCGCGGCGTCGCTTCAAATTTCAAATTTTCAACCCGCCTGTCGAACCAGCGCATCGCGTCGTCGTTCGTCTCGTCCTCGCGCGCGTTCCCACGACGGCGCGTCGCGTCGCGCGCGCTAAAACTCGTCTTTCACGCACCGCCTTGACCTCGTCCGACATCGCGTTCCATTTAAGCGATATCGCGCGCGCGATTTCAGCGATCGACGGCTTCTCCACGCCGCTCGCGATGAGTTCGCGCTTGACGTCGTCGCGATTGGCGTTGGAGTACGCCATGTAAGCGCTGAGCTTTTTAGGGTACGCCATGGCGCGATCGAAAGCGCCGAGCGCGGCCGCGCGCGCGCGCGTGTGGCGAGGGAGCGGCGTTCGTCGCACGGCGCTACGGTGACGTTGACAAAAACTGCTACGACGGCGAATCCTTCGCGCGTTTCGAGCTGCGCCCGTCGCTCTTCTCCACATCGCGCTCGCTCTTTCTCTTCTCCCTCTTCTCCTTCTTCTCCTTCTTCTCCCTCTTCTCCCTCTTTTCCTTCTTTTCCTTCTTTTCCTTTTTCGACTTTTTCTCGCGCCGCGAATCCGAATCCGCCGGCGCGACGAGCTTGCGCTCGATGCTCGTGATCCCACTCGACGATCTCGCCACGTACTCGCGCTCGCCCGTGTCGGGATCTTTCATCGCCCCTCTCAGCAGCACCACGTCATCGCTCTCCGTCACCGCTTTCACCGTGAACACGATCTGCGACCCGACCTTTATCACGTGCGTCGCGTCCCACGCGCTTCGCCAGCACCCGTCGTCGCTCGACGACACCAACTCCTCCCGTATGTTTTCCGCCGCGATCGCGACGTTGAATCTATCCAGCACCAGCGCGCCGATGAAATCGTGCGCCACCTTGTTCACCGCGCCGACCAGGCGCGATCCCTTCACCGGCGTGAACACCTCGCACCGCGCCGCGACGCGCACGTCGACGTGCCCGCTCGCGTGCAGCACGCGTCCGAACCCTCCGCGCCCGTCGTCGTCGTCCGCGCTCGCGTCGTCGCTCTCCGACGTCGACGTCTCGTCGTCGCTCGCGTCGTCGTCGTCGCCGCGCCGTCGCGCGCCGCACAGCGCCGCGTCGTCGTACGACATCAGCACGCCGCCGAGCGCGTCCACGCGCCGCATCTTCATCGCGTCCAGCGCCGCGCGCGCGCCCGCGAGCGGGTCCGCGAGCGCCGACGGGTGGAGCGCGACGGTGAACACGCACGGTCGCGTCGCGACCGCGCTCGACGGCAGCGCGTCGCGCGCGCGAGGACGCGCCATGGCGTGCGGGTCGCGCGTCCCGGCGGCGGCCGGGCGGCGAGTCTCTGCGTCTCGAGTCCTGATTCGTCAGGCGTCGCGTCGACGGTTCAGGACTCGAGACACGGAGCGGGTCGATCCCGCGCGTCCGTGTGTGAACCCGCGGGTCCGACCGTCGA
>Ga0222716_10005059_pt1 | contig 10282 bp, 8 predicted proteins | sample C33_13DmetaG_FD_165044 | JGI IMG/M metagenome (GOLD analysis project Ga0222716, IMG submission 165044) | Estuarine water microbial communities from San Francisco Bay, California, United States - C33_13D | ecosystem: Environmental > Aquatic > Marine > Unclassified | place: USA: California...
CGACGACGAGGAGGAGGAGGACGACGACGACGACGAGGCCGCGACGTTCGCGCTCGCGGCGCTGCGAGCGGAACTGCCGTACCACTTGAACGACGCGCGAGGATCGCTGGATGCGATGTGCGCGGTGCACGCGATGTGCGCGAGAGAGGCGCGGGAGGCGCGCGGGGCGGAGGCGCGAGAGACGTGGCGACGGAGACGAGACGCGACGGCGACGGCGGTGGCGAGTCGACACATGCTGGGCGATGATCCGCGCGCCGCGCTCGTGTGGCTCGATGCGTTGGCGAGGAGCGAACCGAACGAACCGGCGCACTTTTCCGCGGCGGGACGCGCGCACTTGATGATGGGAGATTTGGAGGGCGCGCGGCTGTGTTTCGAGGCGGCGGAGAAGAAGACGGCGGCGCTCGGCGAGGCGGCGACGGAGGCGCAGCGCGGGCGCGTGCTGCGCGATCGCGGTGATTACTTTCTCACGGGGTTGAAGTTTCCCGAAGCCAGGACCGCGTTCGCGGCGGCGATGGCGAAGGGCGAGACAGACGTCGCGGCCAAGGTGAACTCGGCGGTGGCGGCGGTGTACGACGGCGATTTGAATTCTTCGCGCGCGCTTCTGGAGACCGGTTTAGTGAACGCCGCGAACGCTGATGCGAATTCGAAGGCGCGCGAATTCATCTCGCCGAGCGTGGTGAAAAACTTGAATAGCATATACGAGCTCACGGCGCGGTCGCCCGCCGAGGCCAAGCGCGCGATGAACGACTTCATCAAGCTCGTCGCGCCCGAGGACTTTGACGTCACGTGCATGGCGACCTAGGCCTCGAGTCTTAGCACATAGTCAGCGCGCGCGCGGCTGCCGCGAATGACGTGTATATCGTACGGTTTGTAATTAAAAATGCGCTCTACTAAGAAAAGTTATTGTGTTCTACGGTGCCGACGCTAAACGTTGACGTTCAACGCCTTGGAGATGGCGAATGAAACCAAATAAGCGGACGCCGCGGCGAGCGTACCGTTCAAGAGCATATACAGCGCACTACTCGTAATATTTTGATTCGTGAACTTCGCCTTGGCCGCGCCCAAAGCGGCCATCGTCAGCGCGGTGAGTCCGCACGCCGACCCGAAGAGCGCGTCCCCGTTCGCCCCTCCGATCGCTCGCCCGAAAACGTACGGCACGAGCGGAACGAAACCGAACAGCGCGAACGCGCAAAACGTCACCAACCCATTCTTCGCCGGTGAATCCGTTTCATCCGGAGGCATTAACCCGAGCTCCTCGACCATCATCAAGTCCAAGAAGAAGTTTTTATACTTTGCCAAGCGCTCGATCACCATCGTCGCGTCTTCTTCGCTCACGCCGCGCGCCATGTAAAGCTCAATCATTTCTCGTTTCTCTCCCTCTGGATAGTTTTCTAATTCCCATTTCTCCCGCTTCTTTTCCGTCTTCGCGTACTCGAGCTCCGCCTTGCTCGAAAGGTAATCTCCGAACCCCATGGATATGCCGTCGGCCACGAGGTTGGCGAATCCCATCAAAAGCACGACTTCCGTGCTCAGCCCGCCGCCCTTGCTCGCGGCGACGACGGCAAAGGTGGTGATGGTGCCGTCGAGTCCGCCGAAGACGAGACTCTTGACGTACTTGCCAGCCTCTCCCGCGTGACCGGCTTCTATTTCGCTGTCGTGCGCGGCGCGGCTCGCAGCCGCGTCGGCGTTCTCGAACGCATTCTTCGCCGCGTCGAGATCTCGAGTGGCCATCGTCGCTGAATCCCGCGCCGACGTCGAGGAGTGACGCGCGAAGGGCGTCGGGACGTCACACTCCGAGGGAAAAGTCGGACGGATGGATAGACGCGACCGCGTCGCCGGAATCGTCACGGCGACGGCGCCGAACGGCGCGACCGCGCGCTCGAACAGTCGTCGTCGTCGTTTAATAATCGCGCGCAGGCGTCGTCGCGATCGAGCGCGCCGAAACGCGCGATATCGGGGGTCGCGAACGTCGCGACGCCGACGTCGGCGCCGCCTCGGCGAGCCGCGCGACGAGTCGGAGTCTCAATCGCACCCTCGCTCGCGGTTTCCGACACCCGGCGTCGTTGATGCGCCAAAACCGAGGAACCCTCGCGCGCGAGCGCGGACGACGACGTGCGCCGAACGTTCGTGGACGCCCCCGTGGACGGCGGATCGGCCGCCGACTTCTCGGCCACGTCCGGCGTCGCCGCTTCGCTCGATCGAACCTCCCGCAACGCCACGGGAATGACCTCGTCGCCGTAACTCTCCCCCATCGCGCTCGACGGCGAACCGAAGCACTTCAGCCATCCTCCGCGTCGGTTTTTCCCGCTCTCGACCGTTCCCGCGTCTCGCCGCCGCGGCGCGTCCGTTCTCGCGCCGCCTCGTTCCGACGCCGCCGCCGGCGCCCGCCCCGAGGACCGCCCGCTCGAGCTCAGGCTCTCCACTACCCCTCGCGTGATCGCGAACGCGGTGTCGAACGAGCCTCGCTTTCGTCGCTCGACGCCGTCGCGTCGCTTCGCGCGCGCGTCGCTCGCCCGCGCTTCGCGCGCTTTAGGCTGAATATCCACGCGCGAGGTCACCACCGCGTCGTCGCTGTCGAGAATCGTGCGCGTGCCGCCGAGCCAATCCGCGAACGAGGCCTCGTCGACGTCGGAACCGCACTTGACCTCCGTCATCGTCGCGCGCGCGGCGATGGACGCGGACGCGCGCGAGGGTCTGCGGCGAGGGGAACGACGCGCGCGAGGTTTGAATTTTGAACGCGAGACGCGCGCGCGCGCGGCGGGCGCGTCATTTCCGCGCGCGACGATGACGAAAGCGCGCGACGCGAAGGAAACGAAAGGAGACGATGATCGGTCACCGAGCGAGGCGCACACGCTGTTTTATTCGCCGTATTACGACGTGCCGAGCGATTTGGGGTTCCCGCCGGCGCCGCGCTCGACCGCCGGCACCGCGCACAGCGCGGCGCCGAGTTCGACGCGTGGGTTCTCGCTAAAGAAGATGTATCACTCAGCGATCAGTGCGTTCAAGCCGTTTAAGCGATCGCGATCGCCAGAGCGCGCGGGGAATGGTACGGAGACGGGGAAGACGCTTCGAAGGCCGAAGGCGCGCCGGGCCTTCAACGCGAACGCGAAGAACGCGACTACGTCGTCGTGGTTTTGGGTGTTCGATAGCCCGAAATCCGATCCCGCAGCGCCCGATCCCGCGGCAAACGACGAGAACGAGTCGGGTGCGGTGGTGAATGATATGTCGATCGAGGAGGGGGCGCACGTACTCGGGGAAATCAATCGCGATTTGAGCGCAAACGCGCGCGAGACGACGACGAGATCGACGACTGCGCCGAAGAATGTTTTAAAAGTGAGGAAGACGATTCTAAAGAAACCGCTCGCTCCGGCGGCTTCAAAGTACCATAGACGCACCGACCCACTGAAGAATGGACAGGTTCGAAAGTGTTCGAAGTGCGCGATCGAGGGCGACAATTCAATCCACTGGCGTCGATCGTACGATTCGAAGAGTCCATTCTTCGGCGCGGATCTGTGCGATCGATGCGGCAAGGCGGAATCGCGCGCGTTAGCGAAGCTGAATTCTTCCACGGCGAAGGTTGTCGTGGCGAATCGACGACGTGCTAATACTCGCGCAATGCCACGCCGTTGATGAAGCGCGCGCCTGCGATTGAAACGAATCTGAGAACGATCGAAATGAAGGAATCTACTGTAAGGGAAATGTATTGATATCTAGAGTATGCTATGAAAACGTTTTAACTGCTGCTATGTGTGTGTGTATCGTACATGATGAATCAATCAAATCGGCGTCCCGAAGTCCGCGTCGACTGGGTTTTTCCAGTGGTTGAAGTCGTTGAATTGTTCCTCCGCGACGCTTCCCGTCACCGGGCACGTTTCTTCGATGGGCGGGAACATTTCGTGCGCGAGCTCGTTGACCTCGGACAAAGTGTACTGCTTCACTCGCTTTGTCGTCTCGCACACGACCTCGCCTTTCGGGTTGATCGTGAATACGCGGTGTTGAGGCACGCCCACGGCGAGGTAAGACTCGACATCTGTATCTCGGTTCCCAAACCCCGCGTGAAAAGGATTCCACCCGGCTGGGAACAAGTTGCGAATGTCTTGCAAGCATCGAATCTTGAACCGCTGAGGGTTCCTCGTGACGACTTCGCGAAACAATGCCTTGGACAAAGGATCCGGCGCGCACATCACCGGCCCTTGCGCGAGCGTCTTGTCGCCCTGACGGAGCGTCGACAGGTACTTTCTCGTTCCTGAAGCGTGCGAAATCGCCCGCGAAGTCAAGAACATCATCTTGTATCCGTTGTCGGTGATGTTGCTGTAAAGCGACGCGACCCCGTCGTGACTCCAGTCTTTGCCGACCATCGGTGCGAGATGGCCGAGGACGTCGCTCTTCGTGATCGTCCCGTCGACGTCACTGATGACGAGCTTTATGTTCCAATCCCATAAATACACGAACGCCGAAACCTCTTGCAATCCCCATACGCGCGAGTTGAACGCGAACGAGATGGTGTTGATGCCGGGCTTGAGATCGAGCGACATCACTTCATCTTGCGTTAACTGCACGCGACGCACGCGACGACCTCGTCTTGGCGACGTCAACGCGTCGAAACTAGCCGATCCGCCTGGCGCGTTGACCAAAGGCGACGCAGGCGCGTTGACGCGCCCGTTCGAGGTCAACTTCCAGTTCGACGGCAAAGGAGTGCCGAACGCGAGGTGTGCTAAAACGTGCGGTGCCGCCGCACTCCAAGGTAATGCCTTCGCGGGTGGTCCCGCCGGACTGCGTCGCGGTCGCACGACGAGCCCAGAATGTCCGCTCAGCCCAGGGTGCGCCTTGAAGTGCTCGAGCGTCACCAAGTGCTTGTCAAACTCCTCCACCTTCCCCCCGCACAAACTCAACTCCACGGCGGGCAATACGGTCATTCCGGCGCTTTGTAACACATCCACCGCCGTCGCCACTTCCTCCTCGGACATCTTACTTTTCCCGTCTTCTTCGTCCCCGCTCGAACCCGACGTACTCGGCCTCGTCGCCTTCGGCGGCGTCTCTAATCGAAGCGCTGACAGCGCCTCGACCGCCCCGACCTCGTCGTCATCCCCTGTTCCTAACTCTACGTCGCCTTCCTCATCTTCGTCCTCGTCGTCGTCGAAATCGTCCACACCGTCCGCGAAGTACGCCTCCCCGTTGGATCCGAGTCGCATCGTCAGCTCGCTCAGCGTCCCGTTCACCGTCACCGTCACCACCTTGGCTTCGCGTCCTCGCAGGAACGACTGCGCGTTACCGAACCGCACGTAGAACGGACTCGCCCTGAGTCCTCCATCGGGTTGTTTGATCACCAGCGTGTCTGCGGGCGACGCGCGAGTCGTTGATTAGTCGACAGTTGGATCTCGTGCGCGGTTCGCGTTCTCGTTCGAGTCGTTCGTACCTATGGCGCCGCTCGCGCTCGGGACGAGCGTGCTCACGGCGGCGACGGAACCACCGACGGTACCCACGGCGACGGAGCCGGCGACGTCGCGGATCTGGCGAAGCCGCGAGGCGAGGGTTTTGTTGTCCCCCATGACGCGAGGCGGGCACTGACGCGCGAGCGACGCGCGACGAAGTGGAAAAAGTTGGATCACACGTATCGAGGAGTAAACGCTGAGTCACGGTCTTGATTCGCGCGCGCGATGGCGTCACGCCGCGGGCGAGGACTTGGCGGCGCCCGCGCGGTGGTGCTCTCGAAGCTTTTGCGACATGTCATCCGGACGCAACGGGAAATCGCTGACTTGTTCGCACGATTCCAAGAGCATCTGCGGTCGATTTTTGGCGTGAAAGATGAAGAGACTTCCCGTGATGAAGCAAAAGTTGCGAGCGTTCTGACAGTAGCGCGCGTGGAGTAAAGCTTGAAGTCGTCCGCTTTCCATCGAGTTCGCGTCGTCCATCCAAAGGTTGAAAGGATATCGTCGCGTGCCGGCGAAGATGCACAATCCTTGCTTCCCGCCTTCGTATCGAATGAGTTGCATGACGCCGTCGTAAAGATTGGATCGCGTCGGCTGAAGATCGACTAAAATGGTCGCCTTTTCGCGCGAAGCCGCGGCGACTAAGAGTTTTTGGTAATCTCTCGCGTCGCGCGGGTTCAGCACGTCCTTCGTTATTCCGAGATGTCCCCAGTGACGCCAGTCTTCGATGAACAATTCTCGCTCGCGCCACCAAGGTAACAATCGTCGATAGTCCCGCGTGTACTCGAGCATGCCGAAGGAAGAAAGCGACGCCCCCGCGGGGTCCCACACTCCTCGAGTGTTTTCGATCGCCAGCTTCTCCGCGAGCGCGAATTCGCCGTGGTACAAGCGAGATCGGCCGTGCTTCGTGAAATACGCCGACTGTCCAGCCAGCACGGTTTCCACGTTGACGTTGTTGCCGTTGTGATACACGTAATCCAGAACGCGCCCGTACTTATCGAGAGAGTACTCGCGCGCGCGAGACACCGAAGTCATGAACTCGCAAGTGTCGAACTCGATGTCCACCTCGACGTCTCCGCATCGACCGTCCGCGGCCGATCCCAGACGCCTCTTGAGCCAATCGAACGCCTCCACGCCCGCCGGCGTGATCGGTTTGTACGCTTGCTCCTCCTTCTTCACCTCGAGCGATTCTTCGGTGTCGACGTAGATCAACCGCACGTCCACTTTCTCCCAAGTCGTCGGGTCGACGCTCGACGCGTCGAGCTCGTCGCTCGGAACGCGAGACGTGGGTTCGCTGCCCACGACCAGCGAGTCTTCCCAACCGTCGCCCGTGGACGAGCGTTGCTGACCGCCGTCGGGATTGAGAAGCACGCGGATGGTCTTACCGTCGATGACGTGCGTGACGATGCAGTTGCGAATGAAAGTTCCGTGAAAGCTGTGCATGTTGGTTTCGCGCGCGCGAGTCGCGTTGTGACGCCGGTCGATATCGCGAATAGAACCTAATATAACAACGACCCGCACGCGATGGCGGTGATGGCGACGGAAAAGTTGTCGTCGACGATGGACGTGATCGGTAACGATTCCACGAGCGCGCACGCGAAAGCGATGATGAGCGTGACAAAGTACGTCGTCGGCGTGGCTTCGACGAAGCCAAACGCGTCGAAATACGCCAATAATCTGCGTCGGCGATGAAACGAAACGGCGCGATGTCAGTCTTCAGGATCGCACGGATGCGCGCGCGACGAAAATATGCCCCGACGCATCGCGATCGATATCGCGCGCGATTCGAGAGTCGAGATTCACGATTCGCGTCCATCGATCGAAACGCACCCGCTCGCGACGCCGAACCCGCCCGCCACGAACCCCGCGCTCCCCGCGAAGCTCTTCTCCTCGTTCCACGGCAGCGCGTTCCCTTTCCCGAACTTCCGCCCGACGAGATCCGCGAATCCATCACCGCCGCACATCATCGCCATCGCGACTATTCCAATCGGATTCGTCCGCCAGTACGCGCTCGTGCACGCCGCGAGCACCGCCGTGTAATACAACGGCCCCTTCAACAGCTCCTCCTTCCCCCCCTCTCGGCTCACCGCCCGCACCGCGCTCGCGTTCTTAATCATCCCCGACCCTATGCCGAACAATCGCACCCCCTGCGCCAGCGGGATCGCCGCCGCGAAGAATCTCGCCGCGCCGCTCGCGCTGAACAGCGGCCACGTGCACGCGAAGAGCGTCCCGCTCGTCACGTGCACCAGCTTCCTCGACGTCGTCGACGCGAACGCCCCGCGGTCGGCGAGCGCGTCGAACGCTTTCACCCACACGAACGCGCCGATCGTCGTGAGCGCGCTCGCGGCGACGTCGCGCGGCGCGTCGTCGACGGACGCGACGAACCGCGCGACGGCGTCGAGGATCGTCGGCGCGGACGCGCGCGCGTCGATCGCGCGCCGACGCGCGCTCGAGCGACGCCGCGCGACGGCCGCGCGCGTCTCGCCGCGCGACGGCGCGGCGCGCGACGGCGACGCGCGCGTCGACGCGCGCATGCGCGCGAGCGACCGTCCCCGCGCGGCGCGCTTTGACGCGGCACTCGATCGCGCGCGCGTCGACGCGACGATCGCGCGCGCGCGCGCGCGTCGAACGCGATGTGCGTCGCGCGACGCGCGCGCTCGAGCGACGCGCGACGCGCGCGGCGACGCGCGCGCGGACGGTTTTCACCGCCGCCGCCGACCCGACGAGCGACCGACTGACGACGACCGACGACGACGACGACGCGACGCGCAGGTTCAAGCGACGGGACTGGAACTACGTGCACGCCCGCGATGGAGACTCGTCGAGCGATTCGGATTCGATCGAGTCCGCGGGACCGGAGGCGCGGTCGAGCGATGAAGAAGCGAGCGCGAGCGACGACGACGACGAAGAAGAAGAAGCGACGAACGAGGAGGCGACGTCGACGCGCGCGAGATACGATGACGCGCGAACGATGATTGAAGACGCGTTAAAAGGAGATTCCGACGCGAAGAGCATCGCGGCGAAGTGTCGGGCGTGTCCGGGGACGCTGCTGTTGAGCGCGGCGAATATGCGCGCGCACGCGGCGAGCAAGCGACATCGAAAGAATTTGGAAAAACTCGGGAGGGCGAACGACGAGACGTTCGTGTGTTTTTATCCCGCGGTGCGCGAGGATGATGGAATCGTGAGCGATGGGGAGGCGGAGACGCACGCCGAACGCCTGGCGCGATTGCGGGCGCAAAAGATTTTACGCTCGGCGGAGGGCGAGCGGGCAAAGGGTGGAAAGTTTTCGCTCGATCAGTTTGATTCTTCCGGTGACGAAGGCTCTGATGATGAATCGGATGGCGACGACGACGCGAAAATGACGAAACGCTTGGCGAAGAAGAAGTTCGCGAGAAAAGTGAGCGATAGCGCGCCCAAGGGGAAGGAGAAACGTTCGAGGCGTCACGCGCAGAGCAAACGCAAATCCGGCAAGAGCAAGCCTGGGAAGAGGCAGCGCATGGCGATGAAGAGCGTCACGTGATGCAGCGTGGTAGTCTGGGTGTTGTATTAAGAAAGTGGTCGAACTCGAATGAAGTGGCAAGTGTCGGTATCGTGCTTATCGCGTGCAGGTGTAGCAAAAGGGTCGTTCATCAATTCCCTTGACTTTGCGGCCTTCGCGGCGTCGAGAGATTCACTCGGCGCCGCGGCCGACTCCATTCAGTTTCGCTTCTTGCGTCGCTATTTTTGCGTCATCACTATCCGTCGTCGTCGTCGTCGTAGTAGTAGTAGTCGCGGTGAGATCGTCCGAGCCCGAAGTCTTTAACAGCGAGGTGTGCCCGTCTTGTTTTGATTTGTTCTCCGCGGCGTCGCCGCTGCCCGAAGGGACGGCTTCGGTGGTTTTGTCCGAACCGGTTTTGTCCGATCCATCATTCTCGCTTCCGGTCGCGCCAGGTCGTTTCCACAACAACGCCGGTCGCGGGGCATGATTCTTCGCCGCGTACAACCCGCACGCGTTGCACAAAGATCCGATTCCGTCCTTATCCTTCCTCCAAAACGGCGTCTCGGACGACTTGCAGTTGACGCAAATCTTTTGCGCCTTGACCTTTGTCGACGACTTCACATTCTTGACGTTCGCCGCCTTGCGCGCACGAAGCGATTGCGTCCCGTCCTCCTTTCGGCCCGCGCGACCGCCTTTCCCGCCTTTCCTGGCCCCGCCGCCGCCGCCGCGTCCCGTGTGCGCGCTCGTCGCTTCGCCGCCGTACGCCGTCGCGCCCATCGCCGGCGTCCCGTACGCGCCGTGAAACGGCGGCGAAGCGCCAATCATCCCAGCGTACGCCTGCGCGTTGTACGTCTGCGACTGCACGTACGCCATGTACGCCGCGTACGACGCCATCATCTGCGGTCCCATCGCCGCGAGCGCGGCGTTGTGTCGTTCGTACGCCGCCCGCATCGCCTCCGGCGTCATCGTCGCCATCATCTGCTGCGCGTACATCGCCTGCGTCGCCATTCCTCCCGACGCGATCGCGCGTTCGTACCCCTCCATCCCGACGCTCACCAACGCGCCGTCCCTCGCCTCGCGCGCGTCGTCCGCCGTCGTCCCGCTCGGCGCCGCATTGCCCGCGTTCGGCCCCATCTTGCGCCTCCGCGCACCCCCCCGACGCCCTCGCGCCGCGCTCGCGCCTCGAGACGACGCCTCGTTATCCCCCGACGCCGCGCTCGCGCGCCCGCGCGCGTCGACGCCCGCGCGACGTCGACACTCGTCCCGATCGTCGTCCCGATCGTCGCGTCGTTATCCGCTTTTCGCGCCGCGCGATCGATCGCCGTCCTCCGCGCGCGATCGATCGCGCGCCGCGCGCGATCGATCGCGACGCGGC
>Ga0222716_10005062_pt1 | contig 10278 bp, 8 predicted proteins | sample C33_13DmetaG_FD_165044 | JGI IMG/M metagenome (GOLD analysis project Ga0222716, IMG submission 165044) | Estuarine water microbial communities from San Francisco Bay, California, United States - C33_13D | ecosystem: Environmental > Aquatic > Marine > Unclassified | place: USA: California...
CGAGACCCTGAACGCGTGAAGACCTAGAAGACCTAGAAGATCTGCCCGCGGCCCGAATATCCCGCGGGGCATGATTCCTTGGATAGCCGACGCGTTGCCCCCAAGAGACATTCCTAAACGATTCAATACAGTTTAAGATCCCTCCAAACTTGCGTATCCAAGGTACGTGTCAAACATCACCGCTGGCGTGTCGTCGGCGAGGAAGAGATCTGTGCGACACCGCAGCATCGTCGGAACGCGTTTGTCAGCGATTTTGCGCACTGACGGGCCGCTGATGTTCTCATATTGTTCAAAGTTGTCCTTTCATCCGCAGATACATATCAAACAGTGCACGTCATGATGTCGACGAAGATCCTCCTCGTTGCCTTCCTTGCGCTCCTGTCGGTCTTTTCGGTCGCCAGCGCCAATTTCTGCTACTGGGGAGCGGGAGGGATATCCTGTTGTATGAATGCAAAGTCTAATGGTGGCTTGCTCAAGTGCAGGAAATGTGAGAAGGGCTACAAGCTCTCGAGCAGCAAGATGCAGTGCGTGCCCGATCACGGCTGCCCGGCCGGTCAGGGACCGGGACACAAGGGTATCGACAAGGACGGTTCCTGCTTCGACTGCTCCGATGACAACTGCGAGAACTGTACGTTTGATGGCGCCCCGATTATTGACGCACCATTTTGCCTGATACCGTTACCCACTCACTTTCGCTGAATCAATCAATCACGACTACAGGCGCCGTCGTGTACAGCAGCTGCGTCAGGTGCAAGGACGGGTACCAAAAGGACGAGTGGAACCAGTGCTACAACTTGTTACTGGGCGGCAGTGACGCGGAACTCGAGGAGCGCGTCAACGCCCCTGGCCTTGTGTGAGTCCCCCGCGGCGAAGTACATATGATTACGAATGTGTAAAGAGTACGTCTGGTCAGCATGCTTGTGACGCGCGTCGTTTCCTGGGTGAACCCCAGCTGGGGACTTCGTCCAATTGGGGTTGCAATTGCAACCCCACGCGGATTAAAAAAGGATGCGCTATGGGATGTCATATAGGGCAACAACAACGTTGTTTTCGCAAGCTGATGTTTCAGGTTGTCCTCCTAACGGCGTTCGTCGCTGCGGTCGCGGCCTTTGAAGAATGGCCGACGGAATCGACCGAGCGTGCTCGGCGGAACGCGCTCGAACCCATCCCGACCGACTGGTCGCCGGGTGGCCGGGGCGTGGGCGGTCGCCTGGACGCCATCATAGCCGGCCTCGACGCCGATCCGGACAACCCGGAACTGCTCGAACTGAATCGCGGCTACTGGGCCGAGCGCCTGTACGCCGAGGCCGAGCTGGTCGTCGTGCCGCGGCCCCAGAGCAGCGGGAGCGGGAGTGGCAACAGCGAGAGAATTGCCCGGGCGTACGACAACATGAAGATCAGGCTCGCCCAGACCAAGTACAACGACGACCGGCCTGGCCCCAGGGCGTACTACATGCCGGCCAATGCCGGGGTCTTGTCGGAGTCGGTGAAACGGCTGAACGAGGAAAACACGCCGTTTCTGATCCGCGGGGGCGGTCACAGCGCCGAGGCGAACACGTTGCCGAGGACGGATCGAACGGCCGTGATCGACATGGCGAAGTTCACGTCGCTGCGCGTCTCGGACTCTGTCTCGACGGGGCGGGACGGCGTCCGGTACCGGGAGGTCTCGTTCGGGACGGGATTGCGACTCGCGACGATCTATGTCTACTTGGCGCGACAAGGCCTGGCGTTCGTCTCGGGATCGTGCCCGACCAACGGCTCGGGCGGGTATTTTCTGGGGGGCGGCGCGGGGATGGCGATGCGCAAGTTTGGCTGGGCGTCGGACCAGATGGTCCGAGCGAAGGTGCTTTTGAGCGACGGGTCGTATGCTGTCGCTGACTCGGACGACGGAAAGGCGGTGCCGGGGCAGCCGGTCAAGCCGTCGGAGTTGCTGTGGGCGCTCCGAGGCGGCGGCGCTGGCACGGCCATCGTGTACGAGTACACGTTGAAGGTGTACGAGGCCCCGCGGACGGTTTCGCGGTGTATCATGACGTTTGAGACGAGCACAAAGGAGGCGTATACGACGTTTGTGAGCGCCTGGAGCGATGATTGGAAGATCTACGACGTGGACACGGCGTATCCGTACGTGCGGATTTACTCTACGAATACCGAGTCGGATATCGTCATGGACGGCTGGGACATGACGCCGGAAGCGTTGTCCAGGACCATGGCGGATGGCATGGCCGCCGCGGCCGGCATCCGCAAGGGCGGGGAGGTCAGCAACTGCACGTCGTTCGACTACCCCGGATTTCTTCGGGAGACGTTTGACGGGTACTACTCTCGCTACCCGGAAATGCGGGCCGGTCTTGGGTGGAACAACTACACCACGCCGGGGCTTCTCGCGATGGATTACGTGGGGTTCGGGTACGCTGGCGCCGACATCCCCGTCGCCCCGCCTTTGTCGCCGTACGCTCCCTTCGTGGCGACCGCCCCGACGGTCAACGGACCGAAATCCGGGACTTCCCAGGGGATTCTCTCGAGCAAGCCGTGGAGCGAGGAGACTGCGGCCGAGCTGTGGGACGTGGCCCTCTCGACGGGCGTCAGGTTCTACTCGTACGTGCTCGGAGGAAGGCTCGGAGGAAGGCTCGTCGACGGAGTGGGTTCCGCGTTCGACGCGCTCTCGCACGGCGTCTTTCTCACCGTCACGAGTGTCCCGCCTACGGACCTCGATGCCAATCGCGCGGCCTCGGCGGTGGCGCGCGTCCTCGACACGCGCACCGTCTCGAAGCAGCCATCGAGGCACTACAACTTTCTGAACTGCTACGATAAATCGGAAGAGGAGCTATTCCGGCTGTACTACGGCGACGACGCCTCCGAGAGGCTCGTCGACATCAAGAAACGCGCCGACCCCGAGTCGCGCCTGAAGACGTGGTGTGACGTGTGACGTGTGACGTGTGACGTGTGACGTGTAACACTCGCTATCCTAGTCGAATAACAACAGCGCCAGTCCCGCCCCCAACGCCGCCATCCACGGCGACCACAGGGCCCCGCGCACGGCGGCCGACGAACTCGGGTCGAGCGCCTTGATGGCCGCCACATACATCCCCCATGCATCTGGCACACTCGGCTCGGCCTGGTAGAACGTGTCTACCGTCGCACTATCGTTGCCGTACGATAGCAAGAAGACCTTGTCGAAGTCGTCGTCCGCCACGGTGCCCCAGCTGGTCGCGTTCTGTTGCGTGAGGCCGCCGAGCAGGACGGGGATGTACTTATGGTCGTAGGACACGAGGATGGTCTCGTCGGCGAATGCATCCGTCGAAAAGAGGAGACATATGGCGCTGACCGTCGCCTCGGCTTCCGAACTCGTCGAAAAGTCGGAGATGAGTACGTCGATGTTGTTCGACCCTTGGGTGCCGTTGAGAGCCTCGAGGTATGTGACCAGAGGGGCCACCGTCAGCAGCTCTCGCATTGAATAGGTCGAGTTTATCGGTGAACCGTTGTCGACGCTCGCGGGCAAGGCGACGACATGCTGGGGCCAACCGACTGTCGGGGCGAGCTCTTTGGCGTACCAAAAGGGTAGCGCAAACGAACGTGCAAAGCCGAGCGGCGAGAGGGATGGGCCCGAGAGGGTCTTGTTGGATTCTGCGAGGAACTCTGCGTGCCGGATGACGACGACGTGCCTTGGGAGGGGGAGCTTCGCTGCGTCGGTCGCGGCTTTGCAGTCGGCTGGAGGTCGAGGGAACGGGAACGTGAGCGGGCTTTGGCCGCGCGAGACGCCAAGCAACAGCACCAGCAGCAGGAAGGTAATCAGCTGCATCAGACAGAGATGACCAAGGGAAGCTTGTATTGAGGGGAAGCTTGAGTGAATGAGTGAATGAGTGAAGTGGAACTTGAAGTGGAAATTTAAAGACTTAGGCCGCAGACACCTCCTCGGCCTTCTTGGCCTTCTCCGCCTGCCGCTCGGCCTGCTTCTTCTTCTCGCGCTCCAGGAACTCCTCCATGATCGTCTTGGCCATCTTCAGCTTGCTGAGAATGCCCTTGTACGTGACCAGGTCGGCGTTGACGCGCTCCAGCGGAACACCGAGGGCCGCCACGACCGCCTGCAGGTCCTTGGGCTCTTTGAGTCCGGCCAGCTCGAGCATCCTGAAAATTCCGACCGCGAAGAACTTGGTGTACAAAAACTTTCCGCTCGACACAGCGTCGGCGATCCCGGCCATCATGGCGTTGGAGGCCGGCATGAGGCTGTCGAGGCTTCCCGCGGCCTTGGCCTGCTCCGCGAGGGCGGCCGCGTCCTTCCTGTACTGCTCCGGGGACTCGTCCAGAGCCTGGATGTAGGCCGAGAAGACGGCCTCCTGCTCGCCCTCGGGCAGGCCCTGCAGGATCTGGTCGAACACCGAGCACACGCCCAGCGCCTGGATCGGCGTGTACTTGTACGAGGCGTTGTGGCGGAACAGGTGCTGCTGGACGAGGAGCTCCAGAACGACGGTGGAATACAGCGACGGCAGCGGCCTGGTGAAGTTGCTCATGAACTTGGCCTTGGTGTCGGCGACGGTGGGCACGCCCGCGGCGGCAGAGACGGCCAGGGTCCTCGCGGCGCGCGGGGCCGACACGGCCGCCACGCGACGGAGCGGCTGCTGGACGGCCACGGTCCTGCGAAGGAGCGAGGGAGCGGGGGTGTGTGTGTGAGAACGAAGTTCGAGTTCGAGTTCGAGTTGCTGGCAGAGACAGCGGGTCGCCAGCGCGAGGGACGCCACCCCGTTTCCGCGACCGCATTGCCCTTTGCGCTGGCATCTTTGTGGCCAAATATCGGTTGTGTCGACGACTATGGCCACGGGGCTCGTCCAATGTGGCCAGAGAGACGGCGAGAGGCGCTCTTATAGTAGTCGAATCAGGGAAAAACCACCACCACGTCGCGCAAAACGCACCTGGCTGTGACCGCGGACTTCATGTTCATTGATGCAAACATGATGTGGAGGAACGGTGCGATGAAATGAAAGAATGCGCTGCGGGCGAGACGTCCACGCGGAGGTCAGAGTTCTCCCTGAGAGATGAGCCTCCGCCTGAGTACGAGTTAAACTCGTGAATCTGTTCAATTCGAATGAAACAACAACCAACAATACGACGCGAACTTCCTAGTCCTTCCTATTCCTTCCTAGTTCTTGCCCGCGCCGATGAGGACGCTTCCGCTGGTGAGGGCGCCGCGCGCGCCCATGCCCGGGCCGGCGCCGTCGCCCCCGCCCAGCAAGTCCATCAGGCTCTTCGGCCTGATCTGCTCGATGGACCTGCCGTCGCCGGCGACGGAGATGACCTTCAGCAGGAACTCCTGGCTAATCGACCGGCTCACGATGACGACGTGGTCGTTGGGCTTGAGGATGCCGCTCGCGCTGGCCATGGCGACGGCCTCCTCGAGGAGGCTCTCGCCGTTGGTCGACGACGGGGTGGCCAGGACCGGGACGAGTCCGTAGGTCAGCAACGCCTGGCGAGCGGTGGAAACGCCCTCCAGGCTCCACTTCATGCCGTCCTTCTTGAGGAAGGGCACGACGAGCGTCAGGATGGGCTGGCTCGGGCGGTACTTGGCGACGAGCGAGGCCGTCTTGCCGGTGTGCGTGAGGCACACGATGAGTGCAGCCCCTGTGGCCTCGGCTGTCTTGACCGCTGCGGCCGCGATACTCTCGAGCTTTGCGGCGTGGCTGGCCGAGGACCCCTGCTTGGCCGCGGCCTGGTGCCCGAGGCTGGTCAGGTTGGCCGAGGAGAAGGCAATGTTCAGGTCGGCCTCGCTGCGCACGCCCGACTTGGACCTCTGCAGTCCGAACTTCTGGGACGGATGCTCCGGGTCGCAAGGCGCGTTGCGGTTCTCCTCGTCGGCGATGCGGATCATGTACTCGCTCTCCATCGCCAGGTGCTCGAAATGGTTCTCGTGGTCGTAGACCGCCTCGGCCTCCCGGCAGATGGCGACGGCCGTCTTGACCGTCTCGACGCCGTACTTGCCCCTGTACGTCTCTGCGCCAAGCAGAATGCCGTCGACGCCGTCCAGGACGGCGTTGGCAATGTCGGTGGCCTCGGCACGCGTGGGGCGCGGGATGCCGACCATGGAGTCGCACACCCTGGTGATGATGGCCGGCTTGCCGAGAATGGCCGCCGTGATGGCCATGGCCTTCTGGATCATGGCCATCTTCTCCGGCCTGACGTCCAGTCCGAGGTTCCCCCTGCTGATGATGACGCCGTCGCTGGCGTGCACCAGGCTCCTGAAGTTGAGCAGCGACTGCCGGGTCTCGCACTTGGCCAGCACCCTCACGTTATCCATCTTGATACTCTGCAGGAAGTCCCTGGCCTCCTGGATATCCTCCACCGAACGACAGAAGGACAGCGACACAAAGTCCACCTCGAACTCCTTCGCCAGCGCCTCGATGGCCTGCCTATCAAACACCGTCAGACACGACAGATCGTTCTGCAGGTTGCTCAGCCCCTCCACCGACCTCTCCTGGTGGAAAATCGTGAGAAGCCCGTCCAACACGGCGTCATTCTTGGCCTCACACACCACCTCGGTCGCCGACACGTCCACCACCTCCAGGAACAGCGACGACGACTCGCTCCCCGTCACCAGGTACCTCCCGATGAAGATATTATCCCCGGGCTGACACATGGCCGGAAACTTCGAGTACGTCACCGGAAACACCGAATCGCTGCACTCGGCATTCGGATCCGCCGTGATCGTCACCGTCCCCCCCTGCTGCACGCTCAGCTGCTCGAAGATCCCCGGCCACCCATTCTCGTCCACCCCATACTTACGACGTATCATCAGCTCCCTCCCCAGCGTATCCAGCATCACCGCGCACAGCCTCCTCGTCCTCCTCATCGCCTCCTGCAAATTCCTCAGGCTCACCTTATGATACTCGATCGGCGCCCACGTCAGATCGATCCGCGCACACGTCATCCCCGCCTCCAACAGGTCACACAACGCCTCCACAGACTGACACGCCGGCCCAATCGTCGCCACAATCTTCGTCTTGGACAGCATATTGCTCTCAGACTCGTGCAACACCTGGTTCAGGTCACTGTTCTTGAACACATGGTTCTTCGCCGTCGTAATATGCCGACGACCAGACATCCTGGTGACCGCCGAGTCTAATTCTTCTGACGCTGCGTATCGATCGAATGAATGGTACAGGGAGAGGTAGAGATGGAAAAGACTGCACTGCGAGTGAAACGAGTGAAACGAGCGAGTGAGTGAGCCAACGTCTCTGCTGCTGACCCCGTCTCCGTCTCCGCTCTCGCTGATTCGACCCACCAGCCTCCCGTCGAATCCGCACCGGACACCGCATCGCGCATCGCGCATTGTGCCATCGAGACACAGATGGAAAGACACGGACGGACGACGCCGGGCATGCCACACGGACAGGTGCAGACAACGACGGCAACGCCGCGGACGAATCACAGCATCCGGCGTGCATTCGAAGCACAAGAAGCACATTGGCGCCGGCGCAGCGTTGTAGAAGACAAGAGCATGTATACTCGACAGATACGTACCTCCAGGGCGAAACGAATATCAGACTGACGGGCTTCTTCTCGGAGGAGTCGAGCTGTAGCCGAAGTCTTCCGGGAAGATCGATCGATCTCGCGAGACGGCAGACAAAATTTCCCTTCGTGTTCATACACGTCCGCATACCGCCGTTGCGTCAGACTGACAACAACGCTGTGTGTGTCCGGGTTGCGGTGAGGTCTATACGCCTACGACGGGGAGCACGCAGGAATTTTCTCTGTTCGTTCCTCGATTTCAAAACACGCTCGACGTGGCGCGTCGTATCTCGGTGGCGTAGGGAGAATTCGTTCTATTCCTACGATTCCTACGATTCCTACTTCGACGCCTCGTCCGATGAGTAACAAGCGTCCTGCTCCGACGGGCGCCCCCGACCTTTCGGGTCTCCAGCCTCCTCCCAACAAGGTCCAGGGCGTGCAGGGGCCGGGCGGGGGTGTGGTGAAGAATCCGACGACGTCTCGTCGTCCGACGATTGTGTATCGGCCGGGTCAGACGTTGGATGCGTTGGTGGAGCATCTGACGTCGGGGCCGAAGGGAGGGGTGCAGAAGGTGGAGGTGCGTGCGCCTGGGCAGTTTGTGTGTAGTGGGAATCACAAGGTTCGCGGGAGGCAGCTGTGGGGGTGTGATGTGTATACGTCTGATTCGGATTTGGTGGCCGTGTTGATGCATTGTGGGTATCTGCATCATACGATACCGAGTCCGCTGAGGGAGGTGGCGGAGGTGAGGGCGGTGGTGGTGCCCATGCCGGCGCAGGCGACGTATAGGTCGGTGCCTCGGAACTCGATACGGTCGCGGTCGTGGCATTCTGCGGTGCAGGGGTGTTCGTTCAAGGTGGAGAAGGCGTGGGTGGTGACGAGGACGGGGAACAGTTACGATCTGAGTCCGCTGTCGGCGAGTCAGGGGGCGTCGATGGTGGTGCCGACGTTTACGCCTGGGAAGCAGGAGCGGATGATGACGCGTAATGTGGGGCATGCGGGGCGTTCGAAGGCGAGTCAGGAGGTGACGGTGGTGTTTTCGCTGTCGAACGATCCGTGGATCAAGTACTCGCTCCAGGCGGTGAGTGACCACGGGCTGAAGCCGCACGATCGTACGTCGGCCAAGCTCAAGTCGTCGGCGCTGCTGTTGGAGACGTACGGGGCGCGGTATGAGCTGGCGAGGCAGGATGCGGACTCGGAGCTGTACGTGCTGTCCAAGTGCAATTCGATCCTGTCGTGCAAGGAGTACAAGGCGGCGGGGGTGCCGCTGCCCAAGGGGATGAAGGAGGTGGTGGCGGCGGACCTGCAGTGGGAGGAGATTGGGTTTTCGAACGCGGGGGTGGCCGTGCGCGACCACAGCCTGCCCATCATGCGGCTCCAGTTTGTCTCGAAAGAGTAGGAGGAGATTGAAGTCGGTGAAGGAGTAGTGTGATGATGTCTGTAACGACGAGATGACGATGACGATGAGGAGATGACGATCGAGAGATACCACCACAACAACAAGTCTGTAACGACGAGATGACGATGACGATGACGATGAGGAGATGACGATCCCTCTGTATCTTACCACCATGCACACTACCACCACCACGACAACAACAAAATCATCAATTATCTACTGTCCCAAAGTCTGCGGCATTTTGGCGACCATGCCAATCACGTTGTTCTCGAACGGATTGCTGAGGTGCGTGGTCAGGGCCTCGACGGGTCCCTCGCGGGTGACCAGAGCAGCAGTAGCGAATCCAATGAAGGCAACCATGGCAAGACGTCCGTTCTTGACCTCCTTGACGGCCATGTCCGCGCTGGCCATGCCCGCCGGGTCAAAGGGGAAGGCGTTGACGAATCCAGAGACGCCAGAGTCCTTCCATCCCTGGTACCTCTTCAGCTCCAGGAATCCCATGATGAGCGCCTCGAGGGCGATCAGCGCGTTGTTCGGCATCCAGTACTCTCCGGCGCCGGCCTCGAACCACTTGCCCTTTCCGAGGACGTCGGTGAACAGGATTCCGGCGCAGGCGGCCATGGCCCAGCGTCCGTTCATCTTCTCGGCCTCAGAGTACCACTTCAGGCGCTCCGGGTCGCTTCCCAGACCGAGCGGGTCGAAGCCAAAGTCTCCAGGAGCCTTTCCGTCGAGGTGGGCCGGGGACTTGGCGCCGGGCAGCCACTTCGCGTCGACGGCGGCCTGGACGCGCACCGAGGTCCTGCCAGCCTTGGCGGCCACGCGGTTGGCGAAAGTCGTGCGGAGGGAGACGGTCTGCGGGCGGGCGGGGGGCGATCGGGTGAGCGAGAGAGCGAGAGAGCGAGGGTGACTGACAGGCTGGAGAGCCCGAATTTCCGAACTTTGACCGAACAGGCGCCGATGAAGCCGATGGCGCCCTTCGGCGAGCGGATCCCGATCGGTTCGTCGGTAGACCGGGCGGCCGCGAGGCCTCGATCCTGCGTCCAACGGCGGGCGCGTCATCGAAGAGAATCGATGAGGGAGAGAGATTCGTAACCCGAAAACTCCGCCGCTCGTGGCGCTGTCGGCCCCATCGGCGGCTGTATATGTGGCCTATGGTACTGGGATCACGTACCTGCATTGTGTGTAGCGTTTTATTACTCGCTGAGGGTGATGCAGTCTCGATTAAGAGGCGATTCGCCAAATCCAATCCACCCCACCAGCCGCAGTGAGGCTCGCTAGCACACGGGCTTTCTGCAGAAAGTCAGGTAGCCGGTGTGACCGCGAGTTTTATACTCTGGCCGGCTGATGACCGACGACCCGGCGCCGCCCCTGCCCCCCTCGCCCCCCTC
>Ga0222716_10005067_pt1 | contig 10271 bp, 8 predicted proteins | sample C33_13DmetaG_FD_165044 | JGI IMG/M metagenome (GOLD analysis project Ga0222716, IMG submission 165044) | Estuarine water microbial communities from San Francisco Bay, California, United States - C33_13D | ecosystem: Environmental > Aquatic > Marine > Unclassified | place: USA: California...
CCGGATCTCGTCATGACGCGGTCGATGTACGCGCCAAGTTCCGCGAGGACACGCTCGAACGCGGCGGAGTCGCGCTCGCCCGCCGGCGGCAACTCGACGGTGAAACTCTCGCGCAACACCGCCTTCGTGGCTGGTGAGAACTCGTCGGATGGCGACATTTCGTCGTCATCACCCGTCAACGGCGACGACACGAGGGCGCCTTCGCGCGACGACTGCTCGCGCATAGGCGTCACTCCGTGCTCATCGCCGCCCGAGACCACTTGGTCGCCATGCGACGCTGCGGTGTCGTCATCCTCTCCACCGAACGCCAAGGTGCGCGATACGCCAGCGCGCCCATCGCCTGTACCTTTGTCTGTGCTCATCCTCGTCCTCGTCCTCGTCCACGCCGTTGCGTCGCGCAATGCGCCACGGATGCATTGACGGTTCGCGTCTCGGATTCGAGGTGAAACGTCGAAAAGCGACGCCGCGCCATGGAAAACGACGCGACGCCAGCGCCGCGTGAGAAGCCGCCAGCGCCGACTCAAAGGTCAAAAGTGTACTTTTCATCGAAATCCGCTGGCGATGGTACCATGTTCCTGTACGAAATCGCGCGCGCTGTCGCGATTTGCGTCATTCGCGCCCGCGGCGCGACATCGCCCGCGCGGCGATTTCGCGTCACGTCGACGTCGGTCGCGCGCGCACGCGCGCGCACGCCGCCGAACCCGTGCAAGTGAAGTATTTTACATTCGCTCGCGCGCCTCGTAGGGCTTGAGCGCGCGCGCGTACGCGGTACGGCGTCACAATCGCCGTCGCTCGCGCGCCATGGCGACACAAAACGCGCCCTTGACGCGTCGACCGTTACCATCGGCGAGTAAAATCATTTATGTTTTACTCGGACACTTGACCCATACTTAAAAGTAAAAACACACGCGAACGATGGGATTCGAACCCACGCGGGCAGTGCCCATACACTCACTGTAATTATCACACAGTATGAGTTATTAGGCGAGGTGTGATCCCCGCGAATATACGCATAATATTATGTTCCATACTACTCATATAGTATAGCAGGCGTACGCCTTAAAACCACTCGGCCACGTTCGCTTGGACGCGAGACAATCGCTCGTAGTTTGGCACTACAATACGACTGTCGCAAGTGTTCCTGACCGCACAAAGGCAAATGTGTCGTCGCTAGCGTGTGCAGAGTTGTCATGGAGAAACTTATGGGTACTTTTTTTGACTTCACGCGATCTTACGCAAGATTCGCGATGCCGACGACGAGGGCGTCGACACCTCGAAGTAACGACGTGGAGAGGTGTCAATAGGTACCCTTACTTTGTTTATCTAAAAAAATCGCGTTTCCGGAAGTTTCGCTCGTCGACGTGAACGCGATTCGCGCGAGGGACGTCTAGGAGAAACGACCGAGTCGCGACGACGATGACGGATTTTATTTTCGTACGCTTCGTGTGTTTTGATGCGCGCAGACCTCTTCGTTCGCGTTTTTTTGGCGTCGATGTCGCGTGAAAACCTCACTTTGAGCTCAGCAAACTGGAATGATGAGTGATCGAAGAAGAAGAAGAAGAAGAAATAGATTGGATACCGACGACGCCGACGGCGCTCGGCTACGATACTACAGTACTGTACAAATGCTTCGAACACACATGTATACAACGAACACGCGCAGACTTAGCTTTTCCCTCCTTCAACTATGTCGTCGAGATGGGTCCATCTACATCGCCTTGTTTCATTCACGAAGCGGGCGCCGTCGCGTCGCGTCGATTGAGCTCGTTCAAGACAGCCACCGCCTCGTCCATTGTGCGAGGTCGCCTATCATACGCCCGACGTCGGTTGAATTGTTCAGCCAATGAGACTATTTTCCTATCCGCCGCGCTCCCGGATTTACGAACCGCGCCCGAAGCCACGAGCACACTCGCGCAGCGTTCGTGCAACTCAGTCGGCACGAGCGCCTTCATCTTTTCAAACAAGTCTTTGAGCGAGTCGCCGGCTGCGGAAGATTCCTCCTGAGCGTTGGCGACGGCGACGCGAGCCGACGCATCATCTAATGAATGTCTTGCAAGCTGTTTTCTATTCATCTTGAAGTCAGTGAGTTGCGACACCGTTCTCCGAAGAACTTGCGCGCCCGACATCGTCGCGGACATCCCATCGTCCGCTTCGTACGCTGTAGTTGCGATCGGTCCGAACGCCGCGAACTCTTCCTCAGCCCTGTCAGACGAACGGACGGACATCGACATGAAACTCATTCGTCAGTTCAAATCCCGTCGGGGCGGGCGTCGCGTCGAGACCGCGCGAGAACTTTGACGCACCACTTGCGCTGATTATTGGCGGAACGAAACGGCTTCGTGAATACGAACACGAGGCTACTCGTCGGAAACTGGCGCGCGCAATCTTCGACTCGTCTCTTGAGGCATCGCATGCGCGCGCTCCATCGCGCCGCCACCCGTCGCGACTCGATCGCGTCCAACGCATCGATCATGTCCTTCGTGAGCGGGGGCGCCTTTTGCAAACGAAATCCATCGTTCTCATCGTCGTTCTCATCATCGTTCTCATCATCGTTCTCGTCATCGTTCTCATCGTCGTCCTTGGACGCCGATCGCGCGTCGGCGCTTCCATCGCGATCGCCGCGCGGTGCGCCTCCTCCACCGTCGTCCACCCCGGTCGTCCTCGTCCTCGTCGTCGTCCTCTGCCGCGGTTCCGGACGCCGACCCGGCGGGCGCCGCGGCATGCGTCGACGGTCGATGCGTCGCCCTGTGGGGGCGCACGCATCTGCACATGGATGCACGACAACGCGTTGGTTTGATTTGAACTCAAACGTACGGTCCCCTCGGGCGCGAAAGCAACGCAATGTGGGGCGGGCGTCGCGCGCGCTCTGACTTCCAACGAGGCGATGACGATACTGATGATGTCGTCGATACGTATTGGTCAAGTGTCCGAGTTAAACATAAATGATTTTATGCCTTGTTGATGGTGTACTCGATCGTCTGTGTACGCGTGATTCGCCCATTCGTGGCGACAGCTGCTGCGGCGTTTGAATGCGCCCGCGCGTCACTCGTCGCTCGTCGACGATGGGTGTCGCGCGCATCGACCGCGGTGCGGGCGCCGCCGCCGCCGCCGACGCCGACGACGACGGTCGTCGTGCCGCGGACATCGTCGCCGCGGAGGAGGCGCACGCGCGCGCGGTCGCGGCGGCGTTCGTGCGACAGATGCGATCGGCGCAGCCGCAGCCGAGTTCGGACGCCGCGCGCGGTCGTTCGCACGCCGCCGCCGCCGCGTCGTCGTCGGCGGCGGCGACGGCGGCGATGACGATGACGACGACGACGACGTCAATGCCGGCGTCGTCGCGCCCGGAGGATGTCAAGGCGACGGCGGAGGCGCGACGAGACGCGGCGCGGCGCGGCGACGAGCGCGACTACGAGCGCAGGCGAAACGCCGACTTGACGCGGAAACTAGAGCGCGCGTGCGTGAATAATCGTAAACTCGAGATGGAGGTGCATAAGTTGAAGAGTCTTTTGCATGCGGGCTCGGGGGCTGGGGCGGGACGCGATCGACGACGAGCGCGCGCCGCGACGGCGACGCCGGCGGAGACGTGCGCCGACGGAACGCCGGCGTTGGTGTCGTTTGAGTACCACACGAGCGTCATGGAGGCGTTCGATCGCAAAGTAGAGTCGCTCGTGATAGAAATCGAGCGTTTGCGTGCGAGCGGGATGCGAGATGACGGTGAACGCCGTGCGTTGGCGAGAGAATTAGAACCCGAGCCCAAACCGCCGGCGCGGGATAACGACGCCATGCGCACACCCGTGCGTCGCGCGCCACGAAGGGATGAAGAACGCGAAAACAACGACGACTGCGACGACGATCACGCGCCGTTCTCACCCACGATGTCTCCGCTCGACGCGTTACTTAACAAGATTGCATCCTCGTCTTCGCTCGGTCGAGCCGACCAACGCGGCGACGACGGACGACGACGCCATCGAACCATTCTCGGCGACACCGACCGTAATCGCGGCGACGTTGGCGCATGACACCGCACCGCACCTATTCATATATAATTTCTCATAGCTCGCTCGTAGAAACACGTTGTAATCACATGTAGTGATGTCACTGTCAAACTCGGGGGAACCACCCGACGCAGCCTCATAGCTCGCCGCGCGCACCCCTCGTCGCCATGGGGTGCTGGTTCACCAAGCCCCTCACCACGGCTGTCGCCGCGTTCGCCGCCTCGCCTCTCGCGTCGTCGCGTAAACCCATCGCGGCGAGCGTCGGCGGCGCCGCGTCGCCCGCGACACCGAAAAGCTACACGCCAGTGAAGCGCCGCGCGGTGGCACACGAACCGTTACCCGTGTCGTGTGACCTGCGATTCCGCTGTCGCAAGGGGGAAACCATCGTGGAATCGACGGCGATATATGCGTCGTCGGTGACGATCGCCGGATGCGAGGATTGCCTCATTGTGTTGCCGTGCGTCGTGTCGAAAGTCATCGTGTTGGATTGCAAGCGGTGCGCGTTTGCGTTTGGGCCGACGTCAGAGTCGACGGAAATGCGGGATTGTTTGGACTGTACGCTGGTGACGTGGAGCGCACACGTGCGCGTGAGTGAGTGCGTGAATGTGAGGTTGGCGGTGTGTGCGCCAAAGGAGGAGAATGTGGTTATAGATGGAGGCGCGGGGGCGACGTCGGCGAGCCGAGCGATGGACGCGACGTACGAAGCGCTAGAGACGCAGTTAGCGCAAGCCGGTTTGGCGGAGAGTATCGGTGAGGACGTGGTGCAATTAGCGCAATCGTGTGGAGAGTCGGCGTATGGGTTATTGACGACGCGAAGGCCGTCGTTGATGGATGTTGAGACGCCGATTCGTCGTACGTCGTAGCGCCGCGCGGATATATAAAATACAACAACAACAACAACTCAATTCAACTCTAGGTGTCTAATTTTTGCCCTTGTGATTCGCGCATCGTCTTAAACCATGGCGATACAAACAAACTCAACTCTGGACCGTCGCTCGACATTTCTACATCGTCCCCTAACATAATGTCGTGCTTGACGTGCGCGCCGTCGATGTACACGACGCCGACGCGAGAGTTCCATCGCAACCGCATGGTTTCTCCGCGCTTGTAAAATCTATGACCCGCACTGCTCGGCGGCGGCGCGTGATCGTAATAAATAGGTTCACGGTCCATGTATTGCATGTCCGTGGAGTCGTACGGCATCAGGCACCCACCGGCGGAATACGTCGCCGCGGTCGAGCCGCTCGCCGTGCACGTGCGCAAGCCCGAGCTCCGAACGTGAAAGTACGCATCTTCCTTCCCTGGAAGCTTCAAGCTATACCTCGACACCGCCGCAGGCGATGGGTGCGCAATGAGTACATCATTCAACGCCGGCTCGAGCTCCCGACCGTTGATTGTGGTACGAATCCTCGCCAATCGCGCCGGTTTCGTCTCCCCTCGCAACGCCGCGTCCAACACTTGCTCGGCGTTAAAACGATTCGCCGCACACAAATGCCCCGTCGATCGCCGCTCATCCAGACACACATTCGTTAAATATAATTTCGCCAAATCACTCGGCGTCGCTGGATCGGTATTAATGCCTAAAATTGGAACATCCATCGAACGAACTTCGTGCGCGGCGATGAGCGTGGTCCCGTCGCCCCCCAACGCGATGACCAAATCGCACCCCTCCACCGACTCCGCCTTGAGCGCCGCGCGCTCCACGCACCTATACTTCACCCCACGATCGCTCAACATGCGCTTAATCGCCTTCACCGAGGACTTGTGCGTCTCATGGCGCTCCTTGACGCGCGCGTAGCGGTCAGACTGGTACAACTCACCCGACCCAATGAGCGACGTGTACTCCGCGATGGGCGTGGTTTTGATCACCAACAGCGCGTTGGTGAACACCGGGGCGTACGCCGCCGTCGTCGTCGTCGCGTACGCGCGGCGCGTGACGTCGACGACGGCGCGGCGCAGCCGATGAAGCGCCATTCTGTGACGCCAGCGGTGCCGTGGTCGTGCACCATGTGGCCTTGTACCTCTCGCGCGGCGCCGACGACGGTGGCGATGACGCCGACGCGGTGTGGCGTTCGCGCCTCTCGCGCGTGTCCCGCGCGCGCGAGCGCCGCATCGACGTCGTCACCGACGTCGTCACCGACGACGACGACGACGTATCGGCTCATCATGCTTCGGCACGCGGCGTCATCCTGGGCGACGGAACCCGGGGCGTCGCCCGCGGCGACGGTGCGCGATGTCGACCGGCCGCTCACCGCCGAAGGTCGCACGATGGCGCAGAAACTCGCCGCGGTCGTGCGCGGCGACGGGCGATTCGCACCGGACGTGACGTTGTGCTCGAATAGCGCGCGGAGCCGCGAGACGCTGGAGCTGATGTCGCGAGAGAACGCGGCGTTTAAGGATTCTTCGGCGGTGTATTTAGGGTCTTTGTATCACTTTGCGAGTCTTGATGGACAGATGGCGACGCATTTGAGAGAGTTGGTGACGGCGACGACGGTTGGGGACGGGGCGAACGATATACGGACGATTATGTGCGTCGGGCATAATAAAGGCATGGAGGAGGCGACGAGCGAGTTGTGCGGACGGGACGTGCAATTACAAGTCGCCACGGCGGCGTTGTTGGAAAAGACGTACGCGTGTGATATTGATGATGAGAATTGTGAGGAACAATCGTCGTGGCGAGGGGTGATGGCGTGTAAAGAGAAGTGGACGCTCGTGGCTTTAGCGACGCCGGATGGGGTATTGAATGCGTAAACGCTTGAAACCGCGACAACTTTCGACTGTACTACTTAATGGATCGCCACGTCCACCCATGGGATAAGTCCCACTGTTTTGTTTTAATCATGATTATCATGTGATGCACTCAATTCTATTCAATCCAATGCCTATGTGTCTTCTACAGCTATAGGTAACAAACTGCATGTTCAGTCAAACGAAGCGAACGAATCCGCCGCCGCCCCGAACGCGCTCGCGCGCGCGCCCGCGAGCTCGTCCGATACATCAGTCAATGCTCCCATGTTCTCCATTCTATATGCCCGATCGGTAATGGGCGAGATTTCCTCTACGTCGTGTGATACCACGACGACGGCGCGGTCGCGCTTCAAGTCGTTCAACAACGCCGTCACCTCGGCGCGCGTCTGCCAATCCAATCCCGCCAGCGGCTCATCCAGGCACAGCACCGCGGGATCGCGCACGAGTTGTATCGCTAGCGCTAATCGTCGTTTATACCCCCCACTCAACGCTCGCACGTCCGTATCGAGCGGAATGCGCTCCATGCCGACGGCGTGCAACGCGTCGTTCATCCGATACGCGAGCTCGCGTCGCTTCGTAAACCCATTCTGTGTCTGCGGCCACGCGAACGTGAGCTCTTGCAACATTGTCGTGCCTAAAAAATGACGTTCTGGAAACTGAAACACGATGCCTACTTGCGCCAAGCGCTCGGCGCTCGGCGTTGAAGCGCGCGTTTCATCCGCGCCGAGCGCCACGACGCCCGACGTCGGCTCCGAAAGTCCCGCCAAGATCGTCATGAGCGTCGATTTCCCCGACCCCGAACGCCCAACGATGAGCGTCAATCCCTTACGAGGAAGCGATAGATTGACATCACGCAAGATATCGCGCCCAGCGCCCGCAGGCGAGTAGCACACGTTGCGAATGTGCACGAAATCACGCGCCGTCGAATGCGCACCATCCGCCCCGCTTTTCGCCCGCGACGCCGTCGCACGCGCGCGCGACGCCCGTCCACGTCCTCGCGCGCGTCCGCCAACCTCTCGCGCACCGCTCGCGGGCGATGCGCGCGCGTGATACATGTCCGAGCGCGCGCGACGACGCCGCGCGCGCGCGAGTGAGGCGCATGTGTCGTGCTCCACGTGAGAGACGTTGGTCACCCATTCGCGCGTCATTCGCCGTCCCGCGCCCGACGCTCGACGCGCATCGCTCGCGAACACATCGCGCGCGCGTGCAGACGAACTCGGTCGACGTCTCGGCGGCGCGTTCGCGCGCGCGCGGTGCGTCAGCGACGTGGAGGCGCGCGACGAAGGTGCGCGCGAGTGGGTTGTTACGTTAGCCATTCGCGCGAGGACGCGCGCTGTGGTGTCGTCGCGAGAGGCGTGAGGGGGACGCGTGCGGTGGGAGATGATGCAGACGCGCGGGCAGGTGGGGTGTGCGCGCGCGGCGGCGCGCGCGGTGGTGGATGTGCGTGGGAGACGCGCGAGGATGAGCGTCGCGCCGGGCGCGCGCGATCGACGAGGACGCGCGACGCGAACGGTGGTTGTCGTTCGAGCCGCGAGCGGTGGCGAACGAAAGTCATCCAAAGGGGCGCGTGAGGGTGTGAATAATGCTGTGGCGTTGACGCTGTTTTTGGCGTGGTGCGTGTATGCGAAAAAGGTGAAGGAGGCGACGGGGGACGCAAAGGATGTCCAAGCCAAAACGAAGACGAGCGGCGAGAGCGCGTCTCGCGTGGCGACGAAGCAGCGGTTCAAGCAGTGGCGAGCGACGCAGTTAGAATCGGTTTCGGTGAAGGTTCATGATGGCTCGTCGAAAAAGTCGACGGATGGCAAGAGGGAGGTGAAGAAGGTTGCGGCGAAGAAGATAGAGGCGACGCCGGCGAAAAAATCTGCGGAACCGCCAGTCAAGGCGAACAAGGTTGTCGACGCCAAAGCGATGAAAGGAGCGGATAAGGCGAAGAAAGTAGCGGCAGTAGCGGCGAAAAAAAAAGCGCCAGTGGTCGCCAAAAAGGCTGCGCCAGTGGTCGCCAAAAAGGCTGCGCGAGTGGCTGAGAAGAAGGCTGTAGCAACGCCAGCAAAGAAGACGGCGCCAGTGTCCGTGAAGAAAGCCGCGCCTGCGCCAGTGAAGAAGGCTGTGCCTGTACCAGTGAAGAAAGCCGCGCCAGTGGCCACAAAAAAGACCGCTCCAGCGCCAGTGAAGAAAAACGTGGCGCCAACGGCCAAAGCACAAGCACAGACGACTGGATGGAAACCCGTGCGAAACGAGGCTGCCGAAAGGCTTCGTGAAGTCACAGCTGCGCGCCGCGCGGAGCGTCGCGAGCGAATCCAACAGCAGACTCGTTTGAAGGCGGAACAAGCGCGTGCCGCTGAAGCCGAAGCGAGTCTTCGCGCTGAGCTTCGCGCCGCTCAAAACCGCGAGCGTCAAGCCGCATCAGATGCGAAGCGTGCGGAAGAGGTGGCGCTCAAGCAAGCCAGGGAAGCGGAATCGAGGGCTCTCGCAGAAGAACGTAGAGCTCTGGAGATGCGCTTAAAGCAGGAAAAGGAAGCTGAGCGACAACTCAATGAGGCGAGACAAGCTGCAGAGGCCAAGGAAGCGGCGGCTCTCAAGGCAAGAGACGCCGAGGTCAAGGCGGAGCAAGCACGCATTGATGCTCAAGCGCGGGCGGAGAAGGCAGCTTTAGAAAAACAGGCGAACGAGCGCGAGCTGTTGATGAAGCAGCGCGAAGAAAAGTTGGTTGAAGCGGCAAAGAAGGTGCGCGAGGAGGCGGCTCGTGAGGCACAGAAGCAAACGGCGGCGAAAGACGCGGAGATTGCGCAACGTGAGCGCGTACTTGAGGCGGCAGAAAGTGCTCGGGCGGCTGAAACGCGCGCCAAGGCGCGCGAAGAGTTTATTGCTAAAATTAAGTCCAAGGCGACGGGTGTCGTGGACAGCGTCAAGACAAACATGCCAAACATTCGTGGATTCTTGTACGATGACGCGCCGAGAGCGGCGCCGAAACGCGTGGCCAACAAATCTCAATCGAAGAGACAGCGCGCGGTTCAGTCGCAGTCGTGGTCCACGCCGAGACTCCCCGACCTGAACCTATCGTCTGGCGGTTACGCTACGCTCGGCTTTGCGTCGTCCCTCATCCTTGCCTCCGTCTTATCCGTCGGAGTCCGTGCGAGTCGACAGAAACGCGCACGTCGGCGTGCTGAGCGTGCCGCACGTCTTGAGGCTGATAAATTACGTCAAAAAGACCGTTGGGCATCCGCGATTGACACCGACACCGTCTCCCCGGAAGCCGCCGCTCAAGCAGAGCGCGACGCGGAACGCGACGCCGAGCGCGACGGCCCACAGTCCCCAGACGCCGGTCGCGAGGAATTACAAAAGGCTTACGATGAATTCTTAAAAGCCACCAAGGCTGATAAGAAAATGAATCCGTAATCGTCAAAAAAGCATAAAATATATAATGCCCACGCGATAGTCGTTGTAGTCGCACCTCGAACCATCTTGATTATTCCACATACAACTCGCAAACTCTCGCGCGCCCCGCATTCGACGGCACGCGTCGGCATC
>Ga0222716_10005068_pt1 | contig 10270 bp, 11 predicted proteins | sample C33_13DmetaG_FD_165044 | JGI IMG/M metagenome (GOLD analysis project Ga0222716, IMG submission 165044) | Estuarine water microbial communities from San Francisco Bay, California, United States - C33_13D | ecosystem: Environmental > Aquatic > Marine > Unclassified | place: USA: California...
TCCATGTCCGCTCCTCCCAATTTCCGCAAGGCAAAGCTCTCCGCCATGTCGCTGGCCAAGGTCGGTAATCCAGTCAAAAACGAGCCGTTTCAGGTTTCGCAGTCGCTTTGCCGATTCAATGACGAAGAGGCAGAATTGCTGACACACTGCTTCTTGAAATCGTTTCGTGCGCTGGAGCTGCACCATCTCGACCATCACACCTCAGTGGAGAGTAATGAGCTTTTTGGCTACGCCGCCTCCATTTTTGATGACAACGGGACGCTGCTTGAGCAGGGCGCGAATATCGCGCGTCATCTCCGCTCCCAATCCAACCACCCGAACATCAAATCAGGCGATCTTTGCGTCGCGCTGATCAACGACATCGGAATGGGAGGAGTGGCAGTGCAGGCAATCAGCATCGTGAAATCGGAAAGCAAGGTTCCCTTTCTCCAGATCTCGGAGCGGGACGGCGATCTTGTTCTCACGACCGAGCAGGGAATCTACCCGGACAAGATCGACAAGGGCTGCCTGATCATAAATCACGGCCGGGCCGATGGATTTTCGGTTTACCTCTTTGATAAGGGTGGTGGCGGAACGAATTTCTGGGTCCGGGAATTTTGCGGTGCCCGGCCGGTCACCAACGATGATTTCCTGACTCGTCGTTACGGGGAACTCTGTGTTGCCTTTGCCGAAAAAGGACTGCCGGAAGACACTCCACAAGAGGAAAGGATGAAGGTCGCGAGCAAGGCGATGAATTATCTCAATGAAACTGATGAGTTCGAGCTCGATACATTCGAATCCACTGCTTTGGAAGAACCGGAGCGAATCGAACAATTCAAGACTTTCAAAGAAGATTACGAAGAGGAGCAGGGCGAACCGCTCAAGGAATCCTTTACTGTTTCAAAAAAGGAAGCGGAAAAAGCTGAGTCAAAACTGAAGAGCCGCATGAAGCTCGATGTTGGAGTGACGATGCAGTTTTCCTCCGGCTTCATCCACGAAGCGAACCGCTTCATGGAGCGCGGTCATGACGAGGAGAAGCAGATGGACTTCGTGAAGATCTATTTTCACAAGGAATTGTGAAGCCGAAATGGAGATTGTTAGGTTGGGGGTTTCCTGATATTTTCTACCACTGCCCCCTCTTTTTATGACTTTCACTCGATCCCTCAGGATCTTTGCTTCCGTGGCAACAGCCGCTAGCGTTTTGACTACTGCCAGTTGCGGCCTCATCAGCATGGCAATTGCTCTCGCTCCACTGAAGCTGATGTTCGCCTGCCTTCCGGAAGGGACCGGAATCGATATCCCCGGCGGGGAAACGCAGAAGATTGAAACGCTCAGGACCGGTGATCAGGTAATCGGATTCGATGGTGAGCCTGTACAGATCCTGCAGATTCACGGGTATCTTGAGGATGCCGACAAAAGTGAATTTCACGCCGTAACTTTTTCAAACGGATCGACCGTCGACCTCTGCAGCATGCACCGCATCGAGGGAATTCGGGCAAAGAGTCTAAAGGTAGGACGGAAACTCCCAAGCGGACTTTCCGTTGTCGAAAATCGAGTCTATCGCGGGGTAGAACGCTCCTACGATATTCTTACGGAAGATGCTGGTTACCGCATCGGTGACGTTGCCGTAAACAGCATGATCGAAGAAATGTACAAAGCCGGGCAAATCGGCGCCGTTCGCGAGTGAGCGGAATGTAAGGGCTGCCATTTTGCTCTTTTCAAAAATAGAAAAATAACTCACCAGATCTTGGCTCTGGAATGGCAGGATGAGATGCCCCCGATCACTGTAGCAGTTTCCGTGAGAGTCTAGCCAGTTGTCGTTGAGTTAGGTTTTAGGTTGGTTTCGTGCTTGCTCCGTGGCTCTGACGGAGCGGAGGCCGTAGGCCGAAGCTGAGTCTGAGCCACGGTTGCGAACTCCCCTGGTGGCAATCCACCGAGGGAACTATGAGGCTGTTCAGGATTGTAATTAATCCTCCAGGCTTCGATGATTTCTTTTGCGTCCTCAAGATCGAGGAACCAATGCTCGTTGAGGCATTCATTCCGCATCGTTCCGTTGAAGCTCTCCACGAAAGCATTCTGAACTGGCTTACTTGGCTGAATGAACTGGTGCTCGACCACGATACTCGTAGGCCCAGCGATCCAGTGCTTTGCTGATGAACTCCGGGCCGTTGTCGGTACTGATCCGCTTCGAATGTCCTCGATCCGCGACGATGCGGTCGAGCACGCGGCAGGCTCTGTGCCTGCCCAGTGAAGTGTCAACCTCCACAGCAAGACATTCGCGGGTGTGATCGTCGACGATGTTGAGCGTCCGAATCCAGCGTCCATCGGCGAGCTGGTCGCTCATTAAGTCCATTGACCCGCGATCGTTGCGGTAATCGGATGGCTCGGGCTTCTCGCCCAGCCACAGGGCCGCCTTGCGCTTCTTGCGCTTCTTGCGCATGGAAACCTGGAGGCCCTCCTCCCGGTAGACTCGATAGATCCGCTTGTGGTTATCGGTGAATCCTTCTCGGCGCAATTTGATCGTGAGCATTCGGTAGCCCCATCGTCTTCGTTTTGCTGCCGTCTTCTTTAACGCAGCCCGGAGGGCTTCGTCGTTCCGTAGCTTCGGCTTGTAGTAAAAACTACTCATGCTGATCTTGATCAGCCCACAGGCTCGGCGGAGGCTCATGGCGCACTCCTTGTGGTCATGCTGGACGGCCTCTCGCTTCGCTGCAGGCGTTACCACTTTTTTGAGTTCACATCCTTCAGGACCTGGATGTCGAGAGCCTGATCCGCGACGAGCCGCTTCAATCGACGGTTCTCCTCTTCCAACTGCTTGAGACGCTTCGCATCGGACAGTTCCATGCCCCCATATTTTGACTTCCAGCGGTAGAAAGCCTGCTCGCTGATGCCGTATTTGCGGACAAGGTCCGCTGTGCTTAGACCGCTTTCGGGCTACTTCAAGATCGAAATGATCTGTTCTTCGGTGTGTCGCTTTCGCTTCATTTGGTTATTCTGGTTGTAACAAACAACCGGAAAAACTCTCATTCAATTCGCTTCAGTTTTTCGGGGGCACCTCACGCTAGTATCTCACCCCAAACCCCGCAAAAAATCTGCCGTCTGAACGGCCGACTCCAGCGGACTCGTTACCCCATCCTCGGGCGCCGATTGATGAACCGTAATCGGTTCCTCATACCCCACCTGCTTCAGCCCTTCGAAAACCGAAGCGAAGTCGATCCCTCCTTCCTCGGGAATTTCGATAATGTCGAAGGACACCGGTCCGGCGCATCGGGTATTGAGTGTGACTGCTGCACCGGCGTCGAGGCGTTGATTCTGCAGATAGACGTTTCGAATCCGGGGGGCGAGGCGGCGAATCGTTTCCGGTCCGTAGTCCTGTTGGCACTGCTCGAGATTGGCGGCTTCGTAGATGAGGCCGAAGTTGGCTCGGTCGATTGCCTCAAGGGATTCGATGATCTGATTGACGGTTTCAAAAATACCGCCGATGTGACACTGGTGGACGAGGATGAGGCCTCTTTCGCGAGCCTCGTCTGCGGCAGCCTGTGCGTGGGCGATGTCATCCTGTTCCTTGAGGCAGACCCTGATCATGGATGACCCGAGTTGCTCCGCTAGATCGAGGTAGGGAGTGATATTGCGCAGGCAGTTGGGGCCACGTTCGTTGTTGTAGACGATGTCGAAATCTCCCGAGATCATGCTGACACCGAGCCGGCGGGAGTCGAGGATTTTGCGGGCCCGGTTGACTTGGTCCGGCGAAGAATGAATTCCCACCTGCGAAGCCCGCATGCAGATGGACTGAAAGCCGGCGGAGACGGCGAGGTCAGCGAGTTCTTTCAGGGACATGATGGCTTCTTCCTTGGATAGGAAGCCTTCGGCAATACGGCAGGAGACGGATAGGTTCATGTTTGGGTAGCGGGGACGAATTAAGGAATTAGCATTCTAAACGGAATTAGGTGGGACGCGAATGGCCGCGAATGTGTTTCCAGATTCGTGTGAATTCCTTTTCATTCTTTTCCATTCGCGTTCCTCTCCCTCGAAAAAGCACACGCCGCTGCCCCCACCAGAACAATCGTAGTCGTTCCAAGCACAATAGTGAGAAATCCATGGAGCGGATTGGCCCATCCTGTCCAACCCTCCGGCCAGAAATCTGACTTGGAAAGGGATAGCCAGAGAATGAGAAAGATACCCACAACCACGGCGAGGACTGCCTGTGGGTTGCGGGCCCGTTTTGCCAGCAATCCGAGCAGGAAGAGGCCGAGCATCCCGCCCGTAAAAATTCCCTGCAAGTTCCACCATGCATCGAGGGCGCTCTTGACCCGGATCATGGCGAGAGCGGTGAAGGTTCCCACGATTCCGATGACCAGAGTTGCCGTGTAGAGCACCTTCATCGATTCGCGTTCACCTGCTTCCGGACGCAGATATCGTTTATAGATGTCGCAGAGAACAAGGGTGGCGGAGCTGTTCAGGCTCGTGTCCATACTACTCATCGCTGCGGCAAAAATCGCGGCGATGAGAAGACCGGCCAGCCCAATGGGAAGTTGATTGACGATGAAATGAGGAAGCACCTTGTCGCCAATATCCGCGGGGGTCAGGGTTTCGGCCCGCGCCGCGATAGAGGCATCCGTCACCGTTTCGCCATCAGTGATTAACCGGTTTTCTGCAACCTGTGCCTTGACCTCGTAGAGGAGTTCCGGTTTTGCCTCGTAGAGGCTGAAGAGGCCAGTGCCGATAAAAAAGAGCACTGTTGAAATAACCGGAAACAGGAGGGCACCGAGCCAGAGGCTGGTTCTTGCGTCTTTGTCTGACTTCGCAGTTATGTATCTCTGCACAAAACTTTGATCGATGCCGAAGTTCTGGAGGTTGATAAAGAACCCGTATACGAGAACGATCCAGAAGGTGGCGTCGGGCCAGGTCAAAGAAGATGGGCTCGCGCTGAAACTGCCAAGGCTGAACTTGTCGTTCGCTTTTCCGATTTCAAAAATCTGTCCGGGGCCTTCGGGCATCCCGGTGAGGATGAGAAAGCCGCAAAAGAAGGCACCGGCGATGAGAACAATACTCTGGACCACGTCCGTCCAAATGACAGCCTCGATGCCTCCGAGCAGAGTATAGACCGTGACGAGAATCCCGGTGATGAGAATGATGGTTTTCACGTCCCACCCGGTGAGCGGAGCGAGGGCAAGGGCGACGAGGTAGAGAATCGTCCCGATGCGGGCCAGTTGGGTAAGGAGGTAGCAAAAAAGGGTATAGGTTCGAGCCCACGGGCCAAATCTTTTCTCAAGATGGTAATAGGCGGAGACGGAATCGCTTCCCCGGTAGAGGGGGATAAACCAGCGAGCCGCGACAAAGGCGGCAATCGGCAGAGAGAGTCCGAAGACCCAGGCATTCCAGTTGCCTCCAAACGCCTTCCCAGTATTTCCCAGAAAACTAATGCTGCTGAAATAGGTGCCAAAGATCGAGAGCCCTATCGCCCATCCTGGCAGGGAGCGGCCCGCGGCCATGAACTCAGATGTTTTCCCACTCTTTTTCGAAAACCAGCATCCCATCCCAAACACGCCAAGCATGTATAGGAGGAGGACGGCAAGATCGACAGTTCGAAGCTGGGTTTCCATGAATTCCAAGACAAGCGGAAAGGTCCCTATGTCATCTCATAGAGGATTGCGATCGCCAAGCCCTTTGCATGCGTTTAGTGACGGTTGAAAAATCACGCGTTGCCACTTCCCCGAGGTGAAGGGAGATTTCACCACCCTTCGGCCCCTCTCCCTACCTCCCGAATCACACTTTCTTCAGCGTCTTGAACTTCGCCGCAACCTTATCAAAGAGATGCTCCTTGATTTGATCTCCTCGGAGACGGGAGATGGATTCATTCATGAATCCAAGGCTGATAATCTGCCTCGCATCTTCGGCAGGAATGCCTCGTGCCTGGAGGTAGAAAATTTCTTCGTCGCTGATCTGCCCGGAGGTTGACCCGTGCGAGCATTTCACCTGATCAGCATCGATTTCCAGACCGGGCATTGCATTGGCCTCCGCTTTATCACTACCGAGGAGGTTGCGACAGGTCTGGTAGGAATCCGTGTGGTGTGATCCGGGATGAACCTGAATCAAACCTTCAAAAATTGTCCGCGACTCGTCGTAGAGCGCATTCTTGAATAGCAGATCACTAGTCGTGTGCTGGGCTTCATGCGACTGCCAGGTGCGCTGATCGTATTCCTGATTGTGGTTGGCAAGACTTGCCGCGAGCACCTGGATATCAGAACCGTCTTCCATCATGCGGTTCATGGACTCATTTCGAAGCCAGGATGCACCAAGATTTACAAAAGCAGCCTTGATTCGAGCATCGCGCCCGGCACGGGAACTGTTGATCTGGACGTGCTTCGCACCAACGTCGCTTGCGTCCTGCAGGGCGACATATTGAAGTCGTCCAGCGGTCTCGGCGACCAAATCAACCATTCCAATGACGAGACTTTTTTCATCGGTCCCAACGGACTCGAAGGTTTCCATCACAGAGACGGATGCATTCTCTCCTGCAATCACGAGGGTATGAGGGAAGACAGTCTGAAAGTCACCTCCAGCAAAATGATTCACCACCACTGGCTTTTCCAACTCAACGCCTTTGGAAACATGAACGAAGATTCCGCTGAGAGACGCCGCGCCATGTAGTGCTGCGAACTTGGCCCCGCCAAGCGTCGCTTCTTCTTTCATAAAATGCTCCTGAACAAGATCACTGTGCTCGACTAGTGCCTGATCAAAAGGAAGACACACTACGCCCTCCGGAACACCATCCGTATCGGAGTGAATGAGCCGGCTGTTTGCAAAAATGAAGTGAGCTGCAAAGTCCTCGACTCGCTCTGCCTTGGCGCGCTCGATGAGAACACTTGCGTCAGCGACTGGAGCGGCGGGGACGAGCTCAGAAAACCGAATTTGTTTGAGGTCGGAAAACCTCCACTTCTGATCTGTGCGGGAAGGATCTGGAGCGGCCAGAAATGCCTCCCAGCTAACCTCCTGATGATTGATATACCAATCAGGTAGCTTGAGGTCGGATTCCTGAACAGGTGGTGCTGCCATCCACGGCGCGATTTCCTCGGAAGTCATAGAAGGTTCAGAACGGGCAATAGTTGTCGGCATGGTCTAGATGTTTTTGGCATTTCCGTGATGGCTTTTCAGCCTACACTTCCTTCCATTTCCATATCGATAAGGCGCTTGAGTTCGACGCTGTATTCCATCGGGAACTCACGAACGAGGTCATTGACGAAGCCATTCACACTCAGGCTCATCGCTTCACCTTCACTCAAACCACGCTGTTGCATGTAGAAGATCTGGTCCTCGCTAACTTGGCTCACGCTGGCCTCGTGCTGTGTAGCATGCTGGTTGCCGCGAACGGTGATGGCCGGATAGGTATCCGTGCGACTGTTCGTGTTGATGAGCAAGGCATCACATTCCGTATTGTTCTTGCAGCCCTTGAGATGCTTGGGGATGTGAACCTGTCCGCGATAGGTGGATCGGCCTTCGCCAACGGAAATCGATTTGGCAACGACGTTGGAGGTCGTTTCGTCGGCCGCATGAATCATTTTCGCACCAGTGTCCTGATGCTGCCCATCATTCGCGAGGGCAATGGAGATCACCTCGCCGCGCGCCTTTCGCCCTTTCATGATCACACCTGGATACTTCATGGTGAGACGTGAACCGATGTTGCAATCGATCCAGCGAATCTCTGCGTTTTCGTGAGCCATGCCACGCTTCGTGACCAGGTTAAAAACGTTGTTCGACCAGTTCTGCACCGTGATGTATTGGATCTTCGCATCCTTCATCGCAACAAGTTCGACAACTGCAGAGTGCAATGTTGCCGTCTCGAATTTCGGCGCGGTGCACCCTTCCATGTAAGTGACTTCGGCACCTTCATCGACGATGATGAGGGTCCGCTCAAACTGCCCAAAATTCTCGGCATTAATTCGGAAGTATGCCTGCAGCGGGTGTGCCACTTTTACGCCAGGGGGAACGTAGATAAAACTTCCGCCGGAGAAAACGGCACTGTTCAAAGCGGAGAATTTGTTGTCGCCGGTCGGGATGACTTTGCCGAACCACTTGCGAAAAATTTCAGGGTGCTCGCGAAGTCCTTCCGTGGAGTTCACAAAAATAACTCCTTCTTTTTCGAGCTCTTCCTTCACGTTGGAATACGCCGCCTCCGAGTCGAACTGCGCCTCCACACCGGCGAGGAACTTCCGCTCTTTCTCGGGAATGCCGAGACGCTCGAATGTCTCCTTCACGTCGTCAGGAACCTCGTCCCAACTACGGGTCGGTTTCTGACCTTTCGCCAGGTAGTAGCGAATGTCCTGAAAAATGATGTTCTCCAGGTCCTTGGAAGCCCAATGAGTGGGCATTGGCTTGTCGTTAAAAACCTTGAGAGCCTTCTTCCGAAACTCCCGAATCCAGTCAGCCTCGCCTTTGGCATTCGAGATAAAATCGAGTGTTTCTTCTGTAAGGCCATATCCCGCATCGTATTCATACTCCTCAGGATAGGAAAAGTTACCTTCGCTCTGGTCAATATTGACCGCTTCCAATGTGGCTGTGTCAGGCATTGCGTGTGTTTCTAATTCAGATTCTGCGGTTGTGATAAATCAAGCGGTCACTGCGAGTTCTTCGTTTACCCAGTCATACCCTTTCTCTTCCAATTCGAGAGCGAGTTCCTTGCCACCGCTTTTCACGATACGACCATCGCTCATCACATGAACGACATCGGGAACGATGTAATCAAGGAGGCGCTGGTAGTGGGTGATGACAAGAAATCCACGATCGGGAGAACGCATGCGATTGACGCCTTCGGCAACAATTTTCAGAGCATCAATGTCGAGTCCGCTATCCGTCTCATCGAGGACAGCATAATTCGGCTCCAGCATCATCATCTGAAGAATTTCGTTTCGCTTTTTCTCTCCGCCGGAGAAGCCATCGTTCACGGCGCGACCTGTAAATTTTCGATCCATGCTGAGAGCATCCATTTTCTCATACATGGTCTTGTAAAAAGCGACGGCGTCGATTTCTTCCCCTTTGGGCAGACGAGCCTGAAGAGCGGCGCGCAAGAAGTTCGCATTGCTGACTCCAGGAATTTCGTGAGGATACTGGAACGCGAGAAAGAACCCGGCACGGGAACGCTCGTCGATTTCCAGATCGAGCAGGTTTTCACCATCCATGAGAACCTCTCCCTCGGTGACTTCATAATCCTCGTGTCCGGCCATCACTTTAGAAAGAGTGGACTTTCCGGAACCATTCGGCCCCATAATAGCGTGCACTTCACCCTTTGGAATCTCGAGAGTAAGCCCCTTGAGAATCTCCGTATCTTCGACGGATGCGTGCAGGTTTTTGATTAAGAGAGAATTGCTCATTGTAGTAAAAAATCTGTTATTTCGAATCGCGGCAGTCCGGGCAAAGTCCTCGCATCGCAACGTTCATTTCCTCGATACGCGAACCGCTGGGTAAATCCCATGGCTCGGAGGCATCCGCTTTGTCTTGCAAATTCACGTCGAACACCGCGTTGCACTTCGCACAGAAGAAATGCGCGTGCGGCTGCAGGTTGGGGCAGAAACGAGAGGCCTCACGATGAAGGTTCACCTGCGTGATGGCTCCCGCATCAGTAAGTGTTTCGAGGCAGTTGTATACCGTGGCGAGCGAGATTGTTGGCATAGTCTCTTTCGCCCGAGCGTAAACCGATGAAGCAGTAGGATGCTCCATCGCCAACTCTTGGACCACTTCGTATACGACTTTCCGCTGCTTCGTAATACGAAGCCCACCCAATTTCTCGGCGACTTGGTCTTCTGTGATCTGTTTTGCCATCAGTGTATTCGCGAAGAGAGAGGATACTCACTCGACAATACGACACCCATAGCGAGCCGGTTGTTTAGATCAAGAATTATTCTAATTAAAAAGAAAAATTTCCCCATTCACGTTCAGAAAAGCGTTTCAGACTTGGGATTTTCTTCGTAGCCTATTAGTCATGGGCAAATTGCTTCGGACAGTTTCTGGTGGTCTCGTGGCTATGGCATTTTCGCTCCTCTGCTTGGCTCAGGAGACTTCTAACTACCAACCAACCTGGTTTGGAGTAGAAGATGGGCAGGTTCCACAAGACCCTCGTCATTTTCGCGGTGGCAGATTCTACGATTTCCCTGATTGGAAGGTGAGTCAGGATCTCCCCAACGACGTTTTTACTTTCGCCCGCCTCCGCTACAACTCCGGGACATGGATGGGACAACGCGCCAAGTGGATGATCGACTATCCCGACTCGGAATTGAATTTCTCGTATCGCCTGCAA
>Ga0222716_10005070_pt1 | contig 10268 bp, 6 predicted proteins | sample C33_13DmetaG_FD_165044 | JGI IMG/M metagenome (GOLD analysis project Ga0222716, IMG submission 165044) | Estuarine water microbial communities from San Francisco Bay, California, United States - C33_13D | ecosystem: Environmental > Aquatic > Marine > Unclassified | place: USA: California...
TGGAGGTTGGGGATGATCGTAAGCTAATGGGTTTTCTTAAGACGAAAAATAAACGTGTTGTCATCTTACAGCCTGCGGGCGGGGCTCCCTTGACGATTGCTGCGGACCAGGTGCTATCTTTGGAACCAACAAGAGCAAGCTTGATGCCACCCGGACTTTTGAATGGTCTCAGTGAACAGGAATTAAGTGATTTCTTTGCGTATCTGCGAAGTCCACAGCCGCTGAATCTTCAAAAAAAGTGAGCCTATTGCTTTTTTTGTTTCTTTCCATGCGGAGCTTGCTTCCGGTCTTTATCAATCAGTTCACGGTTGAAGATCTTTCCGGGATGAATCGGTTTGTGTGACGATTTTGCGATTGCGATGAGTCGATTGAGAATATCTGGTTGGGATTTCGAGAGGTCGTTTTTTTCTTCAATATCCTTGGACAGGTCAAAGAGTTTCCACTCTCCCTTTTTTGCTTGGTAGGCTTTCCAGTTTTTCATGCGGACCGCTTTTTGACCGAGATATTCCCAATAAAGGGAGTCGTGAGGTTTTTGTGGGGCTTGAGCCTTGAGAGTGGGAACGAAAGAGACTCCATCAGTTTCAGGGCACTCTGCGCCGGAGAGCTCGGCTAACGTCGGCATAATATCTGGGAAGTAACACAGGTGATCGGTCACGTCGCCTGCCTTGATCTTATGAGGCCAACGAGCGAGGAAGGGGACTTTGAGGCCTCCTTCATAAAGGGATCCCTTACCGGCGCGAAAGCGTTTGCCAGTTTTACGATTGAAGTTGGGGCCGAAGAATCCATGCGGCCGATCTGGGGTTTTAAAGTAGGCTTGTCCTCCATTGTCTCCGCAGAGGAAAATGAGAGTGTTGTCATCAATTTTGAGTTCTTTAAGGAGGGAGATGATCTCTCCCAGCTGTCGGTCGACCATGTGCATGAAGGCTGCATAGACCCGTGCATCGCGCTTCGTTCGCTGGCCAGCCTTCCAGGGTTTGTCCTTGAAGAGTTGCCAAGAAGGATGGTCCTCATCGATCCCCCAGAGCCCGTGCGGCGGGGTCCATGGGAGGTAGCAGAAGAAGGGCCTGTCGTGGTGCTTTTCGATGAAGCCTAACGACTCCTTGAAGATTTCGGTCTGAGCGTGGGTTTTTCCTTCGTAGAAGCTTGTGCTGTCATTGCCTTGCAATGGCACTTCCACACTATTTCTAATGAGGTATTGCGGGTAAAAAGTGTGAGCATGAACCTGATCATAGTATCCAAAGAATTCGTCAAACCCATGATTTTCAGGGACTCCACTGGTTCCACGACCACCAATCCCCCACTTGCCAAAGCCTCCGGTGGCATAGCCCTGTGGTTTAAGCATGCTTGCTAGGGTGGGCTCATTCGCGCGGATAGGAGCAAATCCATTATTGGATCGCATCGAGGTGTGACCCGAATGTAGGCCGGTGAGAAGGACACAACGAGTTGGGCCGCATACCGGGGCTCCTGCGTAGGCATTGGTGAAACGCATTCCTTCACTTGCGAAACGATCAATGTTTGGAGTCAGTAATTCTGGATGTCCCATATGACCGGACTCGAAGTATCCCCATTCATCAAGCATGAGGTAAATGATATTTGGCTTCTTATCATCGCTGAGTGCAGTCGAGAAGAGCGCGAAAAGGGTCGTAAGAATTTTTATCTTCATCAGAGGAGTGGGATTACTTGTGATCTGTTTTAGCTTTCTTACGAGTGGCTTGATTCCGCTTCTTTTGCCAAGCGGGGGTGTGGATAAGACCTTTGAACACTGGGTCGATATTAGACTTGTTCCAATTCTTCCAAAGCATCTTCAATTGGGAGATTTCCTCCGGGGATTGATCGCGGATGTTTTTGGATTCTCCGATATCCTCGTGAAGATCATAAAGCCCGGTGAAGTCTTTTTTTTCATAGGTCACCAGCTTGTGGTTGCCACTACGGACGGCTGTCGACCCGGAGTCAAACTTGCGAAGAAAAATCCCTTGATGAGGTGCCCCCTCTTTTTTTCCGGTTAAGAAAGGGATGAGATTCACGCCGTCGAGCGGTCGATCAGTGGAGATTGGTGCTTCTGCTCTCGCTGCGATCGTGGCCATGATATCGAGCGAAACGACAGGGTGATCATATTCTTTTCCTTTTGGAAGTCCAAGTGGCCATTGAACTGCAAAAGGGACTCTCCAACCCCCTTCCCAGGCATCGCCTTTGTTTCCTCGAAGGGGGGCATTGTTAGAGCCATTTTTGGTAGTGGGGCCTCCATTGTCCGAAAGGAAAAAGATGATGGTGTTTTGATTAATCTGGTTCTTTTTTAAAGAGTTAAGGACGCGCCCTACGCCATCATCGACAGCACTGACCATAGCGGCATAGATTCTGCGTTTCTTATCTTTAAGGTTAAGAAAGCGATCGAGATACTTCTGCGGTGCTTGGAGCGGGGTGTGTGGCGCGTTGTAGGAGAGAAATAAGAAGAAGGGCTTGTTATGATTCCGCTCGATAAAGCTGACCGCTTCGTCGGAAAAATCATCAGTAAGATACTTGCGAGGGGGCACCGGCTTGTAATCTCTGAGAATCCAGGTGCGGTAGCTCTGGGGTTCATCCTTCGCCGCATAGCTATCTTCGATATTAAGCATTTCGGGCATGTATTGATGCCCCCCTCCAAGGTGCCCGTAAAACTCTTGAAAACCCCGCTTGAGAGGGTGGTGTTTTTTTGTAGCACCAAGATGCCATTTCCCAATCACCCCGGAATAATAGCCCACTTTCCGAAGGGCTGAAGCGATCGTATCTTCATCCAATGGGAGTCCCATATTTTCGTCCTGAGTGCGATACTGTGGGTTTCGCTCGAAGCCGAATCGTTGTCCGTATCGGCCGGTTATGAAAGCGGCACGGCTCGGACCACAAACCGAATAGGCAACATAGCCTGAGGTGAACCTGACCCCATTGGAGGCAATCGAGTCGATGTGTGGTGTAGGGATATCCTTGCACCCATTAAATCCCACGTCAGCATAACCCATGTCGTCTGTCATGATGACAATCAAGTTGGGTTTATCTTGGCCTATAACAGCCACGGTTAGAGAGAAGAGGGCGAAGAAGACCTTCATAGATAATCTACTTTATAAGTTGAGTTTTTTTGTGGGCTTGCAGTTCGGACCAAGTGAGTTTCCCATCTTGATTGGCATCAGCACTTGGATGCTTTTTGAAATAACGATCTTTCCAAATCTCGGCATCTTTCTTGGTGGGCTTGGGCGGAGGAATGGAGGCAGGTATTCTTGCGAGCATCGCTTTCCGGTATGATTTTAGAGTTTTTTGGTGATCGGGATTAAGGGCAAGATTATACCATTCATGGGGGTCATTTTTGACGTGATAAAGCTCTTCTTTGCCATTTTCGTATCGGATATAGCGCCAATTTTGATCGCGTAGAGCATAGTTTTGCTTTGCGGGGTCGTAGTAGTTTGCCCATTTATACATGGCTGTGAGGACGGCATCTGGCCCAGACCATTTCCCAGCGGGATTCAGCAAAAGAGGTTTGAGCGAATATCCATCGAGTGGCCGACCTTCCGTGGATTTTTTTGTTTCTTTTGAAAGGCCGCAAAGATCAATGAGGGTTGGGTAAAGGTCGATGAGGCTGACTGGTTTTTGGCACGTTTTAGCCTGAGCTAAATTCGGGCCTGCTATGACAAGAGGCACCCGTGTGCTTTCTTGCCAGAGAGAGTTTTTGTAGAGGTAATCTTTTTCACCCATCCCCCAGCCGTGGTCTGAAGTCAAAAGAATGATGGTATTATCGTTAAGGGGTGAGTCTTCAATCGTATCAAGAATATCGCCAATGAGGTCATCGACAGAGGCAACTGAGGCGAGGTAGGCTTGGATGAATTTCTTGAGAGCGAGTTCGCGCTTTCCGCCAAAAGAAGCAATCAGGGTGTCATAAATCTTTGATCCTCGATCACCACTTCGATCATCTTCCACAGAACTGACGGTTTGTTTAAAGGTGTCCTCAACGTCTCCTCTTTTTATGACGGGAAGCTCGATGGATTCGAGTGGGAAGAGGTCAAAATATTTTTGGGGGACAATGAGTGGAGTGTGTGGACGAATGAATCCAACTCCCATGAGGAAGGGCTTATCCGTGGTGGCAAGTTTTTTAAGATTTTCGACAGCCCATTTTCCATTGAGTTCATCGGCAGTGAGATCGCGATCGTCCTCTGATTCGTAGCGAAAATCTTTCATGCGCTTCCAGTTTCCGGATTTCCAAGAAAAGGGAGCCTTCACCTTTCGGAGTGGTCCAAATGAACCATCGATGGCTTCGAACTCGTCGCGGAATGGAGCAGGGATATCAGGGTGCGCAATATTTTTTCCCTCACGGTGGGCGAGGGGGCTGTAGTCCGCATCATTCTGGTAGTGAATCCACTCTTGGCGTTCGCCATTGTGCATGATTTTCCCAGTTCCGAGGGTGTGGTAGCCATTCTTCCGGAAGTGGTCCATCAAGGTTCTCGAGTTCTTGGTGATCTCGTTATCTCGCCACTTTTCAAAGCCGTAGAGCTGTGAGGTGTGAGGATATAGGCCCGTGATAAAACTGGCTCTTGAAGGGTTGCAGATTGGAATGTTGCAGTGCGCTTGAGTAAACGAGACTCCGCGCTCCATAAGACGCCTCATATGGGGTGTTTTCGCCTGAGGATGGCCTCCAAGCGTTTCTACGTAATCGTTGAGATCATCGCAGATAATGAGGACAACGTTTGGCCTTTTAGAACCCTCAACCTGAAGCAGTGAAAATAGAGATAGGAGAAAAAATCTGAGCATGGGTAAGACTTGGACTAAACACTGTTCGGCTAAGCGAAAGCGAAGAAAAAATTTTTTCTTTTAGCAGGGTTGTTGGTGAATTGGCTGGGTTAGAAAGTGGATAGGGGCCTATCCACTGCGTGGTGTTTTTGTATTTGGAAAACGAGCGATAGATTTTGCTGAAAATCAGAATCCTGATGAGCTTATATTCAAAGATCATGATTCTGACTTGTTGGTTAGAATGTAAAAAGGCAAGCTGCCAAAATCGTATGAGGGCGCGCCAAACTTTCTTTCTTTTCCTAGCGATCCTTCTTAGCCCGCTGGCGATTTCTCAAGAATTGATTCCACCTGTTTCGAAAGTGGGAGAGGGCCCATTAGTAGAGGCGCGTCAGATTTTTTCTCTCTCTAAAAAACCAACTTCATCCTGCCATGCTTCCACAATTGTCGAGACACCTGGAGGTTTGGTGGCGGCTTGGTTTGGGGGCCCCCATGAGGGCCATCGAGATGTTGGGATTTGGATCTCCCGATATAGAAGCGGAAAGTGGAGTGTTCCTGTAGAGGTTGTGAACGGGGTGCAAAGCCGCACGAAACGATATCCCTGCTGGAATCCGGTGCTTTTTCAGCCTGAGAATGGCCCTCTTGTCCTTTTTTATAAAGTTGGCCCTAGTCCTAGTTCTTGGTGGGGGATGATGACGACTTCAACCGATCACGGTAAAACCTGGTCGTGGCCTACTAAACTTGGGGAAAACCCGTCGATCGGGCACCTCCTAGGCCCGGTGAAAAACAAGCCGCTTGAGCTTAAAGATGGATCGATTCTCTGCCCTTCCAGCAGCGAAAAGGGAGACAAGTGGCGAGTGCACTTTGAGATTACTCGTGACCTCGGAAAAACATGGAAAGTTATCGGGCCGATCAACGATGGAATCGAGTTCGATGCCATCCAACCTAGTCTTCTCATCCAGAAAAATAAGAGTCTTCAAATCTTATGTCGAAGCCGCCAAAATGTGGTTACTCAGAGCAGGTCTTCAGACGGTGGCAAAACGTGGGGCCCGATGGTGGCGAGTTCTTTGCCAAATCCTAATGCAGGAACGGACGCATTGACTCTTGCCGATGGCAGACATCTCATTGTCTATAATCACACTACGCGAAAATCTCCAGTGCCTGGCCGGCGTATGCTTAACGTCGCAATTTCTGAAGATGGAACGATTTGGGCGCCCGTGGTAACTCTTGAAAAAACTTCACAAGCTGAAAATTCCGATCGTTCGGTCGAGTATTCGTATCCTGCAGTGATTCAGACCAAAGATGGAAAGATTCACATCAGCTACACTTTCCATCGCAAAGGTGTTAAGCATGTCATCCTTGACCCAGAAAATCTTTAAGACACTTCCCAAACAATACCATGAGTACCCATCAAATACATTCTAAGTCCACTCGACGTAAATTCCTTACTCAGGCGACATCGTCCGCTTTCGGATTTACTTTCATTCCTGCTTACCTCACGAGCGCACGAGCCCAGAATAACCCCCAACGTCCTCCGAGTCAGCGAATCAACTTAGGCTGTATTGGAGCAGGAGGAAGAGGGGCCAGCGTAGTCTCAGGAATATGCCGGAAAGGTAATGCGACCCCGGTTGCGATTTGTGATGTTGACCACAATCGGGCGGCTGGAATCATCAGGGGAAACCCGAAAGCCAAGCTTTTCCACGACTTCCGTGAGATGTTCGATCAGATGGGTGGAGATATTGACGCAGTTTCTGTGGCAACTCCTGACCATACTCACTTTACGGCGGCCATTCAAGCGATGTCATTGGGTAAGCACGTTTATGTTGAGAAGCCGCTGACTCATACCTTTGAGGAGGCAGCAATACTCATGCGAGGTGAGAAGAAATTTAAAGTGGTGACCCAGATGGGAAACCAGGGCCATACCTCCAGTGGATCGGAGCAATTCAAGCGCATGCTTACAGGTGGAGTGGTCAACGATATCGTGAAGGTTGAGGCTTGGAAAAGTGCTTCGCTTTGGTTCATGGACAAGAAAAAGCGAATCAAGGGTTACCCTAAAGCCCAACCCATTCCAGAATCGCTAAAGTCGTGGGATCTCTGGTGCGGGCCGCAAGAAATGAAGGAATTCAGCTCGATGTTTCATCCTTTCGATTGGCGTGGGTTCCATCTTTATGGTGGCGGTATGTTCGGAGATTGGGGATGCCATATTATCGACTTTATCCACCACTACCTTGATCTTGGGCTTCCTACTAAAATCTCGCCCAAGGCACTTGGTGACTATAACAAGATCAGCTTTCCGCTAAGCTCGCATATTGAGTTGGACTTCCCTTCTCGTGGTAAGAATAAGCCGGCGGTACATGTTGTTTGGAAGGCCGGAGGCGATCACGCATCATCAATCGATAAAAAATATCTCGGAGGAAAGAAAGCTCCAGGGCTTGGCGGGGCTGGGACTCTCCTTCATCGCAAGCAAGAGGACTATCTAGTCCATCGGAATTCCCACAGTGGATCGTCCAAATTGATCTCGGCTAACAAGCATGATGATCTCAAGAAAGCTCTGAACAATAAAGGGCCCGCAAACGATCATATGGAGTCCTTTACCCAAGCATGTATGGGTCATGGTAAAACTGAATCTCCTTTCAGTGTGTCAGGAGCACTTACTCAAGTTTTGAATCTAGGCATGATTGCGGAATATCTTAACACCGACCTGAATTTTGATCGCAAGACCCAAAAGTTCATCGGTAACAAGGTGGCTAATATGCTCCTTTCTGGCCCTGCTCCAAGAAAGGAATGGACTGACCATTACAAGCTGGCTTAGCCGAGAATTTCGAGGTGGAGAATGGATTCCGGTTTTACACTCGCTCTAGGGTGCCGGTAATTCCTGCGAAGGAATTCGCCTCTACCCCGAGTCTCTGCAAGATGGTGGTAAAGAGTTTGGAGAGTGGGAGCTCTTCAATCTCCACCTTACCCCGCCACCCGCTGTCGCTCACAATTCCGGCGCCGGCTTGGTTGTCCTCATTGCCTTTGCCGAATTTGAGATAACGACCATTCTCGAAGCCTAGGTTTTTTCCGCCGGCAGATATGATGGGGTAGTTGCGGGAGAGGTGGAAACTGCTGGACGCGGAACCATGCATTGCAAAGGTGTTGTCGAGGATGTTTCCTTGCCCGTTTGGCTCTTTTGTGTCCTTCAGCTTCTGGATAAAACGGCCAAATTCTTCTGCTTGGTAGCGGTTGTAGGTTCCCAGATTCTCCCAGCCTTTGGGTTTTTTAACGGCGTGCGTTAGGGCATGAGCATTTCCCAAACCAACGGCCGTTGAGAGAAGGTTATGAGGGCCACCGCCATTTTCGCGACCCAGCTGGAAGGTCGCAACGCGGGTCGAATCACTCAAGAAGGAGAGATAAATCAGCTCATACATCGTCTCGAAGTAAAGCTGCGCCTCCTTTGGTCCAGCTTCCAGAGTTAGGTTGCTGGTGTCCACCTTGGGAATCGGGTTGTCGATCCATTGTCGGGCTTTCTCTAACTTCACTTCAGTATCGCGAACCGCATCAAGATACTGCTCTAGGGTCCCTTGATCGTGTCGAGAAAGTTTCCGTCCCAACGAACGGGTGTTAGCGATAAGAAGATCTAGGGCGCTTTTACTTCGGGCCAATTTTGCTGCTGCTTCTTTGCCGCTTGTGACAAAGAGCATGTGCCGTCCGCTCCGATTGTAGGATTGGGTCTGGGCTCCTCTTGGGCCGCCAACTCCTCCGTTAGTCGACATTACCAACGAGGAATGACGTGTGAATCGTCCTATTTGTTCGGCATAAACTTGGTCAATTGAGATCGAGTTTTTGTAGGGTCCATGTCCGCCTATGTCTGCGCCGGTCAGATATTGGTCGGCATTGGAATGACCGTGAACCGTCCTAGCTGCCGGATGGGAGAGTCCCGAGTAGATCGTGATTTCCTTCCGCAAGGGCTCGAGCACATCGAGCACTTTGGTGAGCTTGAAATTTCTTTCGCCACCCCGGGGAAACCAACTCCAATCCTTCCAGGCTGGATCTTCTTTGACTGGAAGACCTACCCCATCGGGATGATAAACACTGAGAAAGCGCTTGGGAGCAGGGTTCGGATTTGAGTCATCTGCCGCAAAGGTCTCTAGCCACGGCAAGCCAAGGGCAATGCCTGTTCCTCGAAGAAAATTTCGGCGATTCATGTCAGCGGGTTTGGTCATCATCCGGCTTTTGGTTACTACTTAGAATTAAAGATACTACTAAAAATGATCAAGTGTATCAAATCGCGTAGACGATCTTCCTTTTTTCGAAATTGAACTGTCAGGGCTTCGATTTCAGCATGGTCACTAAAAGTTAGTGGACGGCCAAGGGCATAAGAAGTCATTTTGTGAACCATTGCTCTCGCAAATTGGTCCTGACGCTCCGCCAGCAGATAGCGCTTCAGGCCTTCCATCCCAGCTAATTCCTGTTTGTTGAACAAGGCTGAGGTCGCATCAATTGGTTTATTTTTGATTTTGGTCCGATAGACGCCCAAGGCGTCATAGTTTTCGAAGGCAATTCCCCAAGGGTCGATTTTAGCATGGCATGAAATGCAGGCTGGTTTGTTGCGGTGATCCTCGATGCGCTCCTTGAGCGTCATCTCGAGGATTTTTGGATTGGTCAAATCGACTTCCGGAACATTTGGTGGCGCGGGCGGCGGCGGGTCATCGAGAATTCGTTCAAGCATCCAGATTCCGCGTTTGAGTGGGTGAGAATCCTTGCCGTCAGAATTCATAGTGAGGATTGCGGCATTTGTCAGAATTCCGCCGCGATTGGTGTTGGGTTCAATTGAAACTTTGCGAAATTGAGGGCCATAAATATCGCGAATTTGGTAATGTGTAGCCATCCGTTCATTCAACATAGCATAGTCCGAGTGAAGGAAGTCCATTAGGCTCTGGTTGTTGTTAAGGACGTATTTAAAAAAGGCGATGGGCTCTTCTTGCATGGCTTCCATTAGTGCGTTGTCGGTCACATGGACTACGCTTTTAAGTCCATCCAAACCGAGCCATTGTTGAACGAAGTGTTTCGAGAATCTTGCGGATCGAGGATCGGCCAACATACGTGTGATCTGAGCCCCAAGAACTCTGGGATCCCTCAGTCTTCCTTTCTTCGCGAGCCCTCTAAGCTCTTTGTCTGGTATGCTGGACCAAAGAAAAAAGGAAAGCCGGCTGGCTAATTCGGTTTCGCTAATTGTCGAAGAATCCTCCTGTGTTAGATAAAGAAACTCCGGTGTTGCAAGGACCGTTGCCAGCACCTCAATCATCGCTTCCTCCATCGTCGAAAACTCAGGTCGATATTTCATGAACAACGTGACGAAGGGCGCCACTTCATTTAAGCTTACGGGGCGCCGCCACGCTCGTTTCATGAATCGAGTTAAGACCTCACGAGCATATTCTACCTCTTCGTTTTTATTCGGGCTTTCAAAGAAAATATCACGATGGGTTTGGGGTGGCCATTGTTCAAAAAAGGGTGCGCAAATTTCGAGAAAATCAAGAGTG
>Ga0222716_10005081_pt1 | contig 10256 bp, 6 predicted proteins | sample C33_13DmetaG_FD_165044 | JGI IMG/M metagenome (GOLD analysis project Ga0222716, IMG submission 165044) | Estuarine water microbial communities from San Francisco Bay, California, United States - C33_13D | ecosystem: Environmental > Aquatic > Marine > Unclassified | place: USA: California...
CGAAATACCCGTCAGCTTCCCGTCGTCCACCAGGTTGGCAATCTGCTCGACGAGATTCGACTTGACCGTCTGGTACGGGAGCTCGGTGATGACGATCTGGGTCCGCTTCTTGTCGGTCTCCTCGATGTGCATCTTGGCACGCACGGTGATCGACCCTTTGCCCGTGGTGTAGGCCTCCTTGATGCCGTCGCTCTTCATGATCTCGCCCGCGGTGGGAAAGTCCGGGCCCGGGATGTGCTTCATCAGCTCCACGTTTGAGATCTTCGGGTTATCTATGAGGGCCTTGAGGCCGTTCATGACCTCCCGGAGGTTATGCGGCGGGATCTTGTTGGCGATACCGACGGCGATCCCCTGCGATCCGTTGATGAGCAGCAGTGGGACCCTCGCCGGCAGCACGCTCGGCTCCATCACCGAGTTGTCAAAGTTCGGCAGCATGTCGACCGTCTCGCTTCCCAGGTCGGCGAGCAACGCATTCGCCGAGAAGGGCCGCAGTCGGCACTCGGTATACCTCATGGCCGCCGCCGGGTCGTCGTCGATCGACCCAAAGTTGCCGTGCCCGTCGATGAGCGGCACGTTCATGGAAAATTCCTGAGCCATCCGGACCAACGCGTCGTAAACCGACGTATCTCCGTGCGGATGGAACTTACCCAGCACCTCTCCGACGATTCGAGCGCTCTTCCTGTGGGGCTTGCTCGGGAGCATGCCGATCTCGCTCATAGCGTAGAGGATTCTGCGGTGCACCGGCTTGCACCCGTCGCGAACGTCCGGCAGCGCACGCCCGACGATCACGCTCATCGCATAACTCAGGTACGAGCTCGTCGCCTCTTTCCGGAGCTCCACCTCCACGATCCTGCTGTCGCTCGTCTCCGCGTCGTCCTGCGTCGCAGTCTTTGTCGTCTTTGTCGGCGGCCGGCTCGACAGCGGCCTGGAGTGGGCACCCGCGAACGGGATCCGCCCCACAGCCCTACGGAGCGCGAGCATCTTGATCGAAGACTGACAGCCTGGTGGGTTGTTGCTCGTGGTGGTAGCACTGACGTTGGCGTTCAACTTCATCACCGACTATTCGTGCAATGGTTGCATGGGCCGTGCTGCGTTCAGTTTGCCGCTCTCCCCTTCGCCCGTCGCCTTCGAGATTCGCAGAGTTCAGATACGCGCGTGTGTGTGCGTGTACTGGCGCTTTGGCGTGTGTGTTGTTGCACAATTCAAATACTTCTCGGCGGTTCGAACTGAACTCAGTTCAGGCTGAACAAATAATGCCTGGACTCCTGGCCAACCGTATCGCCCCGTTGGGCATAGGCATCGTCGGTGGTGCCGCAGCCACGTATCTGTACCTGGGCGGCGGCGCGGCGGACGTCTCGCTCGTCTCCCGCTCGCTCTCTCACCCTGCGACAAGGTACGTACGCCCGACCCGCGTCTTCGCGCCCAGACGCTCTCGCTCTCACGCACACGCACAACCTGCACACTCGCGCTGCGCTTTGCTCGTTCACCAGGTGGGGCGTCCCGCAAACTTCGGTGGTACAGCGATACAGCAATTTCGTCAGCCAGGTCGACTATCGGACGAAGAACCCGGCGTGGGTGCTCGAGCACCTGGACGAGCGGCAGACGGAGTCCAAGGTGGCGAGCCGGCGGAGTCCGGGCGCTCGTTATCACGAGGACGAGGGGGTCGACGAGCGGTTTCGGGCGAAGCTGGCGCACTACCGGCAGAGCGGGTACGACCGCGGGCACATGTCTCCGGCGATGAACAACAAGAACAGCGAGCAGGCGATGGCAGAGAGCTTCAGTCTCAGCAATATGGCCCCGCAGGTCGGGAAAGGTTTCAATAGGGATTACTGGGCCCGGTTTGAGATGTTCATCAACCGGACCGTCGTGCCCGCGTGCAAGGACGTTCGTGTGGAGCTCGGCCGCCGTGCGCTCGCACGACTCTCTCACTCGCGCTACCCGCTTCCCGCTTCGCTCGTTCGCCAGGTGTACGTCGTGACGGGGCCGCTGTACCTGGAGAATGCGGGCACGAAGATACCCGCCGGTGCCGCGCTCGTCCCGTTCGAGCAGCGCACCGGCGGCGAGAACGACAACACCAACACGGCGGCATTGACGATCGCGACGACAAAGACGGCCGTGAGTACGGTGGCCGTGCCGACCCACTTTTACAAGGTACGTTTTGACCTTGGCCGACATGCCAACCCCTTCTGACTCTCTGACTCGCGCTACGCGCTACGCGCTTTGCTCGTTCGCCAGGTGATCCTTGGTGTTCTGAAGCAGGGAAACAGGAGCAGGGACGGGTCCGATGTGGTCGTTGGCGCCTTTGTCATGCCCAACGCGCAAATCCATCCGAAGACTCCGCTGTCCTCGTTTCAGGTCCCGCTGCGCCAGCTGGAGCTCGTCGCTGGAATCGACTTTTTCCCCAAGCTCGATCGGGCTGCGGTGGGAGGGCGGGAAGGAGGCGTCTGCTCCTTAAACGGCTGCGAGCTTCCCCCCGAACAGTTCTGGCTCGAGGGGAAGAAGAACGAGCCCGGATCTCCTACAAAGACAGGATAGAATAGAATGCGAACGGAGGCCATAATGAATGCGACTGGATGCGTGTCGAGAATACGAGTCTCGGTGCGTTGGTCGATGCGTGATCTGTCAGCATTGGCATGATGTCGTCGTCCGGCCGAGAGGCCTCTGGTCTATCATTGTCTTTTGTTATTTGTATCATCCAGATCGGGGCAACGGGTCGGGTAGAACGGAATTGAACCCTCCACCAGCGTGACGCTCCGCAGCAGGCACCTGTCGAGCTTGATCTAGACGGTCTCCTCAATGCCAGAGCTAGGAGTCTCGCAGAAGTTTCGTCGTATGTGGTTCATCATCCAGGTGCTCGCGCGGGCTGGGGCTGGGTCGGGTCGAGTTGGGCCGGACTTACCGTTCAGTCCAGTACTGGACTAGTCAATGCGCAAGTCGTTCAGCAGCATGCCGTCCAAGCGCTCGCTCCATCACGGGACGGCGACGTCTCGGGCGTGCTTACCGCATATAAGGTCTTGTATGTGTTGCGAAATATCCCGTCTTGCGTCGCAACACGTATAGTTCTTGACGAAATCTTTGTTTGAGAACTTCTCGGAAGTGCCAGGCCGGCCCGGCCCGGCGGGCGGCAGTAAGTTTAGTTACAGTTTGCTCTTCAGATCTTCAAACAGACTGAGGGTCACCTTTCCACTCGACGCGCCCGTCTGGAGGTAGTCGACCGCGTCAAACACGGCGTCGATGCCGCCCGTGATGGGGTCGGCGAGCCGGACGGTGAGCTCGCCGCCCCGCCACTTGGCCTCGAGCGCCTCGAAGTGTCGTTTGAACAGCTTGCTGTAGTTCAGCAGGAAAAAACCAACCAACGCCTGGTTCTTCGCCAGGAGACGTTCGACTGGCGAACGAGCGAAGCGCGAGTCGCGAGTGAGAGTGAGAGTGAGAGTGAGCGAGCGCCTGTGGGTCGAGTTCAATAGTACCCACCGAGGCCGGGGTAGGCTTTCGGCTGCCACCCGGAGCTGTACTGGCTCATCGCACCGATGATCACCATCCTCCCGCCAACTTTCAGCGCCTTCAGGCAGGTGTCGAACATGTCCCCGCCCACCAGCTCGATGACAACGTCGACGGGACCACGCGACTGCAGCACGCGTTTGACGTCCTCGCGCTTGTAATCGATGACAACGTCCGCACCCAACCGTTTCAACATGACCGCCTTGTCGGCACTGCCGCACGTGGCCACCACGAGTGCGCCCATCGCCTTGGCCAACTGAACGAAGAATTGGCCAGTGCCGCCCGCCGCGGCAGTGACGAGCACGACGTCTCTGGGCTTGACCGTCGACGCCTGTTCGAGCGCGATCAAGGCCGTCAGGCCGCTCGTTAGGAGCGCGACGACCTCCGGACAGGCCCGATGAACTTTGAACGCCCTTGACGGGGACAGCGCCACGTACTCGGAGAAACTGCCGTAGTGCAGGTAGGCAAGCGGCTGGCCGACGCTGTAGGTCTTTGTATCGTCACGGACGACCACGCCGCAGCCTTCAAACCCGGCGTCCATGGGCGGATGCAGCCCGTACTTGCCGGCGCTGAAGTTCACGTCGCTCGCATTGATGCCGCAGTACAAGTTTTTCACGATCACTTTGCCGGCCTTCGCTTCGGCCTCGAGCGTGGCGGTCGGCACGTCGACTAGCCGCGCGGCTCTGCGGAACTCGTGCGTCTCTCTCTCGATGACCACCTTTCGAAACGACTTTTTCGGCAGCGTGAACACCGGGACCGTCTTGACGACGTCCAGCATCACGCGCCGGACCAGCGAGTTGCCTTGTGACATCAAGGCGTAAACATCACCCGGCTTTGCCCACCGCGCCATGTCGGCGATGGTCGCGGCGACCACCGACACGTCGAGCATCCCAGTCACCTCCTTCTGAAACTGTGCACCGGCCCGGCCGAGCTGGGTATCGACAAACTGCGGGCAGACGGCCCATAGCCGAACCTGGTGCTTCTTCCACAACGACGGTGCCAAGCTCCGAGTGAGCATGACGACGGCAGCCTTGGCCGTCGAATACGTCGGGCTGTACGGCATGGGCCACAAGCCTCCCGCGGACGCAACGACGACGATCGTCCCGCCGCGCTCCATGCCGTAATGGATCGCAGACTTGATACCGTAGACAACGCCCATGAGGCAGACGTTGAGGCACCGCATATCGGGAAACCCGGCGCCAGGCGCCTCGGCGACACCCGCGTTCAAGTACACCGCCGAGGGCGAGCCAAAGCGCTTTGCGTGAGACGCAAATGCCCGATCGTTGTCCTCCGGGCTTGAGACATCCGCCTGCACGATGTTGACGTCTGACGGCACCGCCCGGAGGTCCGAGACGGACGTCGAGATGTCGACGAGACTGCCCTGATTGTCGTTCAGCAACAGCTTCGCGAGCTCTCTGCCAATGCCGTTCGCAGCACCTGTGACGACGAAGGACGGCATTGCAGACTGTGTTCGAGTGCACGTCGGCGTCGATCAGCTTAAACTTGAACGGAATTCCGTTCGAAACTGGGCCCAGTTCGAATGGCCCGGGCCATTCGAAAGTGTTCGTGCTGCAGGTTTGAGCGGCGTTCCCTCTACCTATCTAGCTATCGATAGTGACAAGGTGCCTGTGCCTGTGCCTGTGCTTGTGCCCACGTTCATTCGCGTACAGGGTCGTCCTCGTCATGGTGACCACCGACCGACCGGCCATCCACCCTACGATCTGTCGGTAGAGACATACGGTAGAGACATACGGACAGTCACACGATGGATTACTACGACCGCGCAACGCAGCGACCGCAACAGCGGTTGAAGTTCCTGTTATCGAGCGCGCAGCAGCTCAAGGTGTTCAAGACGTCGCTGCAGGTGCTCATGAAGGTCGGCGCCTCCAACCTGTTCATCGTCGCCGACGAGAACCAGGTCTCGTTGTGCGCTTGCAACTCGAGCCGGTCGTGCTTCGTGTCGTCGGACCTCCAACGGTCGTTCTTCTCGACGTACGAGTTCTCGTGCGACCTGCCCAAGCTCAAGGTGTCCATCCCGTTCAAGAACGTGCAGGCCATCCTGCGCACGTCGCGGGTGCTGGTTTTGACCTTTTCCCTCGTGCCCGAGATCAACTTTCTGATCGCGACGCTGGAATGCGAGCATGGCCTGATGAAAGAGTACCGGATCGCGTTTTCGGAAGATCAGGCCATCTTCCGCCCGTCGGCCTCGACGTCTGGTCGCCGGGAGCGGGAGGCGTCGTCTGCCGTGATGTTCGACACCAACGATGCGTCGTCCTTCTCCAAGGTGCTGTCGACAATGCACGTGAATTCGGCCGCAGACCTGGTGGCCGTCGAGTACAACTCGATCAACGACAGCATCAGGCTCTTCACCGACTGCCACGGCGTGCAGGTCCGGCCGGATGCCGAGGTGCAGAAGGACGCGCTTCATACGTCTCTCGAAATGAATAATTCCATAGGGCACTTTGGCACGATACGAAACACGCTCGGCATGTCGACCAAGGTAAGTACTGCGGGTGGTGACCCGGAGGAGGAGGAGGAGGAGAAGAAAGACCCGCGTGCCTACTCACCTTCGTACCCCCCTACGCACACACACACACTCGCCAGGTGTCGTTCAACCTGAAGGACTTTCTGGTGCTCGTTCACACGGCTGAGGGCTTGTCGTGCGACCTCAGCCTGTGTTTCAGCGTCCCCGGGCAGCCCATTGTGGCCAGCTGCTCGCCGGGACGGGACTGTCGGCTCGAGATGATCCTCGTCACGCTCAACCTGGCGGGCGCACTGCCGTCCAACGTCATGAGCGGCGGCGTCGGCAACGCCTCGGGTGCGAGCCTGGCCTCGCAGCAGTCGCTCGGCGGCTATGCCCACAACGGCACCAACATGGCGGCTCAGAACGGCACGTTCAACCTGTCACAGAATCCGTTCGATATGCTCAATCTAGGCACGCACGGGGCGGACGACGCCGACCCCGACGAGGAGAAGGAAGGTGCGGGCGAGTTTGGCACGCTCGGCGAAGACGCCGACGTGATTGCCAGCACGCCGCCCCGGAGTCCGGCGCGACGCAGCGACCAAGCGCACACGCCCGGCGTCATCATGTAGGATAAGAGAGTGGGGAGCGGTGTGTTCATGGATTCCGCACGGTTTGCCATGATGTAATACACACAGACAAGGCCATCATGGCATGATGTGATACTCCGTGAAGTGACATCTTGGCCCTCGTTGAATCAATCAACTCCTTTGTTCGACGCCTCACGAATCGCGCCCACGAATCGAATGACTCGGACGATCACCAACCAACAACGCCGACAATTATATACCGTAAGCTCGACATCAACGACCGCACACGTGCCATTTCGCCGAGCACCTCGCCTTGGCGTTCGTTTCATTCCGCCCATCGACACGTTCGAGCCCACAAGGACCGCACACGCCCGCTCCTCTCCCGCTCCTGACTGGCGACAACCACCGCAGCAACAGCAACCGTGCTCCATTCACCCGTTCGGGTCGTCCGAAACGTCCGAAACGTCCGAAACGTCCGAAACGTCCGAAACGTCGCCCAACAACGACCACCCACCCATCACCAGCCATGCTGTTTTTCAGCTGTTGCAAGCCTGAAAAGGGCCGGGACACGATGCTTCCGCTGGAGGACGTCATCGCCACCGACTCGATCCTCGACGCTGGGCTCTCCAGAACGTGCAACAAGTCTGCCCGCATACTGCAACAGCCCCCGGCCCAGATTGACGTCGACACCCACCACCACCCTCCCCGCAGCCTGTTCGAGGCATCCGCGTTCCGCATCGCGTCACACCAGGAGCGTGCAAGACAGGAGCAGAACAAGCCCGAGGCCGAGGACTACGGCCTGCCGACAAAGTTCCTCGACAACTACGTCAAGGCCCTGGCCGAGGCGGACGAAGCGTGGGCCAGCGCACCAGAGGTGTCTGATATGTTTGCGGACGACGTCAAGATGACTGGACAGGACAAAAAGACGACAGAGGGTAAGACGGGCGTGATCAGAAGGCTGAACAAGGGCGTGGCCATGCTCGTGCAGATGGCCGGCGCCGACGCCGACATCCCCGAGTGGGACATCGACGGGCCCACCTGCGACCCGGAAACCAACGCACACGAGTTCACGTGTACCATCCGACGGGGCGCCGTCATGAAAATCACGTTCAAGCTGCAGTTCTTCATCGTCAAGGGCCGCATCACCTCCTTCACAAACTCCCGCGTGTGATGATGATGGGAGGTGCGAGGAGGTGCGAGGAGGTGCGAGGTGGGAGGTGGGATCTGTGACTCGTTGTTGTTGTTGTCTGTTGTTACCGTAACTCGCGACCAACCAAGCAAGCAAGCATCCAATCAACCATGAAAACGACGACGACGACGACTACGACTGGCAAGAAGCCCCCGCGTGTGCCCTTTCCACCTGCTCTCTGTACTCGGCGCTCATCTGCCCGAGCTCCCACAGCTTGGCGGCGTGATTATTCAACGGCGAGTCACAATTTGCATCCCCGAGTAGACTCTGAATCGACTGCAGAATGCTCTTCACGCTATAGGCCGCCGACCACTTTTCCTACGAGTCGAGCGTCGAGCGTCGGCAGTGAGACGACAGTGGCGAGCGAGAGAGAGAGAGAGAGAAAAAAAAACATATACGTACTTTCAGTATATCCAAGCAGATATTCCCTGCCGGATCAACGTTGGGATGATAACAGCCAGTCTCAAACTTCACCGTGGGCGCCTTGAACGGATACTCCGGCCCAAACCCCAGGCTCAACCGATAGGTCAGCCCCGCATACGCCGTACCATCCGCCCCCTTAATCGTCCCTACCCAATGAAACAACGAGTCCCCACTGGGAAACGCCGAACACGTATCATCCTGCGCGCTCATAAAGCTCATCAGCTCTTGCTGCAGTCGCTTCGAGCAGTCAGACGACCCAGACGACGATGAAGAGTTTGTCGTCGCCGCCGTCGCCGTCGCCTTCCTCGCTGCGTGCTGCACAGAAGAGGAAGACATGATGGTGGTGATGATGATACCGGTGATACCGAAGAGGGAAGGGAACGACGAAAATCTCGGTTCGGTCGGTCAGATTCGGGTACGTTCGGAGTGAGAATTCGCGGAGAATTCGCGCAACTGGGGACCCGGGGCTGCTGGTATACGATACTCGAACCAATGACAATCCAAGAAGCTCGGGGTGACTGAACAGGAGAATGAATTGTACTGGGTGGCCGAGGCACTGGGCACCGTGCCCGACCGCAGTGGCACTGCGGTGCCCCCCTAGCTTCAGAAAAGAACGCGGATATGTTCTCGTTGTCGCTTCCCGGAAAGGAGGACGGGTCCTCCGTCTCTGGGTCCGTGTCTGGGTCCGGTTCGGCCAGGCGTGTGGCGCCCGTCTCTTCGAGGCTGTCTTCACGTGGGCGAGTGCTTTCAGACGCGATTCAAAGGACGGATTCCGCGAAAGACGCCGGGGAAGACCAGCAGTCTACGGATACATCGAGCTTAGATGACTTTGACCTTCTGTATACGAGCGAGAGCGACGAGGCGTCGTCGTACAGTAGTAGCGAGGCGGACGACGAATTTGGGGAGGAAGAGGGAGGTGGAGCAGAGAAGGGGGAGGGAGCGAGAGAGGAAGAGGGAGCGGGAGCGGGAGCGGGAGCGGGGTCTCGTATGGAGCAGACTCGGCAAGAGCACGACGAACGGAGCGCAGAGGGAGCGGGGCGTGAAGCGGGGCGTGAAGCGGGGCGTGAAGCGGGGCGGCCCCCGCGGCTGTCGCTGCCGTCGCTGTCTCCGGATCCCTCTCCCTCGCTGCCGTCGCTGCCGTCGCTGCCGTCGCTGGCATCACCATCAGTCCCTGCTGCGTCGGCGGAGGCGCAACGGCCAGAGACGTCGAGGCGGGTGCAGTTCAGCGCTGCGAGAAAAGGGACGGCCTCGACGGGGGCAGCCTCGGCACCGACGACCTCAGCGCCGACGACCAGACACCTCAAGGTGGATATGTTGATGTCGTGTTTTGAACTGGACGTGCCCGAGGGGGAGGATCCGGCCGTGCGGGTGGCGGAGAAGTTTGCCGTGGGGCAGGATCGGGTGCGAGTGTTGGTGGATGACAGGGACCGGGTGGCTGTTGAGCTGTTGGGGTCGAGTTTTTCGTTGGTCAAGTTGGAGGAGAAGATGGCGGAGAATGCGGCGTTGCAGGTGCGGGTGGAGGCGCTGGAGCGGAAGCTGGCGGCGTCCGAGGGGCTGCGGCTCAAGGCACACAAGACGCTTCAAGAGCTCCGTCGCGAAGTGGACGCGTTGGAACAGTTTGTTGTCGGTCGGGAGCAGACGAAGAAGCGATGAGGAGGAGGAGGAATCGTGGGAATGAGTGAATGAGAATGAGTGATTGTTACGATGTGATACAGACACGGGTCTATCGATACGGGTCTATCCGGCTATCGGTAGCCGCTGGATCCTCCGGCGTCTTGTCGTTGCCGGTTGCATTCCCGGGAAAAGCTCTGGTTGAGGCTGGAGATCTGGAACTTGAGCTGGGTGATGGCGTCCTTGGCGGCGGCGATGGGCGTCTTGCTGCCGTTCGTGGAGAGTTTCACGAGGAGCTTGGCCTCGAGGGGGTGGGGGATCCTGTAGCCGGCAAAGGTGACGGCTTCGTCGCGGTGGAGCTGCGTGCGCACGAGGTTGCCGATGGAGTGGTCCTCGCGGAGGACGACAAACGTGCCGGCGTTGGGCAGCCGGGTGTCCTTCTCGAAGTCTATCTTCAGGCTGTCCGAGTCGACGACGAATCGCT
>Ga0222716_10005083_pt1 | contig 10252 bp, 14 predicted proteins | sample C33_13DmetaG_FD_165044 | JGI IMG/M metagenome (GOLD analysis project Ga0222716, IMG submission 165044) | Estuarine water microbial communities from San Francisco Bay, California, United States - C33_13D | ecosystem: Environmental > Aquatic > Marine > Unclassified | place: USA: California...
TTCGTATATGTTTCCAAGCTCGTGTCTTAAATCTCTACCTTGCATGGATCCATTCCCCTTCAATAAATCAGCATAATCAATCAATATTAAATCTGGCTTCTTGCCTAGTATCTTATACTTTTCGATATGTGATCTAACTGTATTGATAGATGCTCCTTTTGTTGGATAATATTTGATAACAAGATCACCAGGTATCTTTGCTACTGTGTCTTTGATGTTGTCTATACTATACTTTAATTCTTGATTTGCAATTCCAGTTATAACCGAATCATATCTTAATCCCACATATGCTTCATTAAGTTCCAATGTGTAATGTAAAACATTTAGTCCCGCCTTCACTGCTGCAACTCCCAAGTTCACCAACAAATAAGACTTACCAATACCAGCTGGTGCAACTACTACTCCAAGCTCACCTTTTCCTAAACCACCATCCATAAGATTATCTATCTCATCCCATCCGGTTGTTTTAACTTCTCTTACAGACTCCTCGTATCTTGAATCAATCTCGTCTGCCCATTCGTGTCCAATCTGTCTGTCTCCTCCTGCAGTCATTGCAGCATCAATTTTAGATTTGATTGCATCGTATTGACCATTCTTCAACAACTCTACAGATTGAAGTATTGCTTTCTTTATTTCTTGATTCTTACAAAACTCAATAGTTCGTTCCATAATAAAATCTAAATCATCTGATCCAAGATATCTCAAAGACTCCTTCATGTTCTCAATTATACTTGACCTCAATAGACCGTCATCTAAATCAGCTAGCTTCACCTTCATAACTTCCATGGTTGGAGGTGATTTGTATTCTTGAAAATACTCTTTGATTATTCTAACAATGTATTGGTTAGATTCATTCTCAAAGAACATTGGATCAAGAATATCTAGTGATTGTTGTAGAAAGTTTCTATCATTAAACAAACACGTTATTATTTTTATCTGGAATGTATATCCAAATTCACTTAGTCTATCTGTCATACTCTATTCTTTTGTTTTATCTGCCATTGCGTCTAATGTACTGAACACTTGTCTCAACCATAGGTCTGGATTCTTGAACGATCCATTTAATCCATCTTCCAATATCATCTTCATGAAATTGAACTTGACCAATCTGTTGATAGGTTCTCTAACTATACGCATGATGGCTTGTTTAGCTCCACCGTGAATATCAACTTCCTTTAATTGCATGAGTTTATAATTCAACTCTAAAATATCTCTACTGTTTGCAATCTTGTCGTATATCTTTTTGGTTCCTTTATTATCTTCTGCGAACGATACAATATCATCTATCGTTATAGTTTTATTCTCAAACAACATTGGCAATACCTTCTTCAATGATTTGATACCAACTCCCTTTATCCCTGGAATATTATCTGATGAGTCTCCCTTCATTAATCTGTATGTCAAGAAGTTGTTGTATGGTATTTCAAAGTCTTCAAGAATAGTATCTTTGAAGTATGTTCTCTTTTTTGTTGGTGACCACACTTGTACTCTATCATCTACCAATTGCAAGAAATCTTTATCTGAGGACATTATGTAACAATGACTCTTTGGATACACTTGTTGACAAATATAAGCCATAGCATCGTCAGCTTCTATGTTCTCTGGATTCATTACAGTGACCGGAAGTTCATTCAAGTACTCAGTCAATCTGTGTAGTTGTTGACTCATTGCGATCTTCTCATCTGGTATCGATATAGTTGATCCGAATCTTGATATGTGTTGTTTAACTCTTCTTTGAGCTTTGTATTCAGGAAACAACTTTCGTCGTTTAACTGAACCTCCTTTACCATCAAAGCAAATAATTACTCTTGTTGGTTTTATGTTCTTGATTGCGAATCCAACCGACATCAGAAATCCTGATATTCCTCCAACATGAATTCCATTCTCATTGGTTGATGGATTAACAGTATATGCTCTGATGAACGTGTTGAGTCCATCTACAATTAATATTTTATCGTCTGGTTGATAATTAGCTGAATCCGATTCTTTCAGATTAGCCAATATGCTTAGGTAGTCTTTTTTCATATGTACAATATAAGGAAATTAATTCAAATAACAAAGGAATATCAGAAGTTTATTTTCTGAAATATTCTCTTATTCTACTTTCACTTAATCCCATTTTGTACGATATATCTTTTACAGAATTACCTTGATTTTTTAGTTTGATTGCCTTCTCGGCTTTTTGTTTTGTCGACTCTTTCACTATGTCAGTGAAGTCTTCTTTGACACTGTTCCAATTTTTCATATTTACCTCTTTTAATTTTTAGTAGCCCGACGGGGAATCGAACCCCGGTTACCAGGATGAAAACCTGGCGTCCTAACCACTAGACGACCGGGCCGGTTACTATCCAAATAATTTGAATACTGTATATATTGTAGCCCAGAGTAGTCCAATCATATAGACTACCGCAAAGGCCATTTTCAGATTGTGTTTTAGTTTTCTCATTAGCAGTTGAAACTTTGTAATTCGAAATTTGTTTCGTCGTAAAGATATCTCAAATTGAATTGATCTACATTATCGGAACCGTAATTAACTATCACATCCCACGTACAATTACCATCTTCCAAAACCGACATTAAAGATTTGTATTGGAAACCTGACACTACAATCTCACTTCCTTTCTCCATAACAGATCCTCCATACTTACCAGTTATGTCTTCGTTGATTTTGATAGTAGCTGTTCCTTCTAGATTTCCTGAGCTCTTCAATTCATTGTTTGTGTAATATTTCATTTTTCAATTTTTAATAGTGGAGTCAAATGGGAGACCCCTTCCCTTTTTATACTATAAAGATCAGAACTTTTTTTCGATCTAGCAACTTTTATTAGGGATTTTTTTATTAAAATATCGCGTTTATTATTAGCGAAATAAAATAGACTACGAACATTCCAACAAATGTGTATGCTATTGCTTTGTAAGCAAATTCTTCTGTTTGTTGTTTTCTGTCACTATCATAATATGGATGTTTCTTTTTCATTTTGATTTTCTTTTGTTTGTATGGGCAGTTGCGGCAGTTGTTGTCACAACAGTGTCCTCTATTCAATAAGTATTCTCTTGATAGAGGTTCTATCTTGTTAGTCTTCGTCTTCATCTACATAATCCGATTCATCCAAAACAAACGGAGTTGCTTTGGGTTTAACTTCGTCTATAGCTTGGACAATCAAACTTCTTAGTTGATCTCTTATTATAGAACTGTGGATCCATTGTTCCAACATTGCATCTATTTCTTTCATTTAGCACTCTCCAACTTTGTTACCAATTGTGTTAGTAATATCACTTCTTCTTTTGTGAAATAATTACCTATTGTTCTTGCGTTGTTGATCTTTATTTTTAGATCATGAAATTGTTTTGTAGTCATATTTTTATTCATTAAATTAAACATCTCTTCCTTGTTCGTAAACGTGCTTCACGGTTGGGAACCTTAAACTTGTTTCCCCTTTCTTGTTTGTTGTTTCTTCGAAGTATTGAACCGTGATCGTTTTTCCAATAAGTTCTTGTGGATTAGCTTCATACTTTATTCTTTGTTCTTGAGACCAACCGGACCCTATTGCTACCTCATGTCCTTTGTGAGTAATGTAAGCCTGAGCCAACATTGGTACCAAAACTTCTTTACCTTCTTTTATAATTCTGTGTTGTTCGAAATCACAACTCACAACTTTATATTCTGCATCATGAAACTTTTTACATTTCAATAAGTTCTTGGATCTCTTTCCTTCGTAACCAGTATTCTTTCTAACCATAACTCCTTCATATCCTTCATCGTCAGCTGCCAAAATTATTTCGTTTAAGTGCTCATGCGATTCAATTGGATGTTGTTCCAATAGACTTAAAGTATCGGTTTCAGTTAAATCACAACCTTGCAAATTAATATACCTATCCTCTAATGTTGCAGTTCCTTCTTTAGTATCAAACTCCTCCAACGTTAAATAGTCAAATATAACATACTTGGGATTATCTATCTGATGGTTCTTTTTCTTTATTTGTTTCATTAATCCTTTGAATGATTCATTACCTTTGTTATCCATCAAACAAATTTCTCCATCCAAAACAAAATTACCTGGTACCAATGCAACATCATCGAGTACCTTCTGAATAGTTGTTAGTTCGTTTCCTTGTCTTGAGTAAGCTTTCACAGACTCATGTTCCTTTCTAATGATACATCTAACTCCATCTAATTTTCTAGATGCTAACCATTCCTCGTTTTCAAAGTCACAAAATCTTGGTTCATACTTTGTAGCCAATGCAACTTCAAACGTTGGAATCAATCCAGGAATAACTTTATTGATAACAGACTCGGAAGCTCTTATCTCAAGGTTCCTATCAAGTATGGAAAATATTAATCGACCATGATGTTGATGACGTGAAACAAAATTATTTACCATTGCGATTGCATCGTGTCCAGTATAAGTCCTTGAATTAAGATCATCTAACAAATCAAATATTGTATCGTGTATATCATTCTCATCACACAACATCATTTGCTTTTTGCAATTTTTAGATGTAACATAATACTTCAGGTTATCATTGTATGTATAATATAATACATTCTTTATAAATTCATCATCACTAATTGAATCTATGATTTTCTTTTTGTCTAGTAGTGAGGAAGTTGATTTCATTTGAAGCACAAATCTTTCTAGCCTCATTAAGTCTTTAGTTTGTTTCATGTTATGATAAACTTTTAATTAATTGATCCAAGAAGTATTCTGCCTCTGCCGAAACCTTTTCGAAGTCTTCTGGTGCTTCATAATTGATCCAACCAGGACCAGCGAGCATGTATGGATCTGAGTTACATCCAAGTGTTCCTTTGTAGAACGTTATTGCTGCATCTTGATAGTCTTCTCCTTCGTAATCTGGATTAAAGAATGTGATCGTATATCCTTGATCATCCTCTTCTGTGAAGCCTTTGCTCTCCATGAATGTTATAAACTCGTTTGTGATTTTTTTACCTACTTCTTTCTTTGTCATATTTGATTTTTTATTTATACTTAAATATCAGGACTTTTTTTCGATTATGCAACTTTTTTAGGAGTTATTTTCTTTACGAATTTTACTTTTTGTACTGCATCATTAAGTGCTAGTTCTTTTAGTAATTGTTGATACTCTTCGTACTTGTCTGCTTCTACTTCGATACTTAATTTCATAGTTCTTTCTTTTTTAATTATACTTAAAGATCAGAACTTTTTTTCGATTTAGCAACCTTTTTTATGATTATTTTTAAGAGTGTTTGGAAAATAAAAGCTCCCAAGAATAAATCTCAGGAGCTCTCATAATTGTATTAATTATTATCCAATCGGTACATCACCGTCACCGACTTCAACGTCATCGATTCCAATGTTGTCCGCTTTGTAAGACATAACTAATTCATTACAGATCTTGTCATAGATTTTCTGCTTTCTACTTGGATCGTTCAGTATCTTTGAGACAAAGTCTTTGGATAAGAATTTAATCTGTTCTCCAGTTTCTGTGTCTGTGTAAGTGTACCAAGATCCACCTTGGGCAATCAATCCATAATCTTTCATGACTTGTAGCCAAGATCCATAATCGTCAATACCAGATTCAAATAGTATATGGAATTCAGCTTCTCGCAAAGGTGGTCCCATTCTATTCTTAACAATTTTTGCTCTGGTTTTGATTCCTATAACCTGCTCGAATCCATTTATCTTTGCTTTGATCTGACCTACTGCTTTCAGTCTTAATCTACAAGATGCATGGAAACCTATCGCCTTTCCACCGGAAGTCGTATAGATGTCTCCGAAACTCACTCCCAGTTTAACTCTCAACTGGTTTGTGAATATCAAAGCAACTCTTTCTCTTCCGATCATCTGAGTTATCTTTCTCATAGCTTTAGATAATATAATAGCTTTGGATGTTGCCCATCCGTCCTTCTCGTAATCTGCAGCTTGCTCAACCTTGGTTGTAGCGGCAGCAACTGAATCAACTACTATTGTCACCAACTTGTTCTTGTTGGATTCTTTTACCTTTGTTATGATATTTTCAACAACATCAAAGATGTCTTCTATAGCCTCTAATTGGATGTACAACATCTTTTCTAAATCAATACCAATAGCACGCAAGAAGTCTTCGTTCATTGCATTTTCAGTATCAATATAAACTGCCAGTCCATCCTTCTCTTGAGTATTGGCGAGGAGATGGGCAGCTAGTAGAGATTTTCCACTAGCTTCCAGTCCCGTCAATTCTGTGATACGTCCTACCGGAATACCACCATTAGGTCTATTTGAAATAGCTAGGTCAAGTAATGAAGATCCCGTGGATATCCATTCGGTTAGGTCAGTTGGAGTTTCTTCGGTTCCGTCTAAGAAGTAAGCAACCTTACCATCTTTCTTGAACTTCTTGTTTAATGACTCAGCCAATACATTAGCTAACTCATCTTGTTTGCTCACAACTTGCTCTTCTGTGTTTACTTTTCTTGCCATATTCTATCCCTATTAAGAGTTAAACAAACTATCGAATGCTGTATTGATATCACCCGTTCCTTGTGTGTTAGTCGACGTTGTAGGAGCGCTTGTAGTGGTAGCTACAGTAGGTTCCCCTTCACCATCACCTCCTTCTAACCAAGTTTGAAGATGACCTTTAAGCTCGTCATAAGATACTTTTTTGAAGATTGTGAATATATCTGTTTGACCGTTCATGATCTTTTCAGCTAATATTTTATCTTCAGTTGCAGGTACCTGACTAGGCTTAACTCTGATTCCAGTTTTAGGGAAGTTTCCTACACCTTCAGCTGGAGTATATTCTACTGTGATATCTCTACCACTTACTAAGTCTGTAATGTCTCCGTAATCTGGATCTGCTACAAATCCTAAAAGCTCTGTGTAAACTTGCTTACCGAATCCCCATAATTTAACTCCGTCAGCTTCTTGTCCACGTACAATTACTGGTACATAAACTCTCATCTTTGGTGTTAATTTTTTAGATAATTTCCAGTCATCTGATTTTCCAGTTGCTTTCAATTGTTGTGCAAATTCCTCTACTGGATCTGCCTCACCATAAGTTACCGGAGAAAGATAATTCTTCTTTCCAATATCATAGTGAAAGTACATTTCTAAAAACGGATTGTCTTTGTTGTACTGATAAGGTACGATTCTGATTTGATTCTTACCTGGTTCTGGTTTCCAAAGTGTATTTGTTTTACCAGTTTGTGTTTGTAAGCCTGCTAGCTTCGCTCTGATTGCATTTAAGTCTAATGCCATAATTTTCCTCTTTTAATTTATTATTTATTATTTTTAATTTCTTGCACTTGTTTTCTAAGATCTTGTGCTTGACCTTTCACTTCTTGCATTGCCTTTCTAATTCGTGTTCCAGCTGCTGCGTTACCTTTGTTGAACTTCTCAACATCAGTGGCTAGATCGGTTAGAATGCTTTGCATGTTTTCGATTGAAATCATAGTTCTCTCCTTTTGTTATTATTAATTATTATTACATACAATATAAGAAAATTTCCTCATATATGCTACTTATTTCCAAAATATCTGTATAGCTACCAATGTTGTTGCCAACACCAAAGATATAGATGTTTTAGTCGTTATTCCTTCTCCCATAAAAAACCACGTTAATAGTACGAATGTTATCATACCGGTTCCGAATCCTATGAACCTACCAGGCCATAGTAAACCATCAAAGTGAGCTACAACAAACTTTGTGGCATATATAAACATATAAGATATTACTGTTCCAAATGTTATCGATAAGATTAGTGGGTTTTTGTCGAACCATTTCCAGAGAAACTGGCCGTTCGTTTGAATCCAAATTAGTGATTGTCCCATAGTGAACAATACTATTGCTAGTGTTAAATTATTCATTTGCTACTTCGTAATTGTTATTAATTATTATTTAGTATAAATATAAGGAAAAAAACTTTAATATGCAACTAAATGCAGTTAATTCTTTGTTTTTATTCTTATTATTTCTTTTATCTTTGTGTTGATTCTATTCAATCCTTGGTCGTTTGTTAGAAGAATACAATCTCTATATATGTCCCAATCCAACTGATATGTTTTATCCAATACTCCGTTGTTGTGAATTTTTATTGTTTCATTCAAAGCATTGATTGTGTATATCGTGTTGGTGTGTTTCTTTCTATGTAAAGAAATGGTGTTTGGTATTTTGTTGGTAGAAGGACCAGCCTCTATGTTGTAAGTACAAACAAGTTCGTTATCACTATCAACATTCTCCAACACAAACATCTTTCCATATACTACATCGTACACTTCTATAATATTATCTACCGTTATAGACAATCTTGGTATTGTTGTAAAAGTACAAAGTAGTTGAGTTTTCACTTAGACCCCTATCTGGAAAGTTGCACCTTGTGAACCTGCACCAGATGTGAAGCTTGGGTAACCTCCAATTTTTATTTTCCCAACTGGATCAGTTTTGGAATCTATGTACTTCATATTACCCTTTCTATCCAATATAATTAGATGCTCGAATCCTTCCACCTTGAAGTAGTATTTCAAACAAGCTCTAAAAAAGTCTTCATTGAATTTCGTGATGTTAACTTGTCCTTTTGCATCAACATGCTTCTTTACCCATGATACATCCATAGTATGATAAACCGCTGTGAGTGCTTCTTTGTAAACTGATACAATGTCTGCCACTTTACAAGCCTTTCCTTTTATTAAAGCTGGAGCTGTATTGTTAAGTGCATTTTTCTTGAATGAGCTTGGTCCTAACTGATATCCATTTGATCCCATTGCAGGAACTTTATCTAATTTGATTGGACGATCTTTCTCGTGTAATTTTTCTATCCAACCTGTGAGTGCTTTGGCGAATACCGAGCTTGCAGCCGTTCCCATTGAGTATCCTTTTTGTCCTTTGATTCTTCCTCCTGAGCCTTTCACTTCAACTTCTTTTCCATCAATAAGAACATCGCCTTTCCCACCGGCTTTGTTTCCACCTTTACATAATATAGCTAAAGCAACTTCTCCTGATCCAACTGCAGGTGTAGCTGCGTATGTGTAATTGTTTATCCAATCCAAAAAGTTTCCATTGATTCCAGTTGATCCAAACAAAGCTTTGATACTTGTTGCTCCCTTTAGTTTACCCATACCAACAGATCTATTTTTTAGATATTCAACTATCACTTTAACTTCTTGTTCTGAGTATGAGAATATTTTGTCAACAATTTCTTTGGTGTGCTTGGCTTGCATTCCAAATCCAGATACTCTATCTAAAGTGTCCAGATATTCTTCTTCATCTCTTTTCACAAGACTAAGAATAGTATCGATTGTTTCTCCTGCGAATACTTTCTCACTTGTCAAAAACTTTACAATTTCAGATATCTTTGCTGCAAAGCCTTTCATAGCCATTTCATTTAAAGATACCTTAGACATATTATCTATAAGTTCAGTGATGATTGGTTCCTCAATCTTCTGTTCTCTTAGAATGTCTCTTAGGGTATTTTTATCTGTTTGGCTTGTTATGCTTGGTGTTCCGTTCTTAACTCGATAGGACCACTCTCTAACTATATTGTCAAAATTCATCTATACTATGCTCTATATTATTATATTATATAAATATACGACTACCCAGTATAGTTCATCATATTTCCGTAGTTCTTCCCTATGTGTACAGACGTAGGATATTCCAATATTTTTTGTATTTCTTTGATTAGTCCTTTACCATCGTTAGGAGATATATCAAATAGAAATGAATCATATGTGTAAAGTATCATCTTGCTTTCTTTTCCATCCAACAGATCAAACACACCACTCAATTTTGTTGCATTCATCTCGGTCTCATATGCTTGAATGATATAATTAAACAGCTTTTGTGAGTTCATCTTTGGAAAGTTCTTTTTCCACAACTTGCGTTTGAATATAGGTGTTTCAATATATCCATCATGTTTAAATTTGATCCACTGACCATCTATATATTGTTTAACCGAACTGAAGTATGGTACCGATTCAAGTTCTTTAGGAACACCACCATAAAGAATTCTAAATGTTATCTTCTTTGATTCTTCATATTGATCTGAAGTTAGTTGTTTTGTATCAAAGTATATTTCTCCCAAGTGTTTGTGGAAGCTTTCTGTAGGTGGATCGTAATCTATAAGACCACAAATCAATCTGAGGTGGTATGCATCAAAATCAAAGTCAGCCAATATCCCACCAGGAAACCTACTAATGAATCTGTTTCTTGAACCATCATCTTTATTCAAAGCAGCATAGTTTATTCCTTTATTGGAATTAGATGGTCTTCCGGTTCTAGTGAATGGATTGTATCTTGTA
>Ga0222716_10005084_pt1 | contig 10250 bp, 8 predicted proteins | sample C33_13DmetaG_FD_165044 | JGI IMG/M metagenome (GOLD analysis project Ga0222716, IMG submission 165044) | Estuarine water microbial communities from San Francisco Bay, California, United States - C33_13D | ecosystem: Environmental > Aquatic > Marine > Unclassified | place: USA: California...
GCGGCGTGAGTCCGCAATTTTTAAAGCGCCGTGGATTAGGGCACGACGAATCGTACCTTCTGAGAGCGTTGTTGCCATGAAGGACACAACTGAAACCGCTGTTGCTCCTGCCTCTACTCCTGCCCCACTGCCGCCCCGAACAGCCGCCGCAAATTTCTGCGGATGTTTGGCGTTTCCTCTGCTGGCGTGGCACTTGCCGGTGCCGCGGCCGCTAGTAAAGCCAAGATCAAGACGGTCGGCGAAGACGCCAAGGCCGAGATCGAAAAGCTACAAAAGGCCTACGAAGAGCTCGACCAGCGCTCCAAGCTGATTTTGCGGTTGGTGTTGGTACTGAGTGGGCTCAATATCTTTCTGGCGCTATAGGCTGCATCCCTGAATAGAAGAGTGCGTCTCTGCAATCGAGATGTGAATTTCCGCATCGCATGACGGGGCCACATTTACTGCGCGGTCTCAAGGCGCATCATTTGACCTCTCCCTCTGCGGGTCTCAAGACGCACTGCGACCAGTTGCAATCCTAACAACTGCTTGGTAGGTTCATACGAATGGCACGGGATGCCCAGCAACCCGCCATTGTACGAACATAAACAAACAACAAATGCTAGGGGTACTTTCCTATGACCATCATTTCTCGGATTAAAAAACAGAAGTTTGTGGTTAGTCTGTTGGGGGCTGGTGTCGCGTTGTCACCAACCTACGCAACTGCTCAAAGCGAGGGGTTCACCGGGCTTGAAGAGGTGATCGTCACGGCCCGTAAGCGTGAGGAGAGCGTTCAAAATACTCCGGTATCGATGGTTGCCATTAGTTCAACAGGCTTACGTGATCGGTCGATTGATAGTTTCGGCCGGCTAGGCGAGGTGGCTCCCAACATAGAGATCAATGGCGGTATACCCAACGGTGGTGGCAGTGCCACCCAGATATTTATCAGGGGGGTGGGTCAGGATGACTACTCTTTTCCTAATGAGCCCGGCGTAGGACTGTACATAGATGACGTGTACATTTCCCGCAGTGCCGCGGCAGACTTTAGCTTTATGGATTTGGAGCGAATCGAGATTCTGCGAGGGCCTCAGGGCACTCTTTACGGTCGGAATACCATTGGCGGTGCGGTAAAAGTTGTCACTAAAAAACCTGTGGGCACCAACACTGGAGAGGTCGGCGTTACGGTTGGTCGTTACAGCAGGGCAGATGTTTATGCTAATTACGATATGGCTGTCAGTGAAAATGTGGCGGTGAAGGGAGCAATCGCAACCTTTAACCGAGATGGCCTAGGAAAAAATCTGATCGGACAAGACTTGGGTGAAGATCAAGAGTTCGATGCCCGTTTAGGCATTCGCTGGGATGTGAGTGAAAGCCTAGAAGTGCTGCTAAGTGCCGACTATATGCGGCAGGATCAAGCAGGACCCGCGGGCTCTATGGTTCGCTTCGATGCTCTCGATCCCACCACTGACTTCTTAATAAATGGAATATTGGCGGGGCCTGTCGCAGAAAAATACAACCTTCAGCCGCCCGCTGATCAATATGGTACCGCATATGTGCGCACTCTCGATGACTGCGATAAGTGCGTTTATAACTCAGGCGGCACGGTCGAGACGAAGGATGATGCCGAAATATTTGGCGCATCACTCACGGTTAACAAGGACGTTGGTGATGCACTTTTCAAGTCGATTACATCGATTCGGGACTATGACATTGACATTAGACGCGACTCCGAGCACACCCCGTTTGATATTGTGCAGGTAGACAACCCGGAAACCTTCACGCAGTTCACACAGGAGTTCCAGTGGAGCGGGGCAGCAATGAATGGCAATCTTGACTACGTCATAGGGGTATATGGCCTACTGGAAGATGGCGATTCGGAACTCTACGCGCCGCTACTCTCTGGCCTTTATGATGCCATCGCCTTCGATCTCACTGCACTGATCAATACCGAATACGACGCTTTCTCAGTGGCTGCTTATGCTGAGGCCACTTATGCGATATCGGATAGGCTGGCGCTGACATTTGGCGGGCGCCTCACACACGACGATAAAGAATATGTTTATGGTTTGTCTCGTCCGGAATCTGGTCAAGTTCCGTTGCCGCCAGAAACATTGGAAGAGAGCTGGACTGAGTTTCTGCCCAAGGTTGGTATTGAGTACGAGGCTAGCGATAACCTCCTGCTGTATGGAAATGCGTCCTCTGGTTACAAGGCCGGCGGCTATAACTCGCGTGCCTTATCGGGTATTGCGCCCAAGGCATTCGACCCAGAATACGTAGATGTCTATGAGCTTGGCTTTAAGTCCACCATGGCAAACAACACGCTGATACTAAATGGCGCGATCTTCTACAACGATTACACAGACATTCAGTTGCTGGCGGTGCTCGATCTGGGAGGCGGTAACGTTGAAACCGTCATCGAGAATGCGGGTGAGGCAACGATTATTGGTGGTGAATTGGAGTTTCAGTGGGCGCCTACGGCGAACCTCAGTCTCTCGGGGGGTGTAGGATTTCTGGACGCAGAATACGATGAGGTGGGAGCCTCGGCCGCCAGCGCTGGGATTGCCGAAAGTAATGAACTGATCAACGCTCCAGAGCTGAGTGCAAATCTTTCGGGCGAGTATCGTTTTGTGCTGCCAGTTGGCGATGTGGCCGTACGCGCAGATTTGGTATACCGCGATGAGCAATATCGCGACGCTGTTAACACTCCCGAACTGAAATCCGATGCATACACGCTGTTGAATGGCCGCGTTACATGGACGTCTAACGACGAGCGTTGGGAACTCGCGGGTTTCGTTACTAATATCACCGACGAGATTTATGTCACTAACGGGGTATCTGTGCTTGGTCTTGGCTACGTAGAGGCCTATTACAGCAGGCCGCGTGAGTGGGGTGTCTCGCTAACAATGAACTTTGGGAACTAGATCGTCGAGAGTTATTTGACGAGTGCGGCGGCCCTTAGGGGCCGCTATAACGGGTGAATGCTACTTTTGACCCCTAATTTAACTGGCGCCTGAACATAGCGATAATATCGCGGGCGATCTTCTCGGGAGAGGAGGGTCCTGATACGCGATACCAGGTTTGCGTCCAGTTCAGCGCCCCTAGCAGGGCCAACCTGAATAGCTTCCGATCGACTTCCTCGGGCAGTGCCAGATTGTCCACCAAGCTCCGAAGCAGCGCTTCGTATTCGTTTCTCTGATGCAACAAGATGTCGCGCAACTCTCCCTCAAAACTACCAGGGAACTGTGGGGTAATAACTTGCGAGAAGGGACTTGGTCCTAGCAAGACAGCGAGGTGTGCCTCGCACGCCAGAGTTATCGCTTGCCATGGATCAATGCAGTTCTCTATTGCGGCTTCTACTGCGGCCATAACCTGAGTCACGCCTTTAGTGTGTGCTTCAAGAAGAATCTCTTCTTTCGAGCTAAAGTGGTAATAGAGCGATCCAGACAATAGCCCGACGCTTTCGGCAATGTCGCGGATAGAGGTGGCCGCATACCCCTTGCTTGCAAAGAGCGCGGCAGCAGCGAGTAAGATGTCGTCTTTACGCGCGCCTTTCTCGAGGTTTTTTACCGCCTTGCTTTTCTTTAATGTTTTATTTCGCAAGCCTATCTCTCAGCTATGTCAGGCGGCTGCAACGTAGTATTGGCGGAAAAAATCAAGGGTTAGCGTATCCAGCACGGTGTCGTTTTCGTCCAGGATGTCAAGCATCTCCGGTCCAGTGCCTTGAAAGCTGGCATACACCATCATGCCCTGTTCTGACGCGAAGGGGGTATGGGCGCTACCGGGAGGTTCGTAAGAGAACGTGCCTGGAAAATGCATCTCCTCACCTTCTCGGTAGCCCCACAAGCCCTCGAGTGTCAGTGCCACTGCGGTGCACCGGTGGGTATGACGCGCAAATTCTTTGTGCGGGTCCTGACGGAACAGAAAGTCAACGCGATGACGTTTTTCGTCCATGGTAAGTACTTTGATGTAGTTGCCCGGTTGGCCATCGACTTCCTGCCAGTCGAGCAGTGCGCTATTTACATTTTGAATTTCGCCGAAGTGGGTTCTGCTTACAGATTCAAGTACGTTTTCCTGGGACATTGCAAGTTCCTCGGTCTTGTTGAAGCAACAATACTCGCGCAACATGCTGATGCGCTAAGCACAAACCTAATGCTTGGTAGTTTTAGTATAACCTGCTAGCTTCTGGTTAAGTAAAACGCTTCAAAGGTATTGTCATGCGATGCTTACTTGCAGATTTTGTTGGCGAGATGGGCTCTAGGTCCCGTCACATTTTTCTTGTTTCTACACTGACTTTTTTGCAAGGGGCAACTGCGTCCAGTTTAGCGGCATCGCCAGAAAGCTCAACTAGCGAGCAGGTTATGCGAGGAGCCACTTTGGTGGGGCCTGATGACCGGCTATTGGTCGGTGCCACCATTACTGTGCAGTTGGATAGCTCTATGCGCGTGACGCGGTTTTCCGACGCCCGCGGTTATGTTGACCTAAACGGACTTGGGTTACCTAACGTGGCGATGACTGCTGCGTATCCGGGCTTAGAGACTCGCTCCCTGACGAACTTGCCGCTATCGCAAATTATTGAGCTGGAGGCGGATGCTAACTTTCTCGAGCATTTGTCCAGCGGAGCCTGGTTGGCCCTGCTGCCAGAGGGCGAGATGAAGCGAGAGTTCATTGTTAACTGTGCTACCTGTCATGAGCTCGGATTCGATCGGATCATGGTTGATAGCCGCACTCGGAACGCTAGCGAGTGGTTAGGTGCGATTGCCGCGATGAGGGCGATGGATGCTTACGAGGTTATCCCTCCGGATTTTGACGATTCCGCATATGCCGGTTGGCTCTCTGAACACCTGTCTGATGCCCACATCAAATCTTTGCGCCCTTCTGTGGAGGCACGAAGCACTGACCTCTCGGCGATCGAAATTATCGAATACCCACTTCCTGAGCAGGACTCGCTTCCCCATGATTTAGTGATTGGACCAGATGGTCGAATATGGGTTACTGCATTCTTCTATGACGAGCTGTGGGCCCTCGAGCCCGAGACTGGCGAGATACAACGTTATTCTGTTGATACTCGGGACAACGTGAATGCGCAGCCCAGAGCACTGGAGTTTGATGATCAAGGTCGACTATGGCTAGTCAATGGCGGCACCGAGTCGGTGCTGCGATTTGATACTGAGACTGGAACCTACATTGAGCTGGATGTGGGAATGTATGCCCACAGTATCGATTTGGGGCCTACCGGACGCGTCTGGGTAAATGACTATTTCGCCGCCGAGGAGCGGGTGGCAGTAGTGGACCCCAACGATAATTCGGTTGAGTCTATTCCTGTTGCGCGCGCAGGAAGGCCAGTTACGGAGGGTTTGCCGCTCCCATATGGCTTACAAGTTGACAGCCGCGAGCGCGTATACAGCACTCAACTTGCGGCAAATACCTTGGTTCGCTACGACCCCAAAAATAACACTTCCACGCTTTGGCAAATGCCTGTCGCAAACAGTGGCCCGCGAAGGCCTGGTTTGGATAGTAATGATGGGCTATGGATTCCGGAGTTCAATACAGGTTATGTGGCGTTTTTTGACCCAGAGCGGGAAGGGTTTGAGCGGTTTCGATTTGGTAGCAGTTCGACTGGTCTGTATGACGTTGAGGTGAACCAGTTGACTAATGATGTATGGGCTACGGGCTCTTTGGATTCAACTTTGATTCGGTACAGGCCTTCAACCGGCGATATTCTGACGGTGCCATTACCCACTGAGCCGGCGTACACGCGCCACATCTCGATCGACGAAGCAACAGGCGATGTATGGACTGCATACTCCTCCCTGCCCGCAGCAAAACCCCGCATTGCGCGATTGAGAATGCTGAAATAGCTACTTCCTTTGCAGGATGATGACAGAGCAGGCCGCTTCATCAAAACCCATTGCTCCACCACCATTTTCCGCCAAGGCAGTGTGAGCCCCCGCTACCTGCCGGCGATGAGCCTCGCCACGCAGCTGCTCGGTAAGTTCTGTGAGCATTGATAACCCGGTCGCGCCAACCGGATGACCTTTTGATACTAGGCCTCCCGAAGTGTTGATGGGGGTTTTTCCAGCGATATGAGCCATCCCCTCTTCGATAAATCGCCCTCCGGCTCCTTCGTCACACAGCCCAAGCATTTCCAGTTGATAAATCTCACAGAAAGAGGTGGCGTCATGTACCTCAGCCAAATCAATTTCATTGGGTGATACGTCGGCCTGTTTATAAGCTTTTTGTGCCGCAATTCTGGACAGTCCGGGTTCATTCAAATCTCGATATTTGCCGCCAGATAAGCTGGTTGCCAGTACCCGGATGGCGCGCTCCTGAATCGGCGCGGGCAGGGTTCTTAGTAGACGTCCCGACACCAGTATTACTGCTGCGGCACCGTCACCGATGGGCGCACACATGGCTCTTGTAAGCGGATGCGATATTTCACGATCTTGCAGGACTGCTTCAATGCTCATTTCAAACTGGTATTGCGCTTTGGAATTGAGTGCGCCGTTACAGTGGCTCTTTGCGGAGGCAGCCGCTATTTGCCGCTGAGTCGTGCCGTAGCGTTGCATATGGTGCGCGGCTTGCATGGCGTAGGTGTCCATAAATATGGAACGATCTTCCCTTGGTAAAAACGATTTACCCGAGACCGCGCCGGCGGCGGAGTAGTATTCTCGCCACTCCGAAGGGTCATATTGATCTATTCCCCCTTCCATGAGCCGTTTTGTTTTCTCAGGAGCATCTGGGTAGTAGGTCTTCTCGACGCCGATGGCAATGCTCATATCGGCCGTACCCGATACAATGTCTTTCCAGGCTCCGTTGAAGGCTAGTGAGCCACTTGCGCAGCCCCCCTCAACATTTGTCACTGGGATACGCTCAGGAAACAGCCCGTCACTCACTAGGGGTGAGAGGCACACTTGGCCACGTATGCTCCCTTGCCCGTCGAGCCACATGCCGCAATTGCCGAACCACGCGCTGTCGATATCTAAGCCGTCTGCCAGGCCTCCGTCTTGGACGACGCCCAAATATGCCTCTGATGTAAGCGCTTTGACTGAATCGTTAGGTCGCTTGCCAAATGCAGTGCTGTAAGCACCGATGACGTAGACGTCACTCATGATTCTGCCCAGTAGGGTGCGCGTAGTTCTCTTTTGATAACCTTGCCCAGAGCATTTCTAGGAAACTCCTCGCGTAGCTCAATAGACTTTATACGTTGAGTTTTGCTGAGGCGCGCGTTGCTCCATTCGAGCAGTTCCTGAGTGTCGATCTCACTGTCGGGCCTGGGTATTACGAGTGCCAGAGGCGCTTCACCCCACTTTTTGTCCGGGACGCCAACGACTGTGACGTCAGAGACGAGCGGGTGAGTGCCAACAATCTCCTCGATGTCTTTAGGAAAAACGTTGAACCCGCCCGATAGGATCATGTCTTTTTTGCGATCGAGAATGTAGAGAAATCCATCTTCGTCGACTCGCCCTATATCGCCACTGCGTAGGAAAGTGCGACCGCGGCTGTCGCGCCAGATGGATGTTTCGGTTTCACTGTCGTTGTTGTGATACTGCTTCATCAGTCCGCCACCGTAGCCAGCGATTTCGCCGGCCTCACCTGCCTCAAGTGCATTTCCCTCCTCGTCAAGAATTCGCAAGTCGAAGCCGATTACGGGAGTGCCGACCGAGCCACGTTTGTGGTGTTCCTCGGGTCGGCAGATGGTCGCGAACCCTTCAGAAAAACCGTAGAGCTCGAATAGGCCCGCACAAATTGAGGCGATAACTGCATCTTTGGTGTCCTGTCTAAGAGGAGAACCAGCGGAGAGCAGATATCTCACAGATCCCAGGTTCGTGTTTTGCAGCGTTTCACTTTCCAAAACCGCGATGTACTGAGTCGGCACCATGAACGAATGCGTCACTTTTTCTTGCTCCACCAGGCTCAGCCAATCATGGGCAGAAAAGGCTTCCATTATGACAACGGTGCCTCCAACGAAAAGAGGTGGCAGCAGCATGAACCACGTGCCGTTGCTGTACAGCGAGGTGGTCGCCAGGGCAATCGTGGTGCTGTCCATTCGTAACTCGAGTGCATTGGAGTATGACCAATGCTGTCGAGCACGATGTGTTTGAACAATGCCTTTGGGCGTTCCCGTTGTGCCCGATGAATAGATGATGTTGAAGTCGTCGTGCAGTTGATAACGCACAGAGGGTTCAGCGGTAGTTGCTTGTTGGCACCAAGCATTTAGATCTCGCCAGCCCGGTGTTTCTGCTCCGTCGAGGACCAACGTGCCCGTGAAGGCTGCACTCAATTCATCAAGCGCTGCCGATGCAAGATGTTGGTTCTTGGCGTCTGTGATCAAGCATTGAGCACCTGAGTCGCTAATAAGAGTGGAAACCTGCTTAGGCGTGAGCAGTGTACTGATTGGCACAATGCATGCGCCCGACTTCATGACGCCTAAAAAGACCGTGGCCGCAGTAGCGCTATTGCCCATGAGCACCGCTATCTTGCTGGGCTTCCCTAGTCCAGCGTTCAGAAGTGTATTAGCGATCCTGTTGCATTCACTATTGAGCTCACTCCAGGTGAGTCTTGTTTCGCCACAAATCAGGGCCAGTTTGTTGGCTCGAAACCGAGCATGGCTTGCCCACACTTCAGGTAGAAAAACCTGTGTATCGTCTAACACTTGGCGTCTCCTTCTAATTGGGCCTTCGCCGCGAAATCAAATGATCGCTTGGTAGGTGTTCAGCTTGCTGGTAACATAGCAACGTAATGAGCAAATGCAAGGCTTTAGCAACGTGGAGCAGCATGAGCCCTCTCTTGCCGGGAGTCTCCTCTTTGACCCGCGCGACCGGGCAACTATCGATAATCCCATCCCTATACTCAAGCGTCTACAGGCGCTAGAGCCGGTATATTGGTGTGAACCCCTTCGCAGTTGGGTAATCACCGGCTACGACGACGCCAAGTTTGTTTTGCGGAACGACACTTTCTCTGCTGATCGCATGAGCCCATTCTTTAGCGCGCTCGCGCCCGAGCGACAGTCAAAAATTGAGAAGCTCATTCGTTACCTGAGCACTTGGGTCGCGTTTAAAGACCCGCCGGATCACACCCGTCTCAGAAAGGCGATGAAGCTCGTTTTTAACCCCGAAATGGTCGAGCAACAGCGCGACATGGTGAAGGCCACCGTTGAGACTTTGGTGGGTCGGTTGGAGGGTAAGAAAGAATTTGATTTCATTGCTGAGTATGCTTTCCCACTTCCCGCGATGGTAATCATGCGTTTGCTGGGCCTGCCCGAACGTGACATGGACGCGGTGCGGGAATGGTCAGCAAATATGCAGCTATTCATTGGCAGTGCCACCACCTCAACGGAAAAATACAGCGTGGCTGAGGCCGGTGCCGTAGCGATGGCCGATTATTTTATGGGCGCTATCAAGGAGCGCGAGCGGCGGCCTCGATCCGATTTGTTAACAGAGTTGATGGCGTTGAGGGAGGCCGAAGAAGCGTTGACGGATGACGAGGTGGTGGGCACCGCGATGCTGTTTCTCTTCGGTGGGCACGAGACCACAACAAATCTTATTGGAAACGGTGTCAGAGCGCTGCTCAACCACCCAGATCAACTCTGCCGACTTAAAGAGTCGCCCTCTCTTGTTGAATCGGCGATCGAGGAGATTCTCCGATATGACGGGCCTACGGGAGCCTCGGTAAGGGTTGTCGGATCCACTCAAACCTTGCACGGCAAAGTTCTTGAGGCAGGGCAGCGCGTTTTTGTGATGATTAACGCGGCGAACCATGACGCAAGAATCTTTGATCAGCCAGAAAAATTTGATATCTCTAGATCTCCGAACTTACACCTGACCTTTAATTATGGTCCCCATTTTTGTATGGGTGCGCCTCTTGCACGTCTTGAAGGGCAGATCGCTATATCTGGCGTGCTGAATCGTCTGCCAAGGCTAGCTCTGGCGAGCAGGCACTATGAGTATATGGACACCATGATCATGCGTGGTGTACGCAAAATGCCGGTTACCAACGCCTGACGTTGCGAAGTTCTTGCTCCGAGGGCAGGCCAGGGGCACATGTTGCGGGCAGTAGAGCCTGCGTTTCGCTATCGTTATCATTGAACCCGTCGTTTCTACGATAGAGCGAACACAGCGATTTATCGTTAAAAAAGAGGTTCTGGGTGGAGGCGGCACTCGAAGCGGTGGAGGCTTCTGGTGCGTAACCTCACATGCGCGCTGACTTCAGATCAACCCTCAAAGGGGACAATTTGATCGGCATTGATCAGCCCCAGCGACAGACCGACCTGATAA